>Ga0181529_10000666_pt1 | contig 48961 bp, 36 predicted proteins | sample PEATcosm2014_Bin_36_FD_119763 | JGI IMG/M metagenome (GOLD analysis project Ga0181529, IMG submission 119763) | Peatland microbial communities from MTU Mesocosm Facility, Houghton, MI, USA - PEATcosm2014_Bin10_30_metaG | ecosystem: Environmental > Terrestrial > Soil > Wetlands > Peat | place...
AGAAGCGCGCAAGGTGACCCTGAACGAGTGGGGCACGGAGATGAAACTGACTCCGCGCCAGTTCGCGATGCTGCGCAATGGGATACAACGATATTTTCGCGAGAAGACGCGGCTGGGCATACCGGCGATGATTTATAGCGAGTCGCTGCACGGATTGATGGAGTATGGCAGCACCAGCTTCCCGCAGACGCTTGCTCTGGCCAGCACCTGGGATCCGGCGCTGGTGAAGCGGGTGTTTACCGCGGCCGGGGACGAGGCCGGCTCGCGCGGCGTGCACCAGGTGTACTCGCCGGACCTGGATATTGCGCGCGATCCGCGCTGGGGCCGCACCGAAGAGACCTACGGCGAAGATCCCTACCTGGTGTCGCGCATGGGGGTTGCGGCCATCGAGGGCCTGCAGGGCGATTCGTTCCTGATTGGCCGCCACCACGTGCTGGCCACCGCCAAGCACTTTGCGGTGCATGGACAGCCGGAGGGAGGCACCAACACCGCGCCCGGCAATTATTCAGAGAGGATTATCCGCGAGAACTTCCTGGTTCCCTTTCAGGCCGCTGTCCAGGAAGCGCACGTGGGCAGCGTGATGGCTTCCTACAACGAGATCGACGGCGTGCCTTCGCACATGAATCGCTGGTTACTGGGAAAAGTCCTGCGCGAGGAGTGGGGCTTCAAGGGCTATGTCACCTCCGACGCCGATGGGCTGGACATGATGGTGACTACGCATCATGTAGCCAAGGATTTCGCGGACGCGGCGCGGCTGGGGTTGGCCGCGGGAGTGGACTACGACCTGGAACTGTCCGATGCCGGCGTGTACCGGACATTGGTCGATCAGGTGAAGCGAGGCCTGGTGCCGGAGAGCGAGGTGGACAAGGCGGTTGGCCGCCTGCTGGCCGCCAAATTCCGCCTCGGGCTGTTTGACAATCCATACGTGGACCCGGACTATGTGGAGCGCATCACCAACGGCGAGGATCACCGCAAGCTGGCGGAGGAGGCGGCGCGCAAGGCGATCGTGTTATTGAAAAACGAGAAGAACCTGTTGCCGCTGGATCTTGCCAAAGTGAAGACCATCGCGGTCATCGGTCCCAATGCGGCCGACGTTCACCTGGGCGGATATAGCCGCGATCCGGGGCAGGGAGTGAGCGTTCTGGACGGAATTCGCGCGCGCGTGGGGAAAAAGGCCACGGTGCTCTACGCGGAAGGGTGCAGGATCACGACCGCGCCGCAAGGCTACATGGGTTCCTGGTTCGATCCCGTGGAATTGGTCGATCCCATGACCCAGACGGCTTCCATCCAGGCTGCGGTTGAGACAGCGCGCAAGGCCGATGTGGCCATCCTGGTGGTGGGCGAAAACGAGAGCACCAATCGCGAAGCGGGAGAAGACCACCGCGGCGATCGCGATTCTCTTGACCTGCTGGGCGCGCAGAACGAACTGGTGAAAGCGGTGGTGGAAACCGGCACCCCAACCGTGGTTCTGCTGATCAATGGGCGGCCGCTGTCGATCAACTATATTGCCGCAAAGGTTCCGGCGATCCTGGAGGGCTGGTATCTCGGCGAGGAGGGCGGAACGGGCGCGGCGGAAGTGATTTTCGGCGATGCCAATCCTGGCGGAAAGCTGCCCATCACATTCCCGCACTCGGTGGGCGATCTGCCTGACTTCTACAACCACAAACCCTCGGCAAACGTGGACTATGCGTTCAGCACCCGCAAGCCGCTGTTCGCATTTGGCTACGGGTTGAGCTATTCGACATTCAAGTTTGAAAACCTGCGCGTGGAGCCGGCGCGGATTTCTCCGGGTAGCAAGGCAAAGGTGAAGGTGGACGTGACCAACACGGGCGAGCGCGAGGGCGACGAGGTCCCGCAGCTCTATGTGCACCCGATGGTCTCCTCGGTGACCCAGCCGGTGATGCGGTTGCGCGGCTTTGAGCGCATCGCGCTCAAACCGGGAGAGAAGAAGACGGTGGAGTTCACCGTGACGCCGGAGACGCTGTCAATCCTCAATGTGGATATGCAGCGCGTCGTAGAGCCGGGGGATTACGAGCTGATGGTCGGACCGAGTTCCGACAAGACAAGCACGGTGAAACTGACGGTCGTGGGTTCGCGGTAAGGCAGGGTGGTTAGCGCCGTAAGACCGCACCGGCCGCGAAGGGGCTCGCAACAACCAGCAACACGGTGGAGCTGACGGCTCAAAAGGGCGGTCGCCACACCTGTGGCTTCACGCCAGTGTCCCGAGTTCACAGTTCGCTCAACAACTACACTGTCATTCCGAGCGAACGGGGCCCCGAACGGTTCTCAGTTCGGGGGTGGTGAGCGAAGAATCTGCGGCTGCACTTCCGGATTTATGACAGGAACTTCAGACTCAGGACACTGGTAGGCAATCCGGACGCTCCTCCGGCGGATCAATCCAGGAAAGCCGCTCAGGGTTCGCCGATCCTTTCGGGGATCGGCCCCGGTCCAGGAGAGCAGCCCTTGCGATGGATTGAAACCGGCGCGGGCGAGGATCGAAGGCAGGAGAATGCCCACTCTTTTCCAGCTCCAACTTGCGTAAAACTCGCTCGATGTGGAGCACACTGCTAGATAGGATGAGGTGGGTGCGAACCCCCGCCTCGGCCTGAACCGACGCGAAAGAGCATCGTGTACCCCACCCCCTCCCACCGCCGGAATCGGCATTTTTCCACCCCAGCGTGCCGGCAAGCGGCACAGGATCAAAAGCTTAGAAGATACACCCATTAACTGATCGGTAAACAGAACCTGCACTTTCGGGCCGGTTCAGAGCCGCTTTTGGTGCGCTTTGAGCGTGTTTTTGCCGCAAAATGCACAATTCCGCACACCTGCATCGCGGGCGAAGCGACAGAAAGCCTGCCACAATTTCCTCGTTCGGCCCGCCTTCTCCAGACACGGTAGTCTTGAGAGAGATGCCCCCAATTCTCAACCTGCAATCCGTGACCAAGCAGTTCGGCGCTACTCCGCTGTTTCGCGATATTTCCCTCACCGTCGAGGAGGGCGACCGCATCGGCCTCATCGGCCCCAACGGCGCGGGCAAGTCCACGCTGCTGGCCATTCTCGCTGGCCAGGTCGAGCCGGACTCCGGCGAACTAGCCGTGCGCAAGCGCGCCCGCGCCGCCTATGTGCCCCAGGACTCGCGCTTCCCTGCCGGCCTGACCATCCGCCAGGTGCTGGAGCGGGCGCTGACCTCCGCCCACGTCACCGAGACCGAGCGCGAGGGCCGCTTGCGCGAGTTGGCTGGCCGCGCCGGCTTCAGCGACCTCAACGCAGAGGCCGCCTCGCTCTCCGGCGGCTGGCGCAAGCGGTTGGCCATCACCGAGGCCCTGGTCAGCGACCCCGAGGTGATGCTGCTCGACGAGCCCACCAACCACCTCGATCTGGCCGGCATCGAGTGGCTGGAAGAGCTGCTCACCAGCTCCTCCTTCGCCGCCGTCACCGTCAGCCACGATCGCTACTTTCTCGAAAGCACCTCCAGCGAGATCATCGAGCTGAACCGCGTCTACGCCGAAGGCCTGTTGCGCGTAAAGGGCAATTTCAGCCACTTCCTGGAAGAAAAACAGCTCTATCTCGAATCGCAGAGCCGCCAGCAGGACAGTCTGCGCAACCGCGTCAAGACCGAGATCGAGTGGCTCCGCCGCGGCCCCAAGGCACGGACAACAAAATCCAAGGCGCGCATCGATACCGCCAATGAAATGATTGGCCAGCTCAAGGCCATGGACGCGCGCACCACCACCAACGTCGCCGGCATCGACTTCGACGCCAGCCAGCGCAAGACCAAGCGGCTGGTCGAGTTCACCGATGTGGCCTGCGACGTACCAAGCGGAGACAGTCCAACCGAGGCGAATCCAAAAACACAAAACAGCCGGCGGCTGTTCACGGGTCTCAATTTCGTTCTGACCGCGGGCATGAAGGTTGGCTTGGTGGGGCCGAACGGCAGCGGCAAGACGACTCTTTTGCGCCTGTTGCGCGGCGAGATCGAGCCCGCCGAGGGCACCATCCGCCGCGCCGATGCCTTGCGTCTGGTTTATTTCAGCCAGATGCGCGAGCTGGACGAGAGCCTGACGCTGCGCCGCGCCCTGGCGTCCGAAGGCGACTCCGTGATTCACCAGGGCCGGGTCATTCATGTGGCCAGTTGGGCGACCCGCTTCCTCTTTACCAGCGCGCAACTGAATCAGCCGGTGCGCAATCTCTCCGGCGGCGAAAGGGCACGGGTGCTGATCGCCAAGCTCATGCTGGAACCGGCAGACGTGCTGCTGCTCGACGAGCCGACCAACGATCTTGACATTCCCACGCTGGAAATTCTGGAAGAGAATCTGCTCGACTTCCCCGGCGCGCTGGTGCTGGTCACCCACGACCGCTATCTGCTCAATCGCGTCTCGGGGACAGTGCTAGGCCTGGACGGCCAGGGCCACACCGGACGCTTCGCCGACTACGCACAGTGGGAAGACTGGCTCGGCGAACAGGACCAAGCCACCCAGAACAGGGCGGACCGCAAGTCCGACGGCTCAAACTCCGGCCAGCGCGCGGCAGCCGATCCGGCGTTGGCTTCGGGAGGCAAGAAGAAGCTCTCCTACCTCGAAGCCCGCGAGTTCGCTGCCATCGAGCAGCGCGTGGAAGTCTCCGACGCCCGCCTGGCAGCCGCCCGCGAGCACGTCGAAGACCCGGCCATCGCCACCGACGCCGCGGCGTTGCAGGAGGCGCTCAAGGAACTGGACGCCGCGCAGCACGAGAACGACGCCCTCTACGCCCGCTGGGCGGAATTGACCGACAAAGCGGGATAGTGCCGGTGAGCTTCCTCTCGCCCGCAAAACCGCCAACCGTTATAATTCGCTTCGCGAAAGGTTGGGTTGCACGATGCAATTGAAAACAATCCGCACAATGCGGTTTGCGGCATTTCTTCTCGCTGCGCACCTCAGTTGCGCCGCGGGGACACAGGCGCAGTCCGGACCCGTGAACCCGAATGCCACTCCCGAAGCGCGCGCGTTGCTGGCCTATCTCAACTCCATCTCCGGCAATGCGACCATCGCTGGCCAGCACAACTATCCCAACGACGGCTCGCGCTGGACCGACCTGGCTTACGACCTGACGGGCAAATACCCCGGCCTCTTCGGCCAGGACTTCGGCTTTTCCGCCGGCGAGGACAAGGACTCCGTGCTCTCGCGCCCGGCCATGATCGAGGAGGTCAAGCGGCAGTACGGGAACGGCGCGGTCGTCACTCTCACCTGGCACGAGGTGCGCCCCACCGACGACGAGCCGGTCACCTTTCACGACAGCGTACAAGGCCACTTGACCGACTACGAGTGGCAGCAACTGCTCACCCCAGGCACGCCGCTTTACAACCGCTGGTGCGCCCAGGTGGATGTGGTAGCCGGATATCTGCGCCTGTTGCGCGATGCGCATGTGCCGGTGCTCTTCCGCGCCTATCACGAGATGAACGGCAACTGGTTCTGGTGGGGCGGACGTCCCGGCAACGATGGCTCCGCCGCGCTCTACCGCCAGATCTACAACCGATTCGTCAACGTGCACCATCTCGACAACCTGCTGTGGGTGTGGAATGTGAACGCGCCCGGCGGCAATGCGGGACCCATCGCGGACTACTTCCCTGGCCCGCAGTACGCCGATCTGGTGACCATGGACATCTACGGCGAGTTCAAGGACAAGTACTACACCGGCATGATGGCGCTGGCCGGCGGCAAGCCCATCGCGCTGGCCGAAGTGGGAACCCTGCCCAGCCCCGAGGTCTTGGAAAAGCAGCCGCGCTGGACCTACTTCATGACCTGGAGCGAGTTTATTCAAAAAGCCAACACCCTCGAACAGGCCAACGCCATTTTTCACGCCCCGCGCAGCTTGAATCGCGACGATCCGCGCCTGGCCGTTCCCATGGAAGCCATCCGCAAGGCGACCGCCGAGCGTACCGGCGGCAAGCCCGATATCGAGCCCGTCTCCCCCGGAGCCGCCGCCGAAGCCAAGGCCCTGCTGGCGCGCCTCTACGCCGCTTCTGGACAAGCTGTCCTCAGCGGCCAGGAGAACGACCTTTTTTCTCCGGTAGCGGGCACCGGCGCGGTGATGCAAGCGACCGGAAGAAGGCCGGCCATTTACTCCATCGAGCTGGCGGTTGGCGGGCAATCCGGCGCTAGCGCGGAAGAGGCGCGCAAAGCCATTGTCCAGCAAGCCCTCCGCGCGCACGCAAAACACTCTATTGTTGGCCTCACGTGGCGTCCGGCCAGCCCCAATGGCGGATCTCCCGCAAGTCCACACGGTCAACTCACCGATTACGAGTGGAGCCAATTGCTCACGCCGGGCAGCGAGTTGAACAAGCGCTGGTGCGTGCAGGCCAACGAAGCCGCCGCGTCGCTCAAAGAGCTTCAAGACGCAGGGGTCGCCGTGCTCTGGAATCCGTATCCAGAATCCAACGCCAAAGACGATTGGTGGGCAGGCCGCAAAGGCGTGCACGGCTCGGCGGATCTCTATCGGGGACTCTTTGACCGCTTGGTGAATCACTTCGGCCTGCACAACCTTGTTTGGGTGTGGGAGAGCGCCGCGCCGGAACCTGGCCAGGGCAGCGAAGTAGCACGGATCGGCGACTATTTCCCCGGTCTGCTCTATGTCGATGCCGTGGAAGCCCGCATGAACCGCGGCGACGAGCACACAAGCCGCGGACTGGCCCAGATCGCGGTGGGAAAGCCGCTCGGGATCGAATTGGCCGGAGAGATTCCCGCGCCCGATGCATTGACCGGGGCCTCCGGATGGGCGTGGTTCGTGGCCACTCCGGCGACTCCGGCGGAAGCCGCCGCGCGCGTCGAGGGTCTGCGTAAGCTGTACGCCGATCCCCATGTCGTCTCCTTCGTCGCCGCGAAATGAAACGAATCTCGAATCGACGGGACGCCGCGCGCCGGCACAAACGCTTCGCTTGGCAGAACGGTAGAATGTGGGTGACCGCCGGCTGCCCACTGCAATTGGGCACAAGCGGCCTTAACTGAGCAGCGAAGGCCCCTATGCCGAACGACGTGAAGGTCCTGATTGTCGAAGACGAGCCCCACGCGCTGATGGGCCTGGCGGAACTGATCTCCAACTGGGGATACCGCACCGAGACCGCGCGCGACGGCATCGAAGGCTGGGAGAAGGCGCTCGCATTCGACCCGGCGATCGTCATCACCGATCTGAAGATGCCACGCCTCGACGGCATCGGCTTGCTAACCAAACTGACTGAAGACGGCTCGGCGCTCACCGCCAAACCCGCCGTGGTGCTGCTCACCGCCATGGGCTCCATCCAACTGGCCGTGGACGCGATGAAGCTGGGCGCGTACGACTTTCTCCAGAAGCCGGTCGATGCGGCCCGCCTGCGCATGATTCTGGCCAACGCCACACGCCAGCGCGAAACCGAGATCGAGCTGGAAGTCGCGCGCCGCCGGCTGCGCGAGACCGGCGTGCTCGGTTCCATGGTGGGCAACTCCCGCGCCATGCGTGAAATCTTCGCACTGATCGAACAGATCGCGCCTTCCAACGTCTCCGTGCTGATCACCGGCGAGAGCGGCACCGGCAAGGAACTGGTGGCCCGCACGTTGCACGATCTGAGTCCTCGCAAGCCGCGCCCCTTTGTCGCGGTCAACTGCGCCGCCATTCCCGAAACGCTGATCGAAAGCGAAATCTTCGGCCACGAGAAAGGCGCCTTTACCGGCGCGGTCGAGCGGCGAGCCGGCTGCTTCGAGCTGGCCAACGGCGGCACGCTGCTGCTGGACGAGATCGGCGAAATGCCGGCGGGCACGCAGGCCAAGCTGCTGCGCGTTTTAGAAGAGCGAAAGCTCCGCCGCCTGGGTGCGCGCAACGAAATGGACGTGGATGTGCGCGTGCTGGCGGCCACCAATCGCGATCCCGCACAGGCAGTGGAAAAGGGTCATTTGCGCGCCGATCTCTTCTATCGCCTCAACGTCTTCAATGTGCCCCTGCCGCCTTTGCGCGAGCATCTTGAAGATTTGCCAGCCATGGCCGATGCCATGCTGGAACAGATGAACAAGAAACACCGACGCAAAGTCGCCGGCGTGGCCCAGTCCATGCTGGACCGCATGATGGCCTACGACTGGCCGGGCAACGCCCGCGAGTTGCGCAATGCCATCGAACGCGCCGTGATTCTCTGCCCCGACGGCGCGCCACTGGATGCCGGACATCTGCCGCCGGGCTTCGGCAAGTCGAAGAGCAATGCCGCGCAGCCGCTGGACGGCAGTGTGATTCCGCTGCGCGTGGGAACGACGGTAGACGAGGCCGAGCGGCTGCTGATTGTGCGCACGCTCGAATCCACCGGGCAAAACAAGACCCGCGCGGCGGAGATTCTGGGCGTGAGCCTGAAGACTCTGCACAACAAGTTGAAGGAATACAGCCAAGCGCGGGAAGAATCTCCGGCATGAGAATCGCTCCAGCGCAGCGCAGCTTTGAAAGGGCACGACTTTAGTCGTGCCGCTTGTTCGCCAGATGGAATTCTGGGCTTTAGCCCCTGCGGAAATACATCGATGGCAATCTGCACACCGCCGCGGCTAAAGCCGCAGACAGCTCTCGGTTACTCATCGGCACGGCTAAAGCCGTGCCCTTTCAAAGCAGGCGGATTTTGTGGAAGAGGGCCTGAGTTCACCAACCCATGCGCCTGAAGACCAAACTCGTTCTGGCTATAACCGTCCTGGTGTTCTTCATCTCCGGGCTGCTCTCGCTGGTCTATGTAAGCCAGTTGCTTCACGCGGCCGTGCAGCAGTCCTACGATACCAACCGCCTGGTGGCCAACCAGGTGCGCTTTGCTCTCCAGAAGGCACTGGAGAACGGTCTGAAGGACCGTACGGTCGATCCCGGCAACCTGGCCCAATTGCTGAACCTTGAAGCCAAGGCGGTGCGCCAGGATGCGCCTCTTCAGGCGCTGATCGACTCCATTAACCGCTACTCGCTCACGGTCTACGATCTCTCGATCGGCGACAGCCAGGGCCGGACGCTGCTCAGCACCGATCCTGACAACGAAGACAAGCCGCTGCCCGTCCGCCCCGATTACAGCCAGCTTCTCGACGCCGGTTCCATTCGCCTGGTCTCCGAGGTCTTCGGGCCGCCAACGGTTTACGACGTAACGGTGCCGCTGGAGCGCAATGGAGCGCCCTTCGCCACAGTGCATGTAGGGGTGCGCACCACGCTGCTGCGCGCGGTCTACAAACCCTGGCTGACCGCCGCGGTAACGCTGATGAGTTTCGCTCTTGTAACGGCGCTGGCGGCGGCTTTCCTGCTCAGCAATCTGGCTCTCCACCCCTTGGAGGAGATTGGCAAGCAGCTCGACTTCTTGACCGCAACCGGCGGGGAGAGGGACGAGGAGAACGAGGCGCCCAAGCGGGACACTCCGCTTCGCGTTTCCAGCAAGATCGAACGCATCGGCCAGCGCATGAAGAACGTCGAGGAGGTTTACTCGGCGTTGCAGCAGAATTTGGACAGGATTCTTGGCAACCTGCAAGACGGCATCCTGCTGTTTACCGGCGATGGCCGCGCAGTGCTGGTCTCCGAGGCCGCGCGGCGCTTTCTGACCACTGACAAAGAGACTCTCCTGGGCCTGCACGTCCGTGAGATCTTCGACCCCTCGACGGCGTTGGGCCTTGGCGTACGCGATGCTTTCGAGGCCGGTGTCCCGCTCGCACAGCAGGAGATTCGCACCGAGAGCGGGCGGCGCGTGCAAGTCTCGCTCGACTTCATCCACGACGCCCACTCGCAGCAGGGACTGGGCGCGCTGGTCACGCTCCACGATCTGGAGTCGGCGGAAGAGATCGAGTCCGATCTGGAGCTTTCGCGCCGCATGGCCGCCATTGGCCGCCTCACCGCGGGCGTAGGGCACGAGGTGAAGAACCCCATCAACGCCATCGTCGTCCATCTGGAGCTGCTGAAGAGCAAGCTGGCCGGCGACAGCGCGCCCGCGGCCCGCCACCTGGAGATCATCGACTCCGAGATTCATCGCCTGGACCGCGTGGTGCAGGTGCTGGCCGACTTCTCCCGTCCCGTCGAACTGCACCTGCGCGAGCAGGACCTGCGCGAGATTGTCGGCGACGTGCTCATCCTGGCCTCCGGCGAGCTGTCCACTCGCAATGTGACGCTAGCCAGCCGCTTGCCATCCAAGCCCTTGCTGGTCCATGTCGATGCCGACTTGCTCAAACAAGCAGTGCTCAACGTGGTGCAAAATGGCGCGCAAGCCATGCCCCAAGGCGGCACACTGGAAGTGATTCTGCAAGAAGACGGAAAGAACGCCTTCTTGCGCATCGGCGATGAGGGACCGGGCATTCCCGAGGAGCTTCGCGAGAAGATCTTCAACCTCTACTTCACCACCAAGAGCGCGGGCAGCGGCATCGGCCTGGCCATGACTTACCGGATACTTCAATTGCACCACGGAAGCATCGAAGTAGAATCGAAAGCAGGCCATGGCGCGGAGTTCCAGCTGCGGATTCCGCTGGCCGCCGCCGAACGGGGACCTCGGCATCTTTCGCCGGCAAGTACGGAAGACGAGAAAGGGCTGAAGAGATGAGCATGACCGGAAGTGGAACACCGCTCCATGCCCCATCGTCTCGCCGGTCCCTTGGCGAAAGGGCGGAAGAGCACCAGGCGACTCCTGGCGCGCCTCTCAGAGCATTCTTTTTCCTACTGCCTCTTCTTCTCACATCCTGCGTTCACAAAGCCGTGCAAACCCAGGTGCAACCCCTTGCGCCGCCCATTGCCGAGGTGACCCGGCCCAACCCGGAGGCGGTGGTACTTCCGCCCGCGGCCAACGCGATTCCAGCTCCCGCTTTGCCTCAGCTCAAGCCCGCCACACAGCCGCCGAAACCCGTCAAACACCGCAAGCCAGCGAACGGAGCCACGCAGCAAGCCTCGAACGGTAGTCCCGGCGTCAGCGCCATTGGTCAGCTCTCCACAGGCAGTCCCTACGATTTACGCAGCCAGACTTCGGACTCTATCGCCGCCACCGAACGCCGGTTGAACGGAATCAACCGCAAGCTCAGCGACCAGGAACAGAAGACAACGGGGCAGATCAGGGAGTTCTTGAAGCAGGCTCGCGCGGCGCTGGCCTCCGGCGACGTGGACGGAGCCCGCACCTTGGCGGCGAAAGCGAAGGTGCTTTTGGGTGAGCTGATCCAGTAGTGCGTTGTCTGCATGATTTGTAATTGATCCCGACTCCCCGCGGGGCGGGGACACCCGCACGACAGCCTGTCTCCCACCCCTGTCTGGAGGCGCTACAATCCAGCCAATACACTCATGCGGTCACGATACTATTCCCTACTCCCTGCTCCCTGCATTTCTACCGTTCTCCCCAGCTGAGCTTGCTGCGCAGCGCCTCAAAGAAGCCGCTCTCGCTCAGCCGGACCAGGTTGACGGTGTGCGTCGAGCGCTGGCAGCGCACTTCATCGCCCAGGTGCAGGGTAAACGCCAGTTGGCCGTCCACGGTGAGCAGCGCCTCGTTGGGAACCCCCTCGACCCGGACCGTGAGCAGCGCATCGCCACGCACCACGATGGGCCGCAGCGTGAGCAGATGCGGGCAGATGGGCGTGACCACCAGCGCGTCCACATCCGGTGTAAGGATGGGACCGTTGGCCGCCAGGGTATAAGCCGTGGAGCCGGTCGGGGTGGAGACGATCACGCCGTCGGCGCGGAAGCGGGCCACGCTCTTGCCGTCCAGTTCGACGGCAAACTCACCCATGCGGGCGATGTCGCCCTTCGAGACTACAACTTCGTTCAACGCTTCGTAGCTGGAGTGCGATGCGCCGTCGCGCCACAACTCGGCGTGCAGCATGGCGCGGGCATCGATGCTGTGTGCGCTGCTGCGCCATCCTTCAAGCGTCGCATAGAGATCGCCCAGCCGAACCTCGGTCAGAAATCCAAGAAAACCCAGGTTGACGCTCAGGATGGGCGTACCGGTGGCCGCAAAGGCCCGCGCCACGCCCAGCAGCGTGCCGTCGCCGCCCAGAACGATCACCAGTTTGGGCGCCCAGGCAGGCATATCCTTGCAGTCCATGACCGGAGCCGCGGAGGTGTAGGTTGCCCCCACACAGTCCACTGCCGGTTCATAGTCGTGCTGGCGCAGCCATTCGATCAGCTCCGGCAATAGTCGGGCCAGCTCTTCCCGGTGCGGCTTGCAGACAATCGCGATGCGTACCATGAGGATTCAGTGTAACGGACCACCTGCGCTGGGGCCAATCTCTACCTGCGGCGGAGCCAGAAACTCCGGGCGTATTGGCAGCCCGGCAAATAACTGAGTGACAGTTGCGGGTTTCCGTTTGTATAGTGGCTCAACATCGAAATCAGAGGCAATTTGCGGGATAAGCGGGCGGACAAGCACGGTCGGTCGTGCGCCCGTGCCATTTTGCTGGATGGCCGGTCTGAATGGGAGGAAAGAGATGAGTTGGTATCTGCTGGTCTGGAGAAGGTTCTCCGAGTTTGAAGGCCGCTCGCGCCGCAAAGAATTCTGGATGTTCATGCTTGTTCATTGCCTGATCTATAGCGTAATCGGGGTCTCGCTGGGCCTCACCCCTATCTTCGGAACTGGCGAGGGGGAAAACTGGCTTGTTGCTCTTATTCTGGTTGGCTGCCTCTATTTCCTAGCTTCCGGCATTCCAATTCTGGCACTCGTCTCGCGTCGGCTTCAGGACACAGGCAGAAGCCCCTGGTGGTGGCTGGTTTCTTTTGTTCCCATAATCGGCATCCTGATTCTCCTCTTGTTCATGGCCATCCAAGGCGATCTGGAAACAAATGAATATGGCCCGAATCCTAAACTTACGCAGGAGTCCGAAGCGAGCTTCTGAGCAAAGTTCCACGATTCCAAGGCTGAGTTATGGAGCGCAAAGCTCCGCTCGCCGGCAACAGCGGCCCCTCTCCCCCAATGGCGACGCAAAAAGACTGGCGGCTAAAAGGGTGTTTCCGTGTATATTGGCTCGACGCGAAAAGCAGACTTTCATCGTCGTCTGGAGTCGCGGCAGGTCAGATGGATCATGTCACGCTGCCGCCACGGCGGAAGTTTGGCAAGGAATGGAGGACGGAGATGGACTGGTATTTGATGGCCTGGAGGAAGTATGCCGAATTCGATGGGCGCTCGCGGCGCACTGAATACTGGATGTTTGCGCTCTTCAATTTCCTGATCCTTATCGCGCTGGGTGTATTGGGGGGCGTCGGAGTCGCGATTTCTCAGGACACTGGCGGCATCCTCTTCATTCCTCTCGTGATCTACTTTTTGGCTATCCTCATCCCGAGTCTTGCCGTTGGCGTGCGCCGGCTGCACGACACCGGAAAGAGCGGATGGCTGCTGTTGCTGTTCATGGTTCTTGGTTTCATTCCGATCGTCGGATTCATTGCCAGCATCGTCCAGATCGTGATCCTGTGTCAGGACAGCGATCCGGGAATGAACGAGTACGGACCCAGCCCCAAGTACCCCGAGCTGGCCGGGATGGCTGCCGGGTACACCGGATTCACCCCCATGGGGCTGGGCGCGCAGCCGCAACCTTTCATGGATATGTCAGCCGCGAGAAACGTGGGCTATTGCGGCAATTGCGGTACCGCGCTGCCAGCCGGGTCACGATTCTGCAGCAGTTGCGGCGCGCATATTTGATTGAAACTTCAGCGCCTCAAGAAGCTGGTTCTAGGCAGATGCCGAGGCTTCAGGCCGCCGCGCATAGAGCAGGAACTCCTTGTTCCCTTCCATGCCGGTGATGGGCGATGGAATGGTCTCGACCACCTCCCAGCCCAGCGACGCCACACATTCGGCCACCCGGTCCACTGCCAGCTTGTGGGCTTCGGGATCGCGCACGATGCCGCCCTTGCCAATATTGCCGCGACCGGCCTCGAATTGCGGCTTGACCAAAATCACGGCCTCTGTCAAGCCAGGAGCGGCGGCAAGTACCGGCTCCAGCAGCAATGTGGCCGAGATAAAGGAAACATCCATCACCAGCAAGGTGAGATCTTGAGTTCCCTCAGAGGCTAGAGCCCCGGTTTCATTGATGGGCCTTTGCGGCACGGCTAAAGTCGCGCCCTGACACTTCTTGCTGCCCGAAATGAGGTTTTCTTCCGCGTGAGCGGCCAATGAGCCCGGTTCCAGCAGCCGCGCGTTGGTGCGCTCCAGCAGCCGCACGCGCGCATCGTTGCGGAGTTTCATGGCGATCTGACCAAACCCCGTATCTACCGCAGTGACCTGCGCGGCGCCATGCTGCAGCAGGCAGTCGGTGAAGCCGCCAGTCGAGGCGCCTACATCCAGACAGGCGCGGTTGGCCACCTGAATCTGCCAATGATCGAGCGCGCCCTTCAGCTTGAGCCCGCCGCGGCTGACGTAGGGCGGATCCTCGCCGAGAATGCGGATAGGAGCATCTTCGGGAACCGTCGTGCCTGGCTTGTCAATCTTCTGCTCCGCCACCAGAACCCGGCCGGCAAGGATGAAGGCGCGCGCCCGCTCGCGGCTGGAGACCAGGCCACGCTCCACCAGGAGAAGGTCCACGCGCATTTTTGCCTTGCTTGGCATTTTCTCCATGGGCCTATCCCTCAAACAAACAGCCAAAGAAGCTATCCCCCTTGCGAGGATCCTCCTTTGGCTGTTTCGATCCGCTTCAGTTCTTGCCGCGCGTTAAGGCAGTGTTTGGCAGGCAGTGAGGCTAGCCGGCGTCCCCGGCAGGTAGCAAGGCTGACCGGCGCCTGGTTTGCGGCTGATGTTGTTGGGATTGTTGCTGCTCGATCCGTTTTGCGAACTCACGCGAACATCCACGATGTTGCCCTGCACCAGGACCGTCGTATCCACGATGTCCAGATCGGTGCGAAGGATGGTGAGATAAGGACTGTCTGGCGAAGCCACATAGACCTTGCCGTAAAGCGAGTTGGCGGTAGAGACCACGGTGCGGGGATGACCGATGACCGGCAAGGTCTTCTCCACGGAGTGGCTCGCCAGGTTGACGATGGTTACCGTGCCATCCGCCTGGTTGGCCGTGTACGCGCGGCTGCCATCGGCGAGCGCCGTCACACTGGCGGGACTGTGGCCCACCGGAATGGTGAAGGTGGTGCCGAAGGTTGGGCTATCGTTGCCGTATTCATCCATGCTCACGTCAATGACGCTGATCGCATTGCCATCGTAATCGGCCACTACCAGCTGGCTGGTGGTGGCGTTGTACTCGGCATACAAAGGACCGGCTTTGGCAGGGACATCGTTGTTGGCGTCTTGCGCAAGGCCCGCCGAGGTGGAAAGCGGCAAACTGGGATGGCAGGTGTAGCTCTGGCCGTTCTGGTTCACGCAGCCCGTGGGCGGACACACGCAGCTATCCAGCGTGTTGTTCTGGCTGTTGATCACCGTAACGGTATCGCTTCCGCGGTTGAGGACAAAGGTGCGCCTCTGGTCGGCGCTCAGCAGGGCATAAGCGGGACAAACGCCCACCGGAATGCGGGCGGAAACCGTGAAGCTGGCGGTCTCGATCGCGTCTGCCTCGCCGGTCTGGCCATTCGCGATCAGCGTGGGAAACTGGGACGGGGTGTTGCAAGTCAGGTCGTACGGAATAATCGGGATGCCGTTCGCCTGAGCCGTCGTGGAGTTCAAACTGATCGAATAATTGCGCTCGCCGCCAGGCCCCATGCCCATGGTGAGGGTGGGCGTCGGAGCCACCGGAACGGACAGCTTGAAAGTCTCCGGAGACCCAAGCAGAACGTCCGCGACGTTGCCATAGAGATCGGAAATCCACAATCCACTGGATGGCGAAAACAGGCCAACCGGCACGGCGGTAGTAGGCAGAGTGGAAAAACTCACGTTCTTGGCTTGCAGGCTGGTGGAAGCAGGAAAATTGGTCAACGTTCCATCGCTGTTGACCGTATAACCGGTCGACCCGGTCCCGTCCAGAGTGAAAGTTGTCGGACCGATTCCGATAGGCGCCGTCGCCATCACGGTATCGCCCGAGTAATCGATGATCGTAGCGATGCCGGGTGTCGTGGGCGAAGGAGCGGAAACCACAACCGCCAGCGAAGTCGGCTGTGCGGCGGGGCCACTGGGGTTGATGGGCGTAACCACGGGCCGATATTGGCTACCACAACCGGCAACCAGGGCAACAGCCACAAACACCGCGCCCGCCTCTACCAAGCGCACGCGCGTCTGGCCTAAATTCATGGGAAAAAGCCTCATTCAGTTCTTTCCTGCTTACCTCCCGATTGTAAATCAGGAGGCCGGGCTAGGGCTTGTGCAAGCATCCTGCCATCCGTGAATTGGACGCGCAGCAAGCCCGGCCGGAATCGACCGGGCTTGCGATGCGGCGCTATTCCGGCTTCGATTGCGGGATGACGTCGTAATACGGTCCGACGATTCGCACGACGCCGGCGTCCGCTCCGCTCCAGGCGGCGGCTCCATCGTGGGTGAGCTTGCGGGCAGCGTCGTCCCAATGGAGCCTGGTAACCGCCCCTGCGCCCTTCTCGTAGGCGTAGGTGGTTCCGTCGTCGGAGAAAAGGGTGAAATCGGCGTCGGCGCCGGTGTAGATCTTCACGCTGGCGATGGCTTGCGCCTGATGCGTGCTCTCGACAGGCGAGCCCATGGGGATGATGGAGCCGGCACGAACAAACAGAGGCAGGGTGTCGATGGGCGCGGAGACCTCGATGGTCTGGCCGCCCTGGAAGCGTTGGTTGGTCCAGAAGTTGTACCAGGAAGCGCCGGCAGGCAGATAGACTTGCCGGCTGGTGGCTCCCTGCTCGGTTACCGGCGCCACAAGAAAGGCCGGACCGAACATGTACTCGTCGCGCAGGTCGGCCACCTTGGGATCGTTGGGAAAGTCCAGCGGCAGGGCGCGCAGGAAAGGCGCTCCGGTCAGCCAGGTTTTGTAGCCCAGCGAGTAAATGTAGGGCATCAACTGGTAGCGCAGGCGCAGGTACTTCTCCAGGATGGGCTCGGCCTGCTTGCCGTAGGACCAGACCTCGTTGGCCACGCGGCTGCCGTGAGAACGGAAGATGGGCAGGAACGCCGCGTACTGGAACCACCTTGTGTACAGCTCCGGATAATCGTCGTAGCCGCCCACGTTGGCCCGCGCGTCCGATGGGTCCAGCAGCGGCGGGTGAGCGGGACGATGTTCGGCCGGCAGATCCTGCCAGCCGCCGGTGTCGTTGGACCAGTAGGTAATCCCCGACGCCGCAAAATCGAGACCGGTGGGAATCTGCCGCCGGAGCGTATCCCAGGTTGGATAAATGTCCGACGACCAGAAGATGGCGCCATTCCGCTGCGCGCCCGTGTAGGCGTCGCGCGACAGAATCAGGGCGCGCTTGCCGGGCTCGTCCTTGCGGAATCCGTCATAGAGCGCCTGGGTGTGGAAGAGCGGGTAGACGTTGAAAAACTGCGTTCCCGGGCCGATGTGGAAGTAGGCGCCGTTGGGCGGCAGGTCGGGCTCGGTTTCGTCGGCCCACAGAGAGTCAAAGCCCTTGCTGAGAATGTTCTCGTGGATCGTCTTCCAGTACCATTGGCCCGCCTCGGGGTTGGTGGTGTCGATGTCCGAACCGGCGCGGTCGTAAGGCAATCCATCGAGGGGCGTGCCATCGGCTTTGTGAATCAGCCAGCCCTTCCGGAGCAGCTCGGCGTAGTAACGGTCTTCCGGCACAAACCGCGGCCAAACACTGATCATGGTCTCGAAACCCATGGTGTGGAGTTGCTTGTTCATGGCCGCCGGATCGGGCCAGAACTTGGGGTCCAGGTCCATTTGCCCCATCTTGGTGTAGTAGAACCAGTCCACCACCATCACATCGGCCGGCAAATGGCGGTCGCGGTAGCCCTGGGCAACGTCCAGAACCTCTTTCTGGCTCGCATAGCGCTGCTTGCACTGGATGTAGCCGTAGGCGGCCTTGGGCAGCATCGGCGTCGCCCCCGTCAGCTGGCGGTAGCCGGCGTAAATCTCGTCCGCCGTTTCTCCGGCGATGACAAAGAACGAGACCCGGTCGCCCACCTGCGAGCTCCAGCGGGTCTGCTCGTTGAAGCCCGGCTCGATGGTGGTCTTCGAGGGGTTGTCCCACAGCAGGCCATAGCCCTTGTTGGTCACCAGCAACGGCACGCAAGTGCTGGGCGCAGCCGTAGCCAAATAGTCGTTCCAACAACGCACCGCATGGCCGCGATGATCGAGGAAGCCCTCGTGATTCTGACCCAGGCCGTAGTAGTGCTCGTCGTCGGGCGAGGCAAAGCTGGCGCCCACGGTGTAGAACTCCGCATCGCCGGGCCGCCGGTCGCGAGCTACGTCCGCCGTGCCATCTTTGGCATTCGGCACCGCCTGCGACCAGCCGGTCATCTCCAAAAACGTCTTGCCTTCCGGAGTGCGGAAGACGATGTGCGCGCCGGGAGTGGACCCGTTGAAATACTTGGCAATATCCAGCTCCGGTTTGAGCGGCGGCTGAAGAGGAGGCAGGTCCTTGTCCACCGTAGCCACGATTCGCCCGGACTGGTAGACCTCGGCCCGATCGGTCTGGCTTGCGGTCCAGCCCGAGGCGGCCGGCGGGGCCAGGATGCCGTACCCCGGAGGGGCCAGCGCCGGCTCTCGCTTCAGGCTCAGCGTTACCCGAAGGATATTGGGCCCATAAGGCTCCAGAACAATGGTTTCGCCCTTGCGGCTGATTTCAAACCTCTGGCTTGGCGCTTGCGCCAGAACGCCGGTTGCGGTCAGAACGATGCTGGCAAAAACTGCGAGAGCGGATGAAAGCCTTTGCATGGAGACTCCGTGGATGCCGAGTGGGGCCGATAAAGTGCCGCGCAATCGAGTGTAAACCGATTGACTAGGGCTTTCCCAGCCAAATGCACCCCTCACTCCGTGCTCCATCCATTTCGCGGCTTTTCGAGGAAAAGATGCGAAATGGGTGGGAAACCGATACCGTCCGCTCTACCCGCCGAAGGCGGTTGGTCCCACCGCAGGTGGCTCCGTGCCCCATCCTTCGCGCATTTTGCGAAGGGTGGGAAACCGATACCGTCCGCTCTACTCGCCGAAGGCAGTTGGCCCCACCGCAGGTGGCCCCATGCCCATCCTTCGCGTATTTTGCGAAGGGTGGGAAACCACGGCGCTCAGTTCCGCGGCGGGAAGGTTACGATAAGGCGTGGCCCGATCAACAACTCAACCCAAGCTCTACTGGCAATCCAAACTCGTTCTTCTGCTCGTCTTCCCCTGTTTGGGCGCGGATTTCGTGCTCAAGACCCGGTGGTGGGCCGTCAATCTGCCAACGGTGGCTCTGTGGACCGTGGGTTTGAGCCTGCTGCTGGGGCTGGTGGCCTGGAAACTGCGCGCGGCCACGCCCTGGGCCGCAGTTGCAGGGATGGCGATTGCCGCCAGCATCACCTACGCGACTCTTTCCGGCGGGGACGACCGCATGTTTGCGCCGTGGCGGACGGCCCTGGTTCCGTTGGTGCTTTTGCTGTTGCTAACCTCCCTGGCCACGCGCTTGGGACAGACCCAAAAGCAGCAGTTGGGAACCGCCGAGAAACGCCAAGGCCGCTCGCCCGCGCAAGTGGCGGCGAATCTGGGCGTAGCCGCGCTGGTATCGAACCAGGCGGCGCTGTTCTTGCTGGAAGGGATGGGGCTTCTTCAACTTGGCTTCCTGCATGTGCATGGAATGCGCGGCGTCTTCTGGTCGGCGACGCTCCCGTTTGCCTTGGGATTGGCCGCGCTGGCGGAGTCGGCCGCGGATACTGTCTCTTCCGAAATCGGCCAGGTGCTGGGCGGCAATCCCCGCATGTTAACTACCCTGCGCACGGTTGAACCAGGGACAGACGGCGCCATCAGCCTGATCGGCACGACGGCGGGAATTGCCGCTGGCGCCGCAGTGGCCGCGGCCGGTGCGCTGGCGCTGAGCGGCAACTGGGAGATGTTCTGGATCGCCTGCGCTGGCGGGGTCTTCGGCCTGTTCTTCGACAGCCTGCTGGGCGCAACCCTGGAACGGCGCGGCTGGCTCAATAACGATGCGGTGAACTTCCTGTCCACGGCCAGCGCGGCGGGGTTTGCGCTGGGCCTGCTGGCTCTGGTCTCCCATCAAAGCATCGGGTAGGTTCGTGCTCTCGCCTATTGGGGAAATGACTGCCTTGACCGGTTTCAGTGCAGATGCAACCGCCAGAGCGTGTAGCTGAGGATTTCGTGCTCGATGCGTTCGAAATCCTGCGACCCGCCCTCGACCGTCACGCGCGGCCGCGGCGACGTGAGCACGTCGAGGCCGTTGGCGGCGCAAATCTCGTGGATGCGGAAGAGGTGTGTGCCATCGCTGACAATGACCAGGCGGCGCAGCCCATTGGCGCGGGCAATCACCGCGATGCGGCGGGCCGACTCCTCGGTGCTGCGGCTCTCGGTTTCGGCAATGATGGCCTCTTCGCGAACCCCCTTGGCCATCAGGTATTCACGGCCTACCGCGCCTTCGTTGTACTGGTCGCCGCCGTTGCCCCCCAGGGTGATGAGGAGCGGGGCAATCCCTCGCTTGTACAGAGCCAGGGCGTGGTCTAGGCGGGCGCGGTACACCGGGGAAGGCTTGCCGTCGTACTCCGCCGCGCCAAAAACTCCAATGGCGTCGGACGGCGCGGCCCGATCCCGGCCCGCATAGCTCTCAATCTGCACGTAGACCCAGCGGCACCAGCCCAGAGTCCCAACAGCCAACAGCACGATGACCAGCAGCGCCGCGCGGGCCGTCCAAGCATTCCGAGTTGTTTCGGTTCCGCGCCTCATGCGCACCTTCAATACGGGGACTAGGGACTAAGGGACTAGGGACTGAGGGACTAGGGAATAATTGCCGACCTCATTTATAGCCCCCGGAAGAATACCGATCCCCGTCTCAAACCCCTCAGTACCTCAGTCCCCAGTCCCAAGGCAATTGCGTGAACGGCATCCCGATGACAATTTCGCGTTTTGCGTCGCCCCTTCGGGGCTGAACGTCCATGTTGACCCACTTCCCCACGCTGAAGCGCGGGACTAACAACCTCTGCGCCTTCGGCGCGAGAAAAATCGAAACCAAGCTGGTCAACAAAGGGGATTCATGCAATTGCCCTGTCCCTAGTCCCTCAGTCCCTAGTCCCTCACTCCCCCAGTCCCTGCTTCTCTCACCTTTGCAAAACCATCACAATTTCGTGTGTGGGAATGGCGCCTTCGCGCAGAATCTCCCAACGGCCAGGCCCCAACGAAAGATCCACAATCGTAGTTGGCTGCGTATGGCCGGTCGGCCCGCCGTCGATGATGAGTGGAATGCGGTCGCCGATCTGGTCGCGGACGCAAGCTGCGTGGGTACACTCCGACGCACCCTGCAGGTTGGCCGAGGTGGCCGTGATGGGCAGCCCAAAGCGCTCTACGACGGCGCGGGGAATGGCGGCGTCCGGCACGCGCAAGGCAACGTTGCCGGTGTTGGCCGTGGAGCGCAACGGCAGCTTGGTTCCAGCCCGCACAATCACCGTCAGCGGGCCGGGCCAGAAGCGCTCCGCCAGCTTGTCCAGCAGCGGGTCGGTGTCGCGCGCCAGAGCATAGGCCTGGGAGACAGAGGAGATCAGCAGGGACAACGGCTTGTGTTTCTGGCGGCTCTTCAGTTGGTAGATTTGCTCGACGGCATGCAGGTTCACCGGGTCCACAGCCAGGCCGTAGAAGGTATCCGTCGGCAACGCGATCACATCGCCCTTACGCAGGCAGGCGACGATGTAGTCGATCCTGTCCGGCTGGGGTTCATCGGGATGGACGCGCAAGATCTCCGCGGACAAGAAGGTCTACCTCAGTTCCCGAACTGTAAACGCCATAAAGTACGGAAGTTATCACAGCATCAGCCGCGGCGCAAGTCGGCTGGCAGCCCGGCCTCCTTTTGGCCAGGCAAACAGGCTAGAATCGCGCTAGTGAAAGAACGGTTCAGCACAGATGCCCATCCGCATTGTACAGAGTAAACAGAACTCCCGCCTGAAGCAGCTTCGGCGGGCGCTGGCCCGCCCCGGCCGCGAAGCCGGCCAACCGCTTGGCATCGAGGGCCCGAACCTGCTCGAAGAGGCTCTGCGCGCCGGACTGCGCATCGCGTGCGTCTTTGCCGCCCAAGGCGCCGAGCATTTGCTGGATTCGCTGGCGCTTCCCTCCGAAACCGAGGTCCTGCTGCTCCCCAAGGAACTGCTGGACTCTGCGCTCACCACCGAGGCGCCCCAGCCCATCGCCGCCCTGATCGAGCCGCTGACATGGACCTGGGACGATCTCCTCGGCGCCAGGGGCAAAGCCGCACCCCTGATTCTCGTCCTGGCCGGGCTCCAGGACCCCGGCAACCTGGGAACCATTCTGCGCTCCGCCGAGGCTTTCGGCGCCAGCGGCGTCCTCAGCCTGCCCGGAACCGTCAGCCCCTGGAACCCCAAAGCCGTCCGCGCCTCGGCGGGCAGCGTCTTTCGCCTCCCGCTGCTTGCAGTGGGCGCCGGAGAATGCTTCACGGCTCTCCACAACGCCGCAATAAAGATTTGGACCACCGCCGTTCACGGAGCCGAGCCCGCGCAATTGGCCGATCTTGCCGGACCAATCGCCCTGCTCATCGGCAACGAGGGCAACGGCGTACCCGAAGATTTGGCCGCCCAGGCCGATGGGGCCCTCACGATTCCCTGCCCCGGCCCGGTCGAGAGCCTGAACGCCTCGGTGGCCGCCGCTGTGCTGCTTTACGAAGCCAGCCGCCAGCGGTCATGCAATCGTGCCGTAGCCCCCCGCCCTGGCCGCAAACTCAAGAACGCGGCGAGAGCGGGGCACCCGGTTCCAGTAACAGGAGGCAGCCAGCCATGAGCCGCTTTGGTGGGGATTCGAAAGGCAGCAAGAACCTCCGTGCCCCATCCTTTCGCCTTTTTTCTGGCGAAAGGGTGGGAAACCTCAACCCTCAACCAGCCTCGTTCGCAGGGAGCCCACGATGAGCCTCTTCGACGGCGAACCCGAAGGCCCGAAAGGCACGGTGCGCACCGCGCCCCTGGCCGAGCGCATGCGCCCGCGCACCCTGGACGAGTTGAGCGGACAGGAGCACCTGGTTGGCCCCGGCAAGCCGCTGCGCGTGCAGATCGAGCACGATGACTCCGGCTCCATGATCCTCTGGGGTCCGCCCGGCGTGGGCAAGACCACCCTGGCCAAGATCGTGGCGGAAACCACCAAGGCCAACTTCATCGAGTTTTCCGCCGTGTTGAGCGGCATCAAGGAGATCAAGCAGGTGATGGCCACGGCGGCGCAAGCCTCCGAGATGCATTCGCGCACCATCCTCTTCGTAGACGAGATACACCGCTTCAACAAAGCCCAGCAAGATGCCTTTCTGCCCTACGTCGAGCGCGGCACAATCCGCCTGATCGGCGCCACCACCGAGAATCCGTCCTTCGAGATTATCTCCGCGCTGCTCTCCCGCTGCCGCGTCTACGTCCTCCAGTCACTTACAGACGATTGCATCGAGCGGCTCTTGCGTAGAGCATTGGCAGATCGAGAGCGCGGCCTGGGTGGGCTGGAACTGACCGCCGACGACGATGCGCTGCAACTGATCGCCAGCTACTCCAGCGGCGATTGCCGCAACGCCTACAACACCCTCGAAGTGGCTGCGCAACTGGCGCTCGAAGGCACCAGGCACATCGACAAAGCCGTCGCCGGCATGGCCGTGCAGCAGCGCGTGCTGGTCTACGACAAGTCCGGCGAGGAGCACTACAATCTGATCTCCGCGCTGCACAAGAGCGTGCGCAACAGCGATCCCGACGCCGCGCTCTACTGGCTGGCGCGCATGTTCGCCGCCGGAGAAGACCCGCTCTACCTGGCCCGGCGCGTGGTCCGCATGGCCGTCGAAGATATCGGCCTGGCCGCGCCCGAGGCTCTCAACCTCTGCCTCTCGGCCAAAGAAGCAATCGATTTCCTGGGCTCGCCGGAAGGCGATCTGGCGCTGGCCGAAGCGGTGGTCTATCTCTGCCTCGCGCCGAAGTCGAATTCGGTCTATACCGCCTACGGCGCGGTCCAGGAAGAGATCGAGCAAACCCGCCAGGAGCCGGTGCCGCTACACCTGCGCAACGCGCCCACGCGGCTGATGAAGGAACTCGATTACGGCAAGGGCTACCGCTACGCCCACGACGAAGAAGGCAAAGTCGCCAACATGGATTGCCTGCCCGACTCGCTCAAGGGCCGCAGTTACTACAAGCCCACTCAAGAAGGCCGCGAAAAACTCCTCGCCCAGCGCATGGAAGAGATTCGCCGCATCCGCGCCGGAAAGCACGGAGGAGACTGAGTACCCTAAAACATCTGAAGAAACTTGCTCTGTTCAAGTTAGTGGGCGATGTAGTAGCATGGCCACACCAAATCCTCCAATCAAGGACATACCATGGACAGCGTAATGATCATCAGGATCGTCGCGGGACTCTTGTTTCTTGTTCTACTTCCGATTAGCTTGATTCCTTACTGGGTAATCTTCAAGAAAGCCGGATTCTCACCAGCCCTTTCACTGCTCACGATCATTCCGATTGTTGGCCTTGTCGTGCTCTATGTTGTTGCTTTCTCCGAATGGAGGAGCCAAGCCTCCTTCAATCAGGCGCATTACCCTCCAAGGGCATAAACAAGAAGCTGGCTTCCGATGCCAGGTTTCCCATTCTCGGAACGCCGCGTGCGGGGTGCCCCAGGTCCCGCCTTTGGAACCTGGGAGAGCACTGTCCTCAGCCAGCCGGTCTCTCCGATCCCTTACTCAGAGTGATTTCCCAAAACGGCCTCTCGCCTCGCCATCCACACCCCATCCCCGCCTCCGCCGCCGTGGGTGAGTGGGATCACAATGCCCCAAGCCGCGTAAGGATACAATGACAGCGATGCAGACGGTGTGAAGTATCTCTTCTTCCCGCAGGTTGCGCCGAGTTCTTCGCGAACCGCGGCCAAGGCGGCAGGAAGACCGGCGAGTCTCCGTCCAGTTGAACTGCACGGCCGAATCCGCGGCCGGGGACGGGGAAGATGGACTGAGCCAGACGGCCGGCAATGCCCTTGCCCCAAGCGGCGCGGAGCAGCGGATGGCCGTGGCTGGGGAACATCGAAGGCCGATACAGATTCACACCGACCGAACCAGGAGCAGGGATGGCTAAGCAAGCTGAGAACGGCAAGGCGAAGACAATCGCCGACAAGATATCCGACCTTCGCGCCCGGCGCGCCGAGATCGAAATTGGCGGCGGCAAGGAGCGCATCGACAAGCAGCATGCTTCCGGCAAGCTGACGGCGCGGGAGCGGGTCGAAGGCCTGGTGGATCGCGGCAGCTTCCAGGAGATCGGGGCCTTCGCCCTGCATCGCGCCACCCTTTTCGGGATGGCCGGCAAGAAGATGCCGGCCGACGGCGTGGTGACCGGTTGCGCCACCGTAGACGGCCGCCTGGTGCATCTTGCCAGCCAGGATTTCACCGTCGCGGGCGGAGCAGCCGGGGAGATTCACAGCGACAAGGTTGCCGACATGATGAGCCTTTCTCTCAAGACCGGCAGCCCCTTCGTCTTCATCAACGACTCGGGCGGCGCGCGCGTCCAGGAGGGCATCGACAGCCTGGCTGGATATGCTCGAGTCTTCTACAACAATGTGATGCTCTCCGGCACGGTGCCGCAAATCTCGATGATTCTTGGCCCCTGCGCGGGCGGCGCGGCGTATAGCCCGGCGCTCACCGACTTCATCATCCAGTCCCAGCAGGGCCGCATGTTCATCACCGGGCCGCAGGTGATCAAACAGGTCACTGGCGAAGTGGTCAGCGCAGAAGAATTGGGCGGACCGCAGTCGCAGATGAATCACTCCGGCGTGATCCACCTGATCGCTCGCAACGACGAGGAAGCGCTTCAACTTTGCCGCCGGCTCCTGAGCTTCATGCCCTCCAACAACCTCGAGGATCCGCCGCGCCTTGCGTTCAATGGGAAGATGAAATCCGACTCGGATATGAACGGGATTGTTCCCGTCGATCCGAAGATCGCCTACGACGTGCGCGCCGTTGTCTCGCGCGTTCTGGACAACGAGGATTTTCTCGAGATTCAACCGGGGTTCGCGGCCAATATCGTCATCGGCTTTGGCCGCCTTCAAGGCCGTCCTGTGGGAATCGTCGCCAACCAGCCGTGTGTTTCTGCCGGCGCGCTGGACATCGACGCCTCAGACAAATCCGCGCGCTTCGTTCGCTTCTGCAACGCTTTCAACATCCCCCTGCTTACTTTCGTGGATGTGCCGGGATTTCTTCCCGGCGTGGAGCAGGAGCGCGGAGGCATCATTCGCCATGGCGCGAAGTTGCTGTTTGCCTACTCGGCAGCCACTGTGCCCAAGATCACCGTGGTGTTGCGCAAGGCCTACGGCGGCGCGTATATCGCCATGTGCTGCAAGGGACTGGGCGCGGACCGCGTGGTTGCATGGCCCACGGCTGAAATTGCCGTGATGGGAGCGGAAGGCGCGGCTGAAATCGTGTTCCGGCGCGAGATCGACGGCGCCGAAGATCAGGCCGCCAAGCGCAAGGAACTGGTCGACGAATATCGCGATACGTTCGCCAACCCCTACGTTGCCGGCGGACGGCGCCTGGTGGACGACATTATCGAACCCGCGGACACCAGAAAGTATCTGGCGCAGGCCCTTGAATCGCTGCATACCAAGCGGGAACTGCGCCCCCAGAAGAAACACGGATTGATCCCTCTGTGAGAAGGAAATGCGCGTGATCTCGAATCTGAAGGATTTAGCTCTCCTCGCGGGCCTCGTTGGAACCGGCTGCGCGGTGGTCTATCTGGCGTTGCGGCGCAGCTTGCGGCGGGCTATTTCAGACCGCCAGCAGGCGACCGAGCGCCAACTGCGCGAACTGGCCACGGCCCTCAAATCTCTGGAGGCCAGGCTGGCAGAGTTGCGCCCGGCTCTGGCATCGCAGGCGTCGGCTGCTCCGGGCCTCGATATCCAAGCCGCTGCTTCCGCTGAAGAAACAATCGCCTACGAACCGCAAGCCATCGCCCCGGAGACGCTGGCCGTAATTGCCGCGGCGGTGAGCGCATTTTTGGGCTCGAATGCCCGGATCCGTTCCGTGAGCACGATGCAGCCAGCCATTGGCGCCGCATGTGCATGGTCTCAGCAAGGGCGGGTATTCGTTCAATCCTCCCATAACATTCGCACGAGAAGATAGGATTCGACCGGAATCTATCGAGGAAAGGAACCTACAACTTGAAACTTCAGATCACTGTTGACGGAAAGATTTACGAGGTCGGAGTCGAAGTTCTTGAGGACGACGGAGCGCTCCGGCCGCCGGCTTATACGCCGTATCAGCCGGCTCCCATGCAAACTTACGCTCCGGCGCCCGAAGACAACTACATCGATGCCGACGTTTGCCGCAGCCCGGTCACCGGCATTGTTATCAAGGTCAATGTTGAGCCGGGACAAGCCGTCGAGGCGGGCGATCTGGTGGTAGTCCTGGAAGCCATGAAGATGGAAAACAATGTCGCTGCGCATCGCGCCGGCAAGGTGAAAAGCGTCAGCGTAGCGGCCGGGGATTCCGTGAAGGTCGGCCAGATGCTCGTTGAATTCGAGGCATAGCCGCCAACCGGTTTCCATGATCGGCCTTATAGGCAAGGGAAAAATTCCCTTGTACGGCAAGAAGTGTCAGGGCACAACGTTGAGGCTGCGGAAGAGCTTCCAGTGGACCAGGTCTTGTAACAGGGCACGACTTCAGTCGTGCCGCATAGGCAAAAAACAACACCAGGGGCTGTGTAACTCTCTTGAGAACTCTGGATTCGATGCGCTTTGTAACAGGGCACGACTTCAGTCGTGCCGCATAGGCGCCAAAAAACGCACGGGCTTTAGCCCCTGCGCGGTTTTATCAAGGGCTTTGCTCAAAGTCAGGCCCTTTTCCGCAGCCAATCAGGCCGCGCTCGAAAGGTTAGTCAATGGATAGTGTTCAAGAGGATTTGAAGCAGGTTCCTGGAATCAAATTCGTCGACCACGTGGCCATCGCCGTGAAGCAGGGCGAACTGGACGGACAGGTCGAGGCGTACAAGATGCTCGGATTCCGCGAAATTCACCGCGAGGAAGTGCTGGGCACGGACCAGGTGCGCGAAGCGCTGTTGCAGATCGGCGACGGTCCCAACCTGATCCAGTTGCTGGAGCCGCTGACTCCCGAGTCTCCCGTGCAAAAGCTGATCGAGAGAAACGGCGGACGCGGCGGCATGGCCCACGTTGCTTTCCGTGTGGAGAGCGCGCAGCAGGCTTTCGACGCCATGAAGGCCAGCGGATTCCAGATCATCGATAAGGCGCCCCGCAAGGGCTCGCGCGGCACCACCGTCTTCTTCCTCCATCCGAAATCGAGATCCGAAAATCCTTTTGGGCTCCTCATCGAAATTGTCGAAGACCCTGAAAGCAAGTGAAGAAAAATGGCTACCGAGAATCTGCTCCAGGAGTTTCCGCCAGTTAGCACCGCGTCGTGGGAAGAGGCCATTCACAAGGATCTGAAGGGCGCCGACTACACCAAGAAGCTCGTCTGGCAAACGGACGAAGGCCTCGCGGTCAAGCCCTACTACCGGGCTGAAGACATCGCGGGATTGGATTATCTGGATGCCGCACCGGGCGAATTTCCTTTTGTGCGCGGCGCTTGCTCGCTGGGCGGCTGGCGCATTCGCGAAGAGATCGACGCGCTAGAGCCAGTGGAAGCGAATCGCGCGGCCTGCGCCGCTGTGGCTGCCGGCGCGGAAGAGATCGCGTTCCGCAACGCATCCATCGCCAATGCATCCGATCTGGCCATGCTCCTGGCGAACTTGCAGGAGATTCCCGTTCATTTCGAGAACGCCGGCGAGCCTCTGCTTCGCCTGCTGATGGCGCGGCAAAACGCATCGCCTGTCTCAACCGGCTTCGATCCGCTCGCCAATCTGGACTTCGCTGCGGAAGTGCTGAGCGCTGCACCTCCCACGCTTGTGCCTTTCACTGTTTGCGGTGCGGCTTTTGAAGAAGCGGGAGCGACCGCCGTCGAAGAACTGGGCTTCGCGCTCGCTGCCGGTATAGATTTCCTGGCCGAGATGCAAGCCCGCAACGTGGACATAAATCGCGCCGCGGCCTCGCTGACTTTCTCATTCGCCATCGGCTCAAGCTACTTCTTTCAGATCGCCAAACTGCGCGCCTTTCGCATGGTTTGGGCACGCGCAGTCGAGAGCTTCGGCGGCGCTCACGCCGCTGCGAAGGCTCGCATCCATGCGCGCGCCTCGCGCTGGAACAAGACGGTCTACGATCCTCACGTCAACATCCTGCGCGGCACCACCGAAGCCATGTCCGCCGTGCTGGGCGGCGCGGACTCCATCTCCGTCGCGCCCTTCGACGAGTGCTATAAGGCGCCCGACGAGGCCAGCCGCAGGCTCGCCCGCAATACGCAGATTCTCCTCAAGGAGGAGGCGCTCTTGTCGCGCGTTGCCGATCCCGGCGCGGGCTCTTACTGTCTTGAAGCCATCACCGATTTCCTCGCTCGCGAAAGCTGGAAGACGATGCAGGGGATCGAAGCCGCCGGAGGCTTCTCCAAAGCGAAGGCCGATGGCGTCGTCGCGCGGGCACTGGATAAATCGCTGGCCGCCAAAGCGAAAGCTGTCGCCTCGCGCCGCCGCGTCTTTACCGGAACCAACCAGTACGCCAACCTCACCGAGAAAGCCTTGGACCGCATCGATGTTGCGCGCATCTCCGCCGCGCACCGCGGCACGCAGGCCTTCGAGCAGCTTCGCCTGCGCACCGAACGCCACGCGGCCAAGGCTGGCAGTGCGCCGCGCGTTCTGCTGGCCGAGATCGGCGATGTGAAGATGCGCGCGGCACGCTCCGGCTTTGCCGCCAACTTCTTCGGCTGCGCGGGCTTCGAGATCGTTAGCAAACGCTTCTCCAGCACCGATGAGATCGCCGCCGCCGATGCCGCGCTGATTGTGCTTTGCAGTTCAGATCCCGAGTACCTCCCGTTGGCCACGGAAGTACTAGTGAAGTTGAAAGCACTGGAGCGCGAGACCCCGGTTCTTGTTGCAGGCAATCCCGAATCGGCAGAGCAATTGAAAGCCGCCGGCGTTGCCGATTTCGTTCATATCCGCAGCAATCCGATCGAGCTTCTTACAGCGTGGCAGCAACGGCTGGGAATCGAGAATTAAGATGCGACCAGATTTTTCAAAGATCGATTACAAGGCTTCGGTAGAGCGCGCTGCCGCGCAAGAGAACAGCGAGTGGCTCTCTCCCGAGCACATCGCCGTGAAGAGCTTCTACACGCGCGAGGACCTCGAAGGGCTAGAGCATCTCGACTACGCCGCGGGCATCGCGCCTTTCTTGCGCGGACCGTACAGCACCATGTATGTGATGCAACCGTGGACCATCCGCCAATATGCGGGCTTCTCCACTGCCGAAGAATCGAACGCCTTCTATCGCCGCAATCTGGCCGCCGGGCAGCGCGGGCTTTCGGTGGCCTTCGATCTGGCCACCCATCGCGGCTACGACTCCGATCACGAGCGTGTCACCGGCGATGTGGGCAAGGCCGGCGTGGCCATCGACTCGATCCTCGACATGAAGGTTCTGTTCGATCAGATTCCGCTCGGCCAGATGTCGGTATCGATGACCATGAACGGCGCGGTGCTGCCCATCATGGCCTTCTACATCGTCGCAGCCGAAGAGCAGGGCGTGACCACGCAGCAGTTGAGCGGAACCATTCAGAACGACATTCTGAAAGAGTTCATGGTCCGCAACACGTACATCTATCCGCCCGGCGGATCCATGCGCATCATCGGCGACATCTTCCGCTACTGCGCGGAGAAGATGCCCAAATTCAACTGCATCAGCGTGAGCGGCTATCACATGCAGGAAGCCGGCGCCACGGCGGACATCGAGCTGGCCTACACGCTGGCCGACGGCTTGGAGTACCTGCGCACCGGCGTCAAAGCCGGCCTCGACGTGGATAACTTCGCCCCGCGCATCAGTTTCTTCTGGGGCATCGGCATGAACCACTTCATGGAGATTGCCAAGATGCGCGCCGCGCGCATGTTGTGGGCCAAGCTGGTGAAGAGCTTCAATCCGAAGAATCCGAAATCCCTCGCGCTGCGCACGCACTCGCAGACCTCCGGCTGGAGCCTCACCGCGCAGGACCCGTTCAACAATGTGCCGCGTACCTGCATCGAAGCGCTGGCCGCGGCCTTCGGCCACACGCAATCGCTGCACACCAATGCGCTGGACGAAGCGCTGGCGCTGCCTACCGATTTCTCCGCCCGCATCGCGCGCAACACACAAATCTATTTGCAGGAAGAGACAGGCATCACGCGCATCGTCGATCCCTGGGCCGGTTCCTACTATGTCGAGCGGCTCACCCACGAACTGATGCACTCCGCATGGAATCTGATTGAGGAGGTCGAAGGACTCGGCGGAATGGCCAAGGCCATCGAGACCGGCGTTCCCAAGATGCGCATTGAAGAAGCAGCCGCGCGACGCCAGGCACGCATCGACTCCGGCCGGGACACGATCGTGGGCGTCAATGCCTATCCTTCGCCCGAGGAACCGCTGATTCCCGTCCTCGACATCGACAACGCCGCGGTGCGCGAATCGCAGTTGAAGCGCCTTGCCCTGCTCAAGAGCGAACGCAACAACGAGGCCGTTCGCCAATCGCTGGAGCAACTGGAAGAGTGCGCCCGGAACGGCACGGGCAATTTGCTGGAGTGCGCGGTGGACGCGGCCCGCAAGCGCGCCACGCTGGGCGAGATTTCTTCCGCGCTTGAAAAAGTCTGGGGCCGCTATCAGGCCACCACGCGCACCATCGCCGGCGTCTACTCGGCGGAGAGCGGCAACGCAAGCGAGTTCAAGAAGGCGCAGCGCATGGTCGAGGAGTTCGAGAAGGCCGAGGGCCGCCGGCCGCGCATCCTTGTCGCCAAGATGGGCCAGGACGGACACGACCGCGGCGCCAAGGTCATTGCCACCGCCTTCGCCGACATCGGCTTCGACGTAGACATCGGCGCGCTCTTCCAGACCCCGCGCGAGGTGGCTCGCCATGCGGTCGAGAACGATGTGCACGTCGTGGGCGTCTCCTCGCTGGCCGCTGGGCACAAGACGCTGGTTCCGGAGTTGATTGAAGAGTTGCGCAAGCTCGACCGGGATGACATCCTGGTGGTCGTGGGCGGCGTCATTCCGCCGCAGGATTACGAGTTCCTGTACCAGGCCGGCGTGGCCGGCATCTACGGGCCGGGCACAGTCATTTCGCTTGCGGCGCAGAAGATTGTCGAAGCGCTGAGCGGCAGCCCGGTGGGAGGAGTTTCCTGATTCATGGAGCCGGAAGAGAGTGCGTTGAGCGTTCGTCCCGGATGCGCGGCGCCTGAGCCGCCGCGCATCGCGAAACCGCGCGCCGCGCAACGCCGCCGCCTCTCTCCCGCGCAATATGTCGATGGCATCCTGCGCGGCGAGCGCGTTCTTCTCGCCCAGGCCATCACGCTGATCGAAAGCTCGCGCGCGGCGGACCGCGAGTTGGCCGAGCAAATTGTCGAAGCTTGCTTGCCCCACAGCGGCTACTCCATCCGCGTAGGCATCACCGGCGTCCCCGGCGCGGGCAAAAGCAGCCTGATCGAAACGCTGGGCACGTTTCTTATCGCGCAATATGGGCATAAGGTCGCCGTGCTGGCGGTCGATCCCAGCAGCCAGCTCTCCGGCGGCAGCATCCTCGGCGACAAGACGCGCATGACTCTGCTCGCATCGAACGAGATGGCGTTCATCCGTCCCTCGCCCTCGCGCGGCTCTCTGGGCGGCGTGGCGCAGCGCACCCGCGAGGCCATGCTGTTGTGCGAGGCGGCAGGTTACCGCAACATCCTGGTCGAGACGGTCGGCGTGGGACAATCCGAGACCGCCGTGCACGACATGGTGGACTTTTTTCTGCTGATCGGGCTGGCCGGGGCAGGCGACGAGTTGCAGGGCATGAAGCGCGGGGTGATGGAATTGACCGACCTCGTGGCCATCAACAAGGCCGACGGCGCCAACGTGACCGCCGCCGAGCGCGCGCGCAGCGTGGCGGAAAATGCGCTGCACTACTTCCCCGCATCGCTCTCCGGCTGGACCCCGCTGGCGGTCACCTGTTCCGCGCAAACCGGCAAAGGGATCGCCGAGCTCTGGAAGTGCATCCTCGAATACACCGCGATGACCAAAGCCAATGGCTGGTTCTGCCGCGCGCGCCAGCAGCAAACGCAGAAATGGATGCACGAGATCGTCGAGCAAGGCCTGCGCTTGCGCTTCGAATCGCACCCCGGCGTCCAAGAGCGAATGGCCTCGCTGGAGCGCGACGTCGTTGAAGGCCGCGTCACCTCCTTCCGCGCCGCGCGCACGCTGCTCGACCTCTACTCGGACCCAACCCAGGCATAGATGCTCTAGACTTAAGTCTGGACCCCTAAAATGATCAAGTTCTTTGGCGGCAAAAAAGAAGAGCAGGCAACCGAGCTCGATACACAGGCGCAGGCAGGCGAGACGCAGACGGCGAAGCCCGGATTTTTCGGCCGGATGAAGCAGGCCGTGACGCGCACCCGCGAAACATTGTCTTCCAAGCTCGGAGACATTGTCGCGCTCACCCGCACCGTGGACGAAGCGGCTCTCGAAGACCTCGAGTCGGCGCTGCTCACCAGCGACTTGGGCGTGCAAACCACCACCGACATCCTGGAAGCCCTGCGCGACCGCGCGCGCCATCAAGCCATTGCCGGCGGAGAAGAGCTGCGCTCGCTGCTCAAGGCGCAGTTGCAGGCCATTCTGGAGGCTCCGCGGCAGGCAGTTCCCTGCCCCCCAGAACCGCTCCACGTCCCGCCCCACGTCACCTTCCTGGTGGGCGTCAACGGAACCGGCAAGACCACCTCGGCGGGCAAGCTGGCCGCCTGGTACCGCGCGCAAGACAAGACCGTGCTGCTCTGCGCGGCAGATACCTTCCGCGCCGCGGCCATCGAGCAGTTGGAAGTGTGGGCCTCGCGCTCCGGCGTGGAGATGATCAAGACCCGCCACGGCGGCGATCCGGCTGCTGTGCTCTACGACGCGGCCTCGGCCGCCAAGGCCCGCGGCATCGCCGAGCTGATTGTGGACACCGCCGGACGCCTGCACACCAAGACCGGCCTGATGGACGAGCTGGAAAAGATGCGCCGCACCGCGGCCAAGCTGATCCCCGGAGCTCCCCACGAGGTGCTGCTGGTCATGGACGCCACCACCGGCCAGAACGGCTTGCAACAGGCGCGGCTCTTCACCCAGGCCGCCGGGGTCACCGGCATCGTGCTCACCAAGCTGGACGGCACCGCCAAGGGCGGCATCGCGGTAGCCATCGCCCGCGAGCTGAATCTCCCCGTCCGCTTCGCCGGCGTAGGCGAGCAAATGTCCGACCTGCTCGAGTTCTCCCCCGCCGAGTTTGTGGATTCGCTGCTGGGATAGTAGGGAGAGCTACTCACAAAGCGACATTCGGGGCCCGTTCTTGTTTCGGCGAGTTGCCTTGCGATTTTGCACTGAACAAGAAACCCTTAGGAATCACACTTCACGAAATACACCCGTTGGAAGGACCCTTGCCCGCTTCACAGGTGCAAAATAGAACGAGATGAGCAAATTCCGAATCGATTCTTCATTCAAGACCTTCGGTGCATTTTGGGCCTACGACCAACCTGAAAGGAAGTTTACTGGCACCATTTCGTCTCGCAAGGGCACGGTCGAATTTGAAGGTGCGCCTGAATACACCGAGCTTGACGCGCAAGCAATGAAGGCGATCTTCGCGGAGATGACCTCCGCGCCTGACCTCCAAGGGAGCGCTGCCATCTGCGGCTTCACTACATTGAATCGCTGTACTCTCCTGAACCCCGTTCAGCTTTCCGGTGACGGCTTGGCAGATTTCCCCACCATGCAGAAAGTGGCAAGGGTTAGATATAGAGCAATGAGAACGGTGATGGGTCTTCACCTCGAATCTTCCGACGCGTCTGTGCTGAGTAGCGCAGCCTACTACCTGACCCAGATCCACAACATCATGCCCAGTCCGTGGCGAACGAAGTTCACTGAAGGCGGGATGGAACATACCGTCAGCAACCAAGCTTTGGACGTTTTTGCATGTCGAAGCGAGTATCTAAAGGCGGATGTTGTATGCGAAGTATTTGCAGGAGGAAGCAACAGCATCGAGGGAGGAGTCCAGATCAAGCCGGTGCCTCGGATCAGGATCACGCCTGACACGCCCCAGTCTACTGATTGGTTCACTGCGTTGGCATTTCGACTAGAGAACTTCTTTTCACTCATGCTTGGCACCTCTGTGGAGATCGAGCACGTGCAGCTATTTCAAGGGGAGGAAGATGGCTGGGTAGTCCAGAAGGTGAATGAACGTAAGGAGAAGATCGACCTTCAGGCATGGGTGCGATGCAAGTTCACAGACACTGCGAACGCCCTCGAGCGGTGGCTTGCGGTGCCAAGAGACGACCAACCTGTTGAACTCACCCTCCTAGGAGCACTACGCAAAAGCGACCTCTTTGAGGAAACAGAATTTCTCACGCTGGCTCAGGCACTGGAGGGCTTCGGAAGGATACGATTCGGTGGTACGAAGAGGCGGTGTGCTAAGTATGATGACCTGATCCGAAAAACCTACAACCTCTTCACCCTTGGGACTGCGCAGCAATTGGCTGGCGAGTGCGAATCATTTATGAAGAAGATAATACAGACGCGCGATTATTACACCCACCTCGGGAATCGAAAAGGGACCTCCGCAGCCAAAACATTGAAGGATCTCTTTCTGCTCAACAAACGACTTCACGCATTCCTGCGCGGAGCAATGCTAATTGACCTGGGCATTCCGGAAGAGACTTTCTCTCAAGCCATAGTTTATCAGGCGACAAAATGGAGATAGATGATGGTGGGGGTGGACATAGCAGATTGCCGGGTGGTCCCGGTCCCGGTGGTCTTTCCAAACCAAAATGAGGGTGCCCCCGGTCCATCGCTTGCATTTGGGGACCGGGGTCAATCTCGCTCCTATCGCCGCTCAAGAGCCTTCAAGCTCAAGAAATTGAAAACTTTAATAACCTGGGTCGATAGAAAATGCGGAAAGAAGCAGTTCCTAACGCGAGCAGCAGCGGGTCGGCGCTTGGAACTGTACGCCTGTCGATCATGTACGCTCCGTTCCCCGGAGACTTGATCGAGAGGGCGCGAACGGGGAACGCACGTGTCGCTGGGGATCTTAAATAACGCCGCAGCACTCACCGCCGAGAACAGCCTGAGCATGACCTCGGCGATGCAGCAGAAGACTCTTCAGCAGCTCTCCACCGGGCTGCGCATCAACTCCAGCGCCGACGACAGCGCGGGCCTCTCCATCTCCACCGGAATCCAGGCCAACATTGCTGCATTGGTGCAATCGCAGAGCAACGCCAGCAGCGGCATTGGCTTTCTGCAAGTGGCCGATGGCGCGCTCACTCAGGTGAGCGGCCTGCTGAACCGCGCTGTCACCTTGGCCACCGAGGCCGCCAGCGGCGGCTTGACCTCGCAGCAGCGCGGAAGCGCCAACACCGAGTACCAGAGCATTCTCGGCGAGATCAACCAGATCGGCGCCTCCACCGAGTTCAACGGCACACAGGTCTTTACCAACGGCAACACCTCGCCCGCCAGCCTCACCAGCGGCGGCGCGGCCATCGCCGGCACTATCAATCCGGCCGACACACTCAGCGGCGGCTTCGATGTGACTTCGACCATTCCCGGTACGGGTGGCACCACTACCGGCGTAACCGTGACCGACAGCGGCGGTACAAGCGCCAGCGCCACCATCACTCCTGGCGCCGCGCTCAGTGGCAGCCTCACCGTCACCTCAACCGGTCCTGGAAGCCCGGATCCGATCACCTTTACCGCCAGCAGCGACGGTTCGACGATTACATCCAGCCAGATCGTTGCCGGATCCACTTTGAGCGGCAACCTGGTCATCGACTCGGCGGGCGGCAACGCCAGCGATTCCGACACCATCAACCTGGCCAACTATCAGGGGTTGGGCAGCAGCGATTCCGCGACGGCCACCGCCGCAGCCAACCAGTTGGCGTCCGACTTGACGACAGCCATGGGAGCCACCACTGGGTCCACCTACACAGCTTCGATCAGCGGCGGCGTGCTGAGCATCACGACCTCGAATCCCCCGACCGTCAGCACCGCGCCAATCAGCACCCCCTTTCAACTCAAACCCTGGTGGATATCAAGCACTATAGGGCTTTATGCCGGGGATACTCTGGGCGGCTCGATCACCTTTACCTCCAATCTCGGAGGCGGCGCTCAAACTATCGACTTCGCGAACTACCAGGGGCTTACGAGCAGCAATCTCGCCACGCGAAACGCGGCGCTGACCGCGTTGTCCAACGCTTTGAACTCAACCCTTGGAGTCTCAACCGGCTCGACCTATTACGCCAACTATTCAGACCAAAGGCTTACGTTTGGATCGGTTAAAATGACCGAGAATTTCCAAATTACCAGCCAGAACGTCACGCAGACTCCCGCGACCGGCGCACAGAATATCGGCGTATCCTCTGACGGAGATAGTTGGATGACCAGCAATATGGCGCCTCCCGGTGCGGCACTGAGCGGCATGATTAAACTCTCCGGAACTGGCCCCAATGGCTCGGGTTCGGTCAGCATCGACATGAGTAATTACTCCGATATTCTGGGCAACGACGCCAATGCAACAACCGAGCAAGAGGCCTTCCTAGCGACAATAAACAACACTCTTGGTTCCGCGACCGGAAACACCTACTCGCTGGATGCCGAATCTGCTTTTGGAATAGTGCTCTCTGTAGCGAGTGGCGAGGGCTCCATCTCCGACAACGGCAGCACCTTGCAATACACACCGCCTCTAACCGGCGAATCGCTCTCTGTCGATAGCAGCAGCAATGGCAAACAGTCGACGAGCAGCCAGGGCTCCAGCGTGCAGACCACCGTAGACCTCGCGGGCCAAACCACATCGACGTTGCAAAGCTATCTGAGCCAGCAACTGGGATCGGACTACACGGTTTCTTACAACAACACGTCCGGCGCGCTGAGCATCCTTCTCAATAACGGCAACGCGGACGGGTACACATCGTTCAGCACCAGCGGCTCGCCGCAGCAGACGGTAGGCGGCTCCGCGCCGGTGACTTCGACGACGGCTGTGAGCCTGGACGGGTTGACCAAGACCAACCTGGCCTCCTCGCTGCTCTCGCAACTGGGCAGCGACTACACGGTCAGCTACGACCAGACCACGGGCGCGCTGAGCATCGGCATCTCCGCGGCAGGCACCAGCGCGGGCATTACCTCGATTGCCTCCAGCAACAATACGGTCGTGCAAACAGCGGCTTCGGGCCAAGGCCTGAACGCCTTCGACGTCTTCACCGGCGACGGCACAACGAACGGCGGCACGAGCCTGGACGTGACGGTGGGCGTGCTGACCTCGGCCAGCGTAGGAACCAACCAAGGGAACGCGGGCCAGGACCTCTCGTCGACCACCCTCACCTCCCAGACCAACGCCGCCTCGGCCCTCGCCTTGATCACCGCCGCCATCAACGACGTCTCCAGCCAGCGCGGCACGGTGGGCGCCAACATCAACCGGCTCTCGGCCACCGCCAGCGCGCAGAGCGCCGCGCAAACCAATCTCACTTCCGCCGCAAACTCCATCATGAACGCCGACATCGGCAAGACCGTGGCCAACATGACCCAATACAATGTGCTGCAATCCACCGGCATGGCTGCCTTGCAGCAGGCCAACCAGGCGCAGCAAGCGGTCTTGAAGCTGATCCAATAACCGGCGGGTGGTCCCGAACCCGGTGATCGTTACAAAAAAAATGAGGGTGCCCCGGTCCCGGTCGTCTTTCCAAGCCACAATGAGGGTGCCGCCGGTCCCTCGCTGTTGGGGACCGGGGAGTGATGAAAATGCATCCTTCAGGGTTGCTCTCTTGAACGCTGGAATCGAGCGCAATTACCGGTCGGCGATAGAGATGCCGGATACCAACTGGGCATAATGCGCCATGGTGAGAAACAGGCGGTCTGGGTCTTCGGAAAAGGGCTGAAAACCGTGCCGGAGATAGAAGTCACGCGCGTTCGGTTTGGCATCCACGACAACCGCCCACGATCCAACGATCCTCGATCCCTCCAAAGCCATGCGCAGAGCGCTCACCAAGATCAGACTGCCGAGGCTGCGCCCCTGCATGCGCACATCGACGGCCATGCGGCCAAGCAAGGTTGCGGGGATTCCGAAATGCGGCAGCTTGTGCGCAATGTGCGCGGGCAGGCTGGTTGGGTCAATGGCTGTCGCAGAAAGTGAATAGAATCCGCTTACAGTCTTGCTATCGTCGGTCAAAATATAAACGCGGGCGAGGTTTCTGGAGATGTCCTGACGGGCCTGACGCTGCAAGTAAGCATCCAGGGCGGGCTCGCCGCATCGGAAACCTTCCCGGTCGTGCTCCGGATTCAGTGGCTCGAAATGAAAGCCGGTCTTGCCAAGGCCGTTCATGCTTGCCGGACCGTCTCCTCATATTGCTGAAAGGCAGCCTTCAGTTCCTCGCTCGGCTCTCTCGTATCATCCCAGGAGGCAATGACAGCTTCCGCATCCGCGGGGGTCAGCACCCAGGGCTTGTCGGAAGGCGTGTTGGTAAAACTGGTCGGCTCCTGGGGCGGCGTATCCATCGGTTGCGTCGCCATCGAAGACTCCTTTCAGACATTCTTCCTGCCAGCGCGTCAGTGCGTGGAGACCAGTTTACTCCTGTCTTGCAGGTGCCCCTAGTAGTTGCCTGGCATTTGGCGGGTGGCCCCGGTCCAGGCGGCCTTCCCAAGCCAAAATGAGGGTGCCCCCGGTCCCTCGCATTTGGGGACCGGGGATGGCACAAACCCTCCCCAGCCCCGGATTACCCGGAAGTACGGCCCAGGGTTCACACACGGGGTACGCACCGAAGAATCGCCCTCCCCGCAAGTTGCCTGGCATTTGCAGATGATTTCCAACCTTTGGCGCACAATGCTTCTAGGCCAGAGTCCCGCCCGAATCCGGCCCGCTTGGAGTCGAGAATTCCCGTCAGATTCCCCGGAATCCCGGCAGGACGCGCCTAACTCCTTTGCTGAGACGAATCTGCGGATAACTTCAATGATGAGACGAATTTAGCGCGGCGCTCCTAGTCCATACCATTGAAACCACACCACTTATCCCCAAAATACCGGGGGGGGTGCACACAAGGCGCGTCCACAATGTGGTACAGACCAGCAAAGTCGCCCTTCCCTGCCAGGGATTCCCGCGAAAGATCGCCGCTCGGACGCCCGATCTGGACGGCGTCCATATACACTTGAGTGTTCCCGCTTCCTACCCCTATGAACACTCTTCCCGATCAAGACCGTTACTGGATGCAGCGCGCGCTGGAGTTGGCGCGGCGCGGCATCGGCGTCACTTCGCCCAATCCTGCCGTAGGCTGCGTGATTCTGGACCGCGCGGGGCAGGTTTGCGGCGAGGGCTGGCACGAGTACGATTTGCTGGACCACGCCGAAGTCGCCGCCCTCAAAGTCGCCGCACAGCACGCCGGAGAACGCCTGCGCGGCGGCACGGCCTATGTGACCCTGGAGCCTTGCAACCACACCGGCCGCACCGGTCCCTGCACCGAAGCGCTGATCGCCGCGGGCCTGAAACGCGTCGTCGCCGCCACCATCGACCCCAATCCCGCCGTTGCCGGCCACGGCCTGGACGCATTGCATGCAGCCGGCTTGGAAACGGTGGTGGGAATATGTGAGGCCGAAGCGCGCCGGCTCAACGAGGGCTTTGCCCGCTGGAGCCAGCACGCCCGTCCTTTGGTGCTGATGAAGGTGGCCATGACGCTCGACGGCCGCATCGCGCCGCCCGCCGGACAGCACCTGGTGCGCGAGCCCTATTGGATCACCAGCGAGGCCGCACGTGCCGCCGTGCAGCCGCTGCGTTGGCAGGCCGACGCCGCGCTGACCGGCGTGGACACCGTTCTGGCCGACGACCCCATGCTCACCGATCGCAGCGGATTGCGCCGCCGCCGTCCGCTGCTGCGCGTGGTGCTGGACTCGGCCCTGCGCATGCCCCTCGACTGCAAAATGGTGGCCGCTGCGCAGAACGACCTGGTCGTCTTTACCGTCTCGAAGGATGAAGCCCGCGCCAACGCGCTCCGCCAGCGCGGCGTGCGCGTTGAGGTGCTGCCCGCCGAAGCCGGTCGCGTGCCCCTGGGCAAGGTGCTGGACCAGTTGGGCGCGGAAGGCATCCTGACCCTGCTCACCGAGACCGGCACGCGGCTGAATACCGCCCTGCTGGCCGGCAACCTGGTCGACCGCATGCATCTTTTCGTCTCCCCGCAGATCATGGGCTCCGACGCCGTCCCCGCCTTCCGCGGCATGACCAGCCCCATCCGCATGGCCGAGGTCGAAGTCGAGCGCTACGGGAACGATCTGGGGCTGTGTTCGCTGCTCAAAGACCCATGGGAGACAGGGACCGAGGGACTTAGAGACTAAGGGACTGAGGGACTGGCCTGGTTTCCTGTCATCGGGCTGCCATGGCCGAACTCAGAGAACGCTCGACAAGCAGGGGCCGATCCGGCATATTCTTGTAGCCATGTCAGTTTCTGCTTTTCGCCCGCCGCTCTGTCTCCTGAATACTTTGCGGTTCACTCTCGCCGTCGCTCTGACTTTCGCATTCGTATCCGCCGCGCAGCAGCCCGCAGCGCCCATCGTGCTGCACGCCGCGCGTCTGCTCGAAGTGGGCACCGGCGCGCTGCTCCAGCCCGGCGAGATTCTTGTCGAGGGCGATCGCATCCGGGCTATCGGTACGTCCGTCGAACATCCGCAAGGCGCCAGGGTCATCGATCTCGGCGACACCACGCTGCTTCCCGGCCTGATCGACGCGCATGTGCACCTGTTCCTGCATCCCGGCGCGGAAGATTTGCAAACAGTCGAGGAGTCGATACCCTGGCGCACCATTCTGGCCGAACAAGCCGCCAAGGCCGATCTGCTGGCCGGGTTTACCGCCGAGCGCGACATGGGTACAGAAGGCGCTGGGTCCGCCGACACTGCTGTGCGCAACGCCATCGACCAGGGGCTGATTCCTGGGCCGCGCCTTCGGGTCAGCGGCAACGCCATCGACATCCTGGGCGGCCACGAGGACGCCATCCACTTCAACCCCGCGCAGCACATACTTTCCAACGCCGACTATGCCAACTCCGCCGAGCAACTCGTCGAGGTCATGCGCGCGCAGCACAAGGAAGGCTCGGACTTCGCCAAGATTTACGAGACGGGAAAAGACAGCGTAACCGGCGGCGAACTCCATACGCCCTTCCAGTACACCGAGGCGCAACTGGCGGCCGCCGTCGAGGAATCGCGCCGCCTGGGCACGGTGGTTGCGGTCCATGCCATGGGCGAACCAGGCACCCTCTACGCCGCCCAGGCCGGTGTCGCTTCAATCGATCACGCTACCCAGCTCGGCGACGAAACCATGCGCCTGATGCGCGAGAAGCACATTCCGGCCGTGCCCACCTTCGCCATCTTCGAGTACTTCGCGCAGCACGCCGACTCGCCGGCCAAGGCTGAGCACGAAGCTGCTCTCTTGGACTACAAGATTCGCGAATTCAAGAAGCAGGTCGCGGCGGGGATACCGTTTGCGGTGGGCTCGGACGTGGGGCCGTTTCCCCACGGCACGCAGGCCCACGAGATGGTGCTGATGGCGCGCTACGGGATGAAGCCGCTGGCGGTGTTGCAGGCGGATATGATCGAGGGCGCAAAGCTGCTGGGATGGCAGGGGCAGATCGGCGAGTTAAAGCCCGGCTACTTCGCCGACATCGTCGCCGTGCCGGGCAATCCGCTCGACGACATTACAGCCGTCGAACATGTCAGCTTTGTGATGAAGGGTGGCGCGGTGGTGCGGCAATGAGTGCCTGCGAATGCCCCTGCCTCAGGCAGAAGGCGCGCGTTGGATGTCGGCAGCCATGGCGGCGAGTTTGGCGATGGTGTTCATGTTGCGAGCCGTGCCGTCTTTCGCAGCCGGTATCTTGAGCCGCGAGTTCCCTATGCCGTTCACAAAGTCAACGTAGATTTCGCGCAGGCCCAGCCGCAGTTGTTCCCCTTCTTGCTTCGAGACCGTTTGCAGAGCATCGCAGGCCGGAGGCCCATCGAGGAAAAAAGCGACGGTACGGTTGCCCGGCATCTCGGAAAATGGATTGCCGGCGAGAACGGCGGCCATCTCAGCGGCCGTGCGCACGAGTACGTGTATGTGTTTTCCGGCATACTTGGCCAACGCCGCCTCAAGTGCAGCTTTGATCCGGGCTTCGGTCCAGTTGGATTGAAAGACCACATTGCCGCTGGCGATGTAGGTGCGAACAGAACGGAAGCCGGCCGCTTCGCACATGGCCTTGAGATCGGTCATGGCAACCTTGCCAGTGCCGAGGACGTTGACGGCGCGAAGAAGAGCAACAAAGGCAGTCATAACTCCACTCAGTCCGTGCGAAGGCAACATATCTTTCCGTTGCAAATTGTGAAGCATCACCTGCTGCCGCAAGCGCGTGTTCTCAATCTCTCAATCGCTTTCAGGCTCCGATTTCTTGGGCGCAGGCAGCGCTTTCCGGATGCGCCGCTCCTCGATCTTTTTGAGTGCCTCGCGAAAGATCTTGGGCTTGGCCGGCTCCAGGGAGTCAGCAACCGCCTTCCGGTAGCCTCGAAAATACACGGCAGAGACAACGGCCAGCGAGCAGCCGATGCCAAAAAGAAACCCAAAACCGAGGCCGGCCACGACGGAAAGGGCGAAATCGTTCATTGCGCTCGTCCCCCGATTCTTTCCCCTACACCGCGACGGTAAAGCTGTCTTCGGTGCGCGTGACCGCCTTGTAGAGCGTGTCGCGCTCGACGGGAACGCGCCCGGCCTCGGTAATCAGGCGGCAAAGTTCCTTGCGGGTCATGCCCTGGGGCGTGGTGGCGCCGGCGTCGTGGTAAATCTTCTCCTCGACCACCGTGCCGTCCAGGTCGTCGGCGCCGAAGCGCAGCGCGATCTGGGCGATCTTCGGCGTGAGCATCTGCCAGTACGCCTTGATATGCGGGAAGTTGTCCAGCAGCAGGCGGCTGACCGCGACCTGGCGAATGTCGGTGAGTCCCGTACTCATTGGCAAGTGATCGAGCGCGGTGTTGTCGGGGTGGAAGGCCAGTGGAATGAAGGTCTGGAAACCGCCAGTCTCGTCCTGCACCGCGCGCAGCTTGAGCAGGTGATCCACGCGGTCTTCGTCGTTCTCAATGTGCCCATAGAGCATGGTCGCGTTGGACTTGAAGCCCAGCTTGTGGGCCAGCCGAGCTGTTGTGAGCCACTCCTCGCCGTCGATCTTGTGGTCGCAGATGATGGAGCGCACGCGCGCCGCGAAGATTTCCGCGCCGCCTCCGGGCATGGAGTCTACGCCGGCCTCGCGCATCTTGATCAAGGTTCGCTCGATGGTGAGCTTGGCGCGCCGCGCCAGAAAGGCCACTTCGACCATGGTGAAGGCCTTCACATGCACCTTGGGGAAACGCTGCTTGAGCCCCTTGACCAGGTCGAGAAAGTACTCCAGCGGCAGGTCGGGGTGCAGTCCGCCGACGATGTGGAACTCAGTGACCGCCTCGGAGTAACCCGAAGCCGCCGTCTCCCAGGCCTCTTCCAACGCCATGGTGTAGCCGGCCGCATCGCCCTTCTTGCGCCCGAAGGCGCACAGGCGGCAATTGGCTACGCAGACATTGGTCGGGTTGATGTGGCGATTGACGTTGAAGTAGGTTACGTCGCCGTGCAGCCGCTCGCGCACATGGTTGGCCAGCCAGCCCACGGCCAGCACGTCGGTCGAACCGTAGAGAACGAGCCCGTCGTCGAAGTCCAGGCGTTCGCCGGCCATCACCTTGGCGGCGATGGGCTCAAGCCGCGGGTCGTGCGTTTGAAAGGCGTGGCAAGGAGGAGCGTTTTGTGGGCGGGGAGCCGCTGTTTCAACCTGCATAGCCCCATGATACAGAAAGCCGGTGCGGCAGATCACTTTTGGCCGGCGTCCGCCCTTGCGGGCCGCGGCTCAACCAGCACCCCGTCGTAAAGCGAGGCGGCCAGCAGCCGGTCGCCCGCCGCGCGGATCAGATTCACGCGATAACCGGTCTGGAACAGCTTCCAGTCCAGGGTTTTCGGGTCGATTGAGAAGACCTGGCCGCCGGTGCGGGTGCTTACCAGCACCTTGCCCTGCCCGGCATCGTAATAAAGATCGTCGACATCGCGGAAGGGCAGCCGTTCGATCCACAGCCAGGTCTTGCCCAGGTCGCGCGTAAAGTAGACTCCCTCGCGGGCGCCCAGCCACAGCGTTCCATCCGCCGAAAATGCCACGCGATGGATGCGGGTGAGCATGGTGGGAATCTGCATGGGCGTCCAGGTCAAGCCGGAGTCGTGGGAGAGAACCACTCCCTCGGAACGAGCCGCGGCCATGTTGGTCCCGTGGGCGGTTACCGACAGATAGTCACCCAAACCCATGACCGGGCCACCCTGCCAACTGGCGCCCTGGTCGCGGCTGGTAAACAAACCACCAGTGGTCGAAGTCACCCAGACATCCGTAGAGAGATCGAATGCGCTGACCCGGCTCTGGAGTTGGCGCACGGTGTCTTTGACTCGCTTCTCCACAGTTACGCGCTTGCCGTAGTGGGTCTCGGCGGCGGTCTTCACAATGGTGTTGGCAATGACATTCTTCGCGGACCAGGTAGAGGTTTTGGCGTCCAGAGCGAAGATGCCGTGATTGGTGCCGGCCAGAACGGTTCCATCCTGCGCCTGCGCCATCGCGTAAACGTCCAGCCCATCCAGCCCATCGCCGATGTGATCCCAGCTTGAGCCGCTATCCGAGGAGACAAAGACGCTGCCGTAAATCTTGTCGTTGACCACGCCCGCAAAGAGCCGCGCGGGATTGCCGCGGTCCACCAGCAGCGCCTCCACTTTGCGTCCTGAGAAGCCCTCGTTGGCGGGCACAAAACTGGCGGCTCCATCGATGCTCAGAAGGACTCCGCTGCGGTCGGTAGCCAGCAGCACACGCTTCGAATCCCGTGGATCGACGAACACATCGTTCACGATCACGTCTGGCCCGGTCATGCGCTGGAAGGTTCTTCCGCCGTTCACGGTCTTGTAGAGTCCCTCGGTAGTCCCGGCATAGACAACCTCGTGATCCACCGGGTCCTGCTTCAGCACGCGCGTGCGCCGCGCCGTGGAGGGAATTCCCTGTATTTTGCGGAACAGTTCCCCACCGTTTGCGCTCTTATAGATTCCGCTGCACGCACTGAGGAACGCGATACTCGGACGGGCGGGATCGAGAATGATCGAGAAGACGTCGGAGTCGTCGATCAGGCCTTTGTTCAAGTTGTGCCAATTGGCGCCGCCATCCGTCGTCTTCCACGGAAGATGCCAGGTGCCGGCGTAGACGATATCGGGGTCCGAGGGATCCACCGCCAGCGACTCGACCTCGTGAATCTCTTTGCTCCCCGGAGGACTGATCAGCGTCCACGTCCTGCCCGCATCGGTCGAACGGAAAACCCCCGCGAGCGTCCCTGCAAAGAGTATCCGTGGGTTGGAAGGCGCCTGGGCAAAGGCGCGAATCGATTGGCCGCGCAGCCCCTCGACCGCGGTCCAGCTCTTTGCTCCGTCATGGCTGGCCCAAAGGCCGCCATCAGGGCGGTCCACAGTCCAGGCCGCAACCAGGACATTGGCTGGATTCTCCGGATCCACAAAGATATGATCCAGAATGAGATCGTCCGACGAGTCCAACTTCGAAAGCCGATGCCAGGAAGCGCCGCGATCCATGGATTCATAGACCCAACTATTCGTCGATCCTAAATAGAGATGGCTCGGCTGCCCAGGAACCGCGGCAAAGGCACGTGCATCGCCGCCGGCGGGACCGACCGCGTTCCATGGCGTCTGGGAGGACAGATTCGGAACCGCAGAACAAATCAGAACAAAAAATGAAATTTGCTGAATGAGCCGGGGTTGGGGGAAGGCATCAAGCCAAGCGCGCAAACGATTCATGCAGGAAACAGGCTCCCAAGGGCAAGACAAAACACACTAAGACAGCTTGAAAACTGAAGAGGCTGGCCGGCTTCCCGGTCAGCCTCGACGAACACACGAGGAATCTCTCAGCCTTTTCCATGCCAAGCACATCCGCGATTGCGGAATCGATTGACAAACCATCTCCGAGCGGTAACAGGCCTGGGCCTGCTACCGCTCGGAAGGAAGCGCCGAACTACATCTTCTTCGCGGCGGCCTTCTTGGCCGGGTGACGCTCGGCCAGGGGCTTGCGCACTTCCGGCTTCACCGTGGTCTCGTCCACCGCAGTGGTGCCGGTTACGTCGTTGGCGAAGGTCGCGCCGGAGGGAACCAGGTAGTCTTCCACCGTCTGCCCATCCACCGCGCTGGTGGCCACGCTGACGCGCGTTGCGTCGATGCCCTTGTCGGTCACCAGGTACTCCTTGGCGTTGACCGCGCGCTCGGCGGCCAGGTCGACCACCTTCACGTGCTTGTTCTTCAGGGCCCGCTTGGCTTCCTTGGCCGTGACAGCCTTCTCCTTGGCGTCGGAAGTGCCTACCACTACCGCCTTGGCGTCCGCCTGCCGTTGCAGGTCCATCGCCACCTGATCGAGGCAAGCCTTGGCTTCGTTGTCCACACGCGTCGGGCGCTTCTTGTCCTTGTCGAAGGCGATCGAGCAGAGCGTCTGGGTGTGAGGAATCGGCGCCACGTAGGGAGCCAGGATGGTGACGCTGGTGTTCGCCGTCGCCGTCTGGTTCTTGTCGTCGGCCACCGTGCAGGTGATGCCCGCCGCGCCGGTGGGCGCTCCGGTGGAGTTGAAGGTAGCCGTGGCGCCGCTGCCGCTTACCGTGCCGGCCGTGGCCGTGTAGCTATAGGTCAGCGGACGGTTCTGCGGGCTCATGCCCATGGCGGTGACGGTGGCCGTCTCACCCGGCTTGATGGTGGTGGGGTTGGCCGAACAGCTGATGGTCGGCGGCTCGAAGGCCTTGACCGTGAAGCTGGCCGAGGCATCTGCCACTTCCCAGGGCTTGAGGCCTTCCTTGCCCGGCTTGCCTTCCTTGACGCCGCACTTGACCGTGTAGCTGCCCGGAGCCAGCGCGGCGGTAGCCACTGTGGCCGTTGAGGCAGTGCTGTTCACGCCCGCTCCCGACATGGAGTAGAGGACGTTCAGCTTGGGATCAAGGCTGCCGGCCGTCGCGGTCACCGTGACCGGATCGCCGGGGAAGACCGAGTTGGGGCTGGCCGAGCAGGCCAGGGTCACCGGCGCCGGAGGCGCGATGGTGCCGATGTGGAAGACCAAGCCAGCGCTCAAGCGCACCATATTGAAATTTCCACGCTCGCCAACAACGCTTCCGGTGAAGTCCTCGTGCGTGTACTGATAATCTGCCTGGAAGACGCGAATTGCCAAGCGGTGATCGAACAGAGGCGTCGCGTAGTCCAAACCGCCCCCGGCGGTAAGAACTACGCCGTTAACGTCCTTCTGGCCCCATCCACCGGCTCTCTCCACACCGACCAAGCCATGAACGAACGGGGTGATTTCGGCCGTGGGGAAGCGAGCAATCAAACCGAGCGAGCCGCCTGCAAAATCGCCATTTGAAAGCTTGCTCTCCTTGAGAGCATGCACATCGCCCTCGGCCTGCACGCCCACATAGTTGTTGAAATAGCGGGCGACACTTCCAATCCCGCCTCCGGTGATAGACCCGTATTGGGTCCCGTTGGAGTTGGCAATTGTGCCCTTGGGAGACAGATAGCTGTAACCGGCGAAGATGTCCCATTTTGACGGGGAATCGCTCGCAGCGGTCTTCGCGGCTGGCTTGGCCGAGTCCTGGGCTGTCAAAGCAAGCGGCAAACATACCACACTCGCCAGGGCAAGAACTAGACTCATCGATTTCGAAACACGAAAGTACATGCGTTTATCCTCCGCAATCAAGCTGTATTACCAAATGGAAAAGGCTGTTAACCTACAAACACTTCCGCCCGAACTGACTCGGCTCCAAATCATAGATGACGGGCCATTCGACGTCCTTACAGCACTATTAAACGTACCATAGGACAATTCCGGCAGAGCACATTTTTTCAA
>Ga0181529_10000668_pt1 | contig 48872 bp, 70 predicted proteins | sample PEATcosm2014_Bin_36_FD_119763 | JGI IMG/M metagenome (GOLD analysis project Ga0181529, IMG submission 119763) | Peatland microbial communities from MTU Mesocosm Facility, Houghton, MI, USA - PEATcosm2014_Bin10_30_metaG | ecosystem: Environmental > Terrestrial > Soil > Wetlands > Peat | place...
ACATCGACTGGCTGAGTTCTACGCATCACTTAGACGAAGGCATTCGCCCCGAAGCGTTAGCCGTTCCAAGTTTCGAAGACGAAGAGAAAAGCAGGCAGCATGAGGTGCAAGTGAGGTACTTTGGGTAGTGGGTCAGTCTGAAATTTAGACGCTTATTCCCATCTACCCGCCTCAACCGCTCCAGATCCGCACCGGTTAACCGGATGCGGCCAAGATGCCCGATCTTGACGGTCATGCGGTCTGCTCCCCGGCTTTCATCCGTTCATAGAGTAGTTGGTTCCCAGGGTCATCTAAATAGTTAATAGCTATTGCTTTCATCGCCTCCGCCCGGTTGTGGCACTCGTCGATTACCATAGCCATTTCGATAGCGCGTTCAAATTCGTCGACGTCCTCCACCGACGCCATCGCCATCGGCTTGGCGGTTTCAAGGTGCTGGTCATGCTTGCGATTGAGTTCTTCGACGAATTGCTTTTCTGATAGGCACTTGGCATCCTGGATGACTTCGGGCAGTAATCGAACGTTCGATGAGACTTTTTTCAACTGCTCGATGTTGCAGCGCTTCATCTTTGCAAAATCCTCGTAGGGGACGTCACGACACTCTTTTCTTGCTCTCAGGGCGTCCCGGCAGTATCCCCACGAGCGCGGCAGGGTATCCTTCAGCCATTTGTCAAAACTCTGGTAGTAGTCGCCAAACTCCTCGTCCATGATGAACCGAAACAGGTTCCGCTCCTCAATCAAAAGCATCGCTTCCCCGCGTACCGCGAAGGCTTGCTCCTCCACCCTGTCGAGAGACTGTAGAATCGCCTCCAAAGCCGTTGCCGCTGTTTCGTTGGACTGACACCTGATCGCCATCCAGTCAGGGGTTCTAATCGGTGAGTGTGATATTGCTCCAAGGCTCATGGTCGTATTCCTCTCTTTGCAGAAGATTCAATTTTGTCCAGGTTGTCACGGAGAACGGAGATAATTGTAAATCCACTCTCCCCGTCATAAGCCTTATTTATTGCAGCTTGGCAGACCGTTAGTAACTGCCTTTGAAGTGACTTGGCCTTCACAATTCGAACCCAGTCCTTCACCGCCGGCCGGTACCGGATCGTATCCGCCGAAAGGTCCGCAAGGTACGCCACGGGAGTAGCCCCGATGCGTTCCAGTTCCTTGGCCTCCCTCAAAGACTCTGCAAGGGTTACAAGGTCCACCGACTGACCACATTCCAGCATCTCGCCGATGTGGGTGTAGATCAGCCGGTGAGAGTCCAGAAAGAAGTCGTCAGCCTCAAGTGAGGTTGTGGCCGCATAGAGTTCATTGTCCAGCAGCACGGCCCCAAGAATGGCTTTCTCGGCCTGTACGTTCGCGGGGGGCTCTGGATCGGTCTTGGGCTTGGGGGTCATGAATTAACCCCAAAGTCGAGTACCTCTTGGCTGAGGCGCTTGGCGGCAGCTTCGCAGAACCTTTCGTCAATCTCCATGCCGATAGCGCAATGGCCCATTTTCTTGGCTGCTACCAGTTCACTTCCCACCCCCGCGAAGGGGACGATTACAGTAGCGTCACCGAATCCGCCATAGTGGATTAGCGGCTCAAGGATTCCAACAGGCTTCTGGGTGGGATGCTCCGCCTTCCCGTGCATGGATGCATGATAGTCGATGTTCCCCATGTGCGCTGGACGCTGTTTCCGCCTAACCGTCTTTGCCGTCGCATCGGGAGTTGTCGGGACGTAGAATTTCAAGTCTCCCCACGGACCACGGTAGAAGTGGCAGATGGATTCATGGACACGCCTGAATCGATCAGCATGGAAACTAGATCCATTGTGCTTCTCCCAAACTAAGTCTTGGGAAAAATGCCAGCCACCAGCGCTAAACCATTCCGCGTGCTCCATAAACATACGCATCGACCCAAAGCACCAAAGAGAGCGTACGCATGCGGGTATATAAGTCAGCCACTCGCCATGCCATTGGTCCCATTCAAGACTCGTCTGACCGTAAGGGGGATCTGCCAACACGAGCGAGTTGGGAATGCCGAGAGACGGCAATACGTCCCGGCAATCGGCATGGTAGAGAAGGATTGATCCATCACTAAAATAGGGCCTCACAGTCCAGCTCGCTCTCTTGCCGAACGCCGCTTCCGGTCGTCTAAGCATTTCTGGCAGAGCACATGCCCCGGTACCCTCTTCTTGGCGCAGTCTACACAGCGCCTCATTTCCCTCAGCCTTTCGCGGCGCTTCTTTAGGGCTTGCCGCACTTGCGCTCGTTTCACTTCGATAGGCACTGTCATGCTCGCCTCTTCTCCATCATCTTGACGTCGATTGCGTGGGATAATTGGCCCTTCGTCGTCCCCGGTGGGACAACGATCTTCAGCACCCGAGCCAGCCCTAACTGCTTCTCTGTTGGTGGGTCATGGTGCCATCGAGAGTCCCTAGCCAGTATCGGCTTGATGCCGCCATGCTCCAAAACGAAACGGTCGGCGATATTCATGGCGCCAGGCAGGTTTTGTGCGGAGAAATCTGCGACTGCTTCGCCCACCTTGCCCCGCACCTGCCACTCTTCCCGTAAGTCTTTTGTGATGGTCACGAGATCCCGGTTGACAGCCAGCATGTAGCCTTCCGCCGACTTTCTCCAGCCCAGTTCCGATAGCCGCGCAATTTCCGGTGGGTAGTTTGGCTGGAACAGTTGAATGTTCTCCGCGATCGACTTCAGATCGTTCAGGCTCTTGATGTCCTGAATGTTCGCTGTCGGAAACTCCGCCGCCATGCGGTCAATCCGCTCCCTCGCCTTCGAGTACTTCTCGCCCTTCAGGTCAAGGTCTTTCGGCAAGCCGAGCAGCGTGGAGATAGTAGTCAGGGAGTGCTTCTTGCAGTTATCGACGACATCAATAACGGTGCATTCACTTTTTCCGGGCGAGATGCGAGTGCCCCGGCCGACTTGCTGGACGTACCGCAGTTCCGACTTCGTGGGAGCCGCTGAGATGATGCACTGAATTTCCGGGTCGTCGTAGCCTATGGAGTTTCCCGTCACCACCACCTTTCCGTTTCGCCGGGTGATGATATTGTGGCTATCGGTGGTAACGCACCAAACCATCTCTTCGGTGTGCGGCTCGTGGATAATGGGAGTCTTGCAGGAAAGCGTGATGCGCTTCCCCTTAATCATCCTGAGCCCCCATTGCGTGTTGTGGTTTTCTTTACGGGCCGGAATCTCTGTTACCGTGCAGCGCCAGCCGCGCACCGAACCGATGGCGCAAAGGAGTTCAATCCACGGCTTTTTAGTGTCGGCAAAGTAGAGACTATTCGGCCTTCCCTTTGTAGCCTGTCCGTGCGACCCATCGCCGTACCAGTAGCCTTCCACCAGGGCATCGAATTGCGCTTCATTCAACCCCCAAAGAAGTTCTGTCCCCTCCGTCACGATGGATGGATAGGTAGTGGACTGGCAGAGAGTGTACGCCACCCCTCCCCCTTTCCTGTTTCTGGCGACCGAGCCATCTGCAACCCAAAAACCGATTAGACGGCACTCGTCTTCGCTCAATTCCGAAGGGTCTTTCCATCGCAGAGATCGCCGTGCCTCCTCTCTCTTCTTTGCCTCACGAAACGATTCAGCATACTCGTACCCTGCAAGGTTGCGAAGGTTGTAGGCGTTGGCGGATATGCGCCGCGCTGAATTGACCGGCTTCCCCTCCCGGTTCACCTTCATAGGAAACGGGCGAGCGAGTCCATTGGTGGGAAGGCTGTCTCTGTTGGTCAGGTTATCCGCCGCGATTTTCTTCCAGTTCTTTCTTGCCTCTCCGCATGACACCACCATCCTGTGATTATTGGTGACTCTCAGGTTGACGGTCTTCGACTGGACAGAAATCATGTGCTCATCTGCCGCGAGAGGGCGAACTAAGATGGCTTGGGGCTTCTTAAAGAAGACTTCTCCATTGAAACACCAGTTTGCAACCCGGCGATCGAACGTCATCTCGTTGTACTTCGTCCATCCCCGGTCGGTCAAAATCTCCGTCTCGGTGTCGAGGCAAAGAACGTTGCAGTTACAGAGAACATTGAACTCGCCTGTCTTGTGACCGCGAATCTTCTGGTGGCGGTCTGGGTCGTCTCCCCAGACTGCCTGCGCGGGTTCCCCATGAGCAGTGAACGCCGCCGCAAGGTCTAGGGCGTGTTGCACGTCGACGGTGAAAGCTAGGGTCCGTTTCCCGTAGGCGATCTTGTACCACTCCTTCACGATGATGGCGTTCCGCTCTGGAGTGTTGACAGACTTCTCTAGCTCGTCCTGCGCGAAGTCTCCCATCCGTGTCTTGATGCCGTCGAGCTTCGCCTTGCCGTCTACCCGGTAGCCCACCAGATCGCAGAGCCAGCCATCGGCTATGCCTTTCTGGATGCCCATGTCGAACACAATCACATCGAACAATTCCCGTAGCCCTTTCCCATCGGCCCGGTTTGGGGTTGCGGTGATGCCAAGAAACAGGATGCCGTCAGGGTTTGGCTCTAGCAATCCGAAATGGTCGTAAACCCGCTTGAAGCTATCCGAGGGCGACAGGTGAGCTTCATCCTGTATCAAGCAGTCGAAGTCGAAGGGATCAAATCTCCGGATACGGTCTGACCCTTTCCGGCCCAGTGTCGGCACCGAGGCCACGATCACGTCTGGAGGGTAGAGGCCATCCATGTCCACCCAACTCCCGGCCATTTCCACGCCCACACGAAGACTTGGATTCCACCGCTGCATGGCCGTTGCCGCCTGCACCGCGAGGGTTTCCATGTGACAGCAAAACATAAGTTTTTTATGAAACCCATGATGGGATCGAATGTTTGCGGCTATCGCGGTTTTTCCTAATCCGGTACTCAAGACGGCTAGTTGCCGATTTAATCCCTTTTCGTAGTGCTCAAGGGATCGGTCCAAGCAGTCAATTTGATAGTCGCGCAATGGCATTAGTTTTTCCTGAAGGAGTCTTGTTCAGGGCATGTCGCCCAGTGTGCCGTGGCGGTTGCGGTTCCACGGTCCATGATGTTCATGGGAATCTTCTTGCCTGATGGAGTGATCCACCATTCCAGATCGTCCCCGCATCCTCGGCAGGTTGCGTGATTGTCGAACTTGTAACCTGCCGAGGTCATCTCATCCAGCGTCTTTGGAAAGGCCATCGTCTCCCTCATCGTCCATCTCGAACATGTTGATGCCGATACCCCATGATGTTCGGGTTATGTGCATCGTCACTTCGCCCTTGTCGTCAGTGACGGTTTCACAGCGATTGCCGCGCACATTGCGTTCCCCGGCATCCCACCGCTATCGGCAACGTCAACGATGGCCCACTGGCCCTGCGTCAAGGGAATGAGGCGGTACAATACTTCTGATAGGGTTGTCATGAATCGCTCCTTATAGCGGTTTAGGCTTCGCCGGGGCAGCAACCCCGACAACCCTATTTTACCATCTCATCCAACAATCGTTTGTTTTGACCAGACTCTTATTGCCCCCGGTGCACCGCATAACGTTTCCGCACTCCGATGCATGCCTCTCACTATTTTTCCAATCGCGACTTCATCGACACGGATGAACTCGGGCTTGAGGAGTGTCCAGTCTTTTACTTCGAAATCCCACGCCGTCCTGAAGCTGGTTCCGCTGACTTGGGGCACGGTCGACGGCAACACCACGGGAGCCACTTCGACGTTGACAGCCTCTTCGAGAATGGCTTCCGCTGCCTCAGATTGCCCTGCTGCCGCCGCTTGACGTGCTTCCTCGATCAATCGGGCCTGTTCGCGCTCGTAGGCTTCCTGCTGGGCCTTCTGAGCGGCTTCCCGGCGCTTGCGCTCCTCTTCGGCCGCGAACTGCTCACGCTCACCCTTGAGGCGCTTCTGCTCGCCTTCGATGGGAGCCAGGACTTTGGCCCGGTACGACGTCACTGCCCGGTGGAGTTTGAACAGTCTGTCGGCGTAGGGGTCAAGTATCTCGCCGATGTCCTCAGCCACAGACCTAAGCGCTGCCACTTGCTCAGTTGCCGCAACGTAGGCATCGGCATCGGCCACAACGATCTTGCCGGTATTATCTCTCTTGAAGACGGTGATCTCTTTGGCTTGCGTCACGAGGGCATCCCTCATGGCGCAGTTGGTTGTGAGTTCAGGTATCAAGTCGAAGATTTGCTCGATGCTCGCCGCAATGTCCAACTGAAGGACTTCGGCTTGGGTTTGCAGAGTAATCGCGGTCTCCATGCGTTCAACCTTTCATCAGTTTGTTGTTGATTCGTGCTTGGGTGAGCATCAGCGCTGCAAGGAATAGCTTTTCGTCATTGCGTTCCTCGTGCTGCTGTGCGAAGTAGAGCTTGCCTGCCCCTTTGGGCTTGTCGAGCAGGTACACGGCGTAGCGTTTAATCGGCACTGAACCATCGCCACGGAACGGAAGCGCCTGCCCCGCCGTCTGGATTTGATGAGAGAACTCCCGGTCACAGCATGTCTTGATTTCGACGACTGCATGGACCTGAGCCGTTGCCGGCCCGATAGTCCCGAACCGATCAATCGTCATGGCATAGGTCATGCCGTTGACTTTGACGGCGCAAGGAACTTCGCACCAGCTCAGGTCCATGCAAAAGTTGAAGTCGTCACAGAACTGATTCCAGCCGTTGATGCGCGGTCCATAGGTCGGATGAGCCTTTAGGGTCACAAGGTCTTCCGGTTCCAGTTCACCCTGATCCATCCACTTGGTATATTCGTGGACTTTGGTTCCAAACTTCGCCTTGTTCGCCAGCACGTCAGGCTGTACGGCTGAGTAGTCTACGAGTCCAGCCGCATCGAGTATCTGGGTAAGGCTGATTAGCCGCTTGCCGTCCAGCACATACTTGTGGCCGTCTTCCTCGAATGTCAGGCCGTTCTCTGCGCGATAGAGTTCCACTAGCCTACCTCCTTCTCCCGGGCGGATAACATCGCATCGGCCATTTGGTAACTGAGCCGCGCTACCGCCTGGTCGTTCGCTGCCGCCGATGGGCTTCGAATCGCCGACAAGATGATCTTCATGACCTCGATTGCTATCTCGTCCCGCAGTGTCTTGTATGTTGGTAGAAGTTGAACTTCGCCCTGCGCTTGCTGGAACTTCATATCCTTCTGGCTCATTCCGATCCTGTCCATCGCTCACCTTCTCCGGCTTCTCTACCGGATACTTTCCTTTGACCGTTAACATGAACTGCCGATCTGGATACAAAGAACGACAGAGCTTCACGAATACATCTTCGGGAACCCCGATGTACCTGTAGGTGCCTGAAGTCTTGAACTGAACGGCAAGGATTCCAGCCACAGGATCGTATCCTGCCGCAACGATGTTTTTCGCATGGAATCCCAGCCGACGCATTTCCATTTCACTTCCTCTGAGTCCACTGCATGTCACGACCCCTTGATGACCGTGCTTCCGGCCTTGATGGTGTCGATGCCGTGATCGTCCATGAATCCAGCAATCGCGCCCTTGATGCCGGGAAGCGTCTCTGGTTCGATCTTCATGAAAGGGTACTTGTCGGGTTGGCTCTTGATGTGCTCCCCGAAGAACTTACCGACGCTGATGGCGTTGACCAGTCCAGAGTGAAGCTCAGGGCTGACGTTGGCGTAGTGGTACTCGGTGATGGGAAGACCTTTCTTCCACGACTTGAAGCGGATTCCGAGCGTGGACGTTTCCTCGTCGTATCCGACTTCGCTGATTTGCGAACTGTCTACTGCTTTCCAATTCATCGCGGGTGTTCCTTTCAGAATGGCATGTCGTCGTTTTTCACGGCGACGGGTTGAGGCTTCGGTTCGGGAGCGGGTTCGGGGATGGCTTCCAGCTCCGGTTCAAAGATGGCCGAGAGCAAAGCGCCAGCCGCTGAATCATCCAACTTCGGGACGATCTCATTTGCGGATTCACGGCACGGCTTCTTGCCATAGGAGCTGTGGTAAGTATGGTCGCATACCTTCTCGTGAAGATATGCCTCGAAGCGGTTCAGTAACTCCGCTTGCCTATCGGTGATTGCCGTTCCTTCGACAACCTTTCCGTCTTCGGTAATGAACTTCATCGCGGGTGTCCTTTCCTACTTGGATTGGTGGAATTTGAATTGAGGGTCGATTGCATCTACGGCGGCTTCGTAAATCCGCTTCGGCATCTCGCCCCTGTGTCCGTGGTAGCCGATGGATGCCAGAGCCTGCTCGACCTGCTCGTCATTCAGGCCGGCGCTCCTGCCGATAGCGAAGAACCGCTTCGCCTGTGGTGCCGTGATGCTTGGCTCCGCGCCGACGACTTCGCCCTGTATAGCCTCCTGCTGAGGCGGAAAGGGGCTTTCCCGGGGCTGCTGCGCTTGGGGAGTACCCTTGCGGCTCCGAGGCTGGATGTCAGGCTCTCCTGTGGGGTGCGATATTGCACTAGGCGTCGTCTCCCCGGTGGTCGGCGTATTCCCACTCCCAGTATTCGGCTTCGGGTCCATCTGGGTCGTGGGCGTCGTAGGGTTTGGCGCTTGCCAGTTGTTTCCCTGCGGCTCCTGAGCAACGCCTTGCTCCCTGAGCGTCTGCACTTCCGTCTCATCCAGCATCCCGAGTCCGCATATCGAGAGCGTCACCCTCCGCTTGGCCTTCGTCTCGCACTTCATCATGGCGTTGGCAAGGTTCTCGCCGGTCAGGTCATACTTGAACTTGGTTCCCTTGGCGTCTTTCCCCTCGACGCCTTTAACGGCAACGGCACCCGTAGAGGAATCGACTCGCCCTTCCCTGTCGGCGGCATCGGCTACGACTACCACCAAGTCGCCAATCTGCTTAGGGTCCACCTTGGTGATGGACACGCCATGAATCTTGCGAAGCTGCTCCGTGCAGTCCTTCTTCGCGTAGAGTTGAAGTTTCCCGTTCAGCACGATGTACTGAAAAGGCTGCGTGAGCGGGTTCAGGCCGAGCGAGGTGCAGAGCATGTTGTAGTAGTTCAGCCGCTCGTCGGGTTTCAGTTGCGCGAGGTCGCCGCCGATCACCACCTGTTCGATGTTGGCGCTCAACGGCCCGCGTGTTGCCAGTTCAGTTGTCATGCTTCCCTTTTCCCCTTTCTTTTCGAGAGAGTACTCCCCCAATTTGCCCATGTCAAGAAAAATGTTGACAAATTCTACAACGTGGTTTACGGTGACAACATGAAGACGTACACGGATGCGCAAGTGAGGTCGGCATTGGCGAAGTTGCTAAGGGGATCGACTTACCGCGAAGTTGCCGGGTATTTGGGAATAGATGCCGGCAACTTCTACCGAATGGCCAAGGGGACTACAGCGATCAGCATTAGGGTTGCCGGCAAGATCGGCTTTGTTCTCGTGAACGAGCCGCATATCTGGACACGCAAGCCCCGCAAGGAGCCGCGCCCATGACCGAACTCATCAACTACAGCCTGATCGCCGCCGCTGACTGCGACGCGGTGCTGGCCCAGCGCACGGATGGGGTGACACCGATACCGTTTCATGATTGGTGGATTTCGCAGGGCAAGTTTATCGATCCAGACACAGAAGATGTGCCTTGGTATGACAAGCGGGAAGCCCTGTGCGAAGCGGCCTATGATGCAGGACAAAGCAGCGTTAGATTTGCAGAGGCTTACGTCGCACACCGCACGGAGCCCGCACTCGCGCAGCCCGTCCCGCAAAGCACACTATTAAGAGCGGCGAAGTGGAATCGGATTACGTGGCCCTGTGATCGCTCAGACTTCTTGGCTTGGCGTCCACAGGAGGATGGCGTGGGCATTGAGGTGTTGATTTACAACTACGCAAACAGGCAACTTCCATCAGGAGATGGGCTGTTCTATGTTGCGGATGCGCCCTCACTAAGGGCTATCGGTGGGAATGAGTCCGAAGCGCAGGCCATCCAAGCGCAAGAGCAACGGAGGAAAGCATGATTTATTACCACTTCACCGAACCTACTCTGCGCAATGGCGAGCCTATCCCGCCCATTGGCGAGTGGATCACTTGCAAAGGGAAGATCGTTCCTCGCAAGAATGGCCTTCACGCATCGCCGGATGCGTTCGACGCCCTACAATATGCCCCAGGTAATCTTCTGCATCGGGTGGAACTTGATGGCGATATTACTCCGCATGGCTACCCAGTTGACAAGTTTGCTGCTCGTAAGCGAATGATCGTTGCATCCATCGACGCCACCGGCATCCTGCGATTGTTCGCGCGGCGCGTGGCCCTTGACGTGATCGATCTTTGGGATGCGCCGCCCATCGTCAAGGAGTATCTGGAAAGTGGAGACGAATCAAAGCGGGCCGACGCCAGTTCCGCCGCCAGTTCCGCCGCCAGTTACGCCGCCTCCTGGGCCGCCAGTTCCGCCGCAGGGCCCGCCTTCAGGGCCGCCAGTTACGCCGCCTACGGCGCCGGTTCCGCCGCCTGCGCCGCCTCCTGGGCCGCCAGTTCCGCCTCCTGGGCCGCCAGTTCCGCCGCCTACGCCGCGAAACAAAAACTTTATCGTGGCTGGTTCAACGAGATGGTAGACACAGCTTTTGCACTACAGGAGGTAAAGTCATGAACACTCTACCCGGTGAATTTTCGGTATGGGAGATGATTCACGATCCCCGCGAGTACGCGCGGCAGATCCTTCTCGAACAGCGCGACGCGCTTCACATGAGCCTAGACGAGGGCCCGCAGTTGGGCGCAGGCTTCCACGAGGCGGCAGTAGGGGCCAGAGCGGAGCTTCACCGCAAGCGCACCGAGGCCATGCGGCACGAGACTGAACGCCTGAACGCGCTACCGCCTTCGTTGGACAAGCTGGTGGGCCAGGCTGAGGCGGAGGATCGCCGGCGCCTGGACGGGTACCGTGAGGAGCGTCGGCGCCGGGAGCGCGAGGCTGAACAGATGTTCGCAATGCCAGTCAGTTATCGGTTCTTTGTGGGGTTGGCTTGGGCGACTGCGGTTACGCTGATGGGCGTCCTGGCGGTCATGGGCATTGTGTTCCACGCGGAGATATGGGCCGCGATGAAGGGGGCGCTATGAGCTACCGAAGGCATGGAGAAAGACGCTACGTAGTATGGCGCTACCCAGTACTCCGGTGTCAGATTTGAATGCCGAGCTGCAAATCTGGGTGTTGCTTAAAAGCTACGCACTAGAGTCTATTTGGGCGGCCGAAGGACGACGAGTGTTTCGAAAGAAAGAGGAGAAGCAATGACGAAGAAGAAGTCGACGATGACCGTGTGGGAGCAGAAGTTCAGCGGCTACGATAAATCTGTTACGAATCCGGTTGTGACTGTTGAAAAAGGAGTTACGTGTATAACTCAAAAGATGGACCGCCTTGAGCGCGGGGGCAAGGAGAGCGAACGATGAGTGAATATCAGTGCGTGAAATGTAAAGCGATATCAACGACAACCGCATTCTGTGGCGTATGTAATCTTGATATGACCGTACTCGCCCACCGCGAGCAGAGGAGGAGTGAGATGGAAGAATGTACGCACACTTCCGACTGGTGGAAGAATATGGTTCCCTGCGCTTGCTTTCGTTTCGCCGGTTGTGGAGCGATGTACACCGATGAGGAAGCCGACCAGATCGGACGCCGAATGCACAACAGCTACGCATCGTTCACCGCCGAGCAGCAGGCCATCATCAACCGCCATCAGGCAGAGGAGGAGTGAGACATGAACACCCGCGAATCGCCCACCTACCGCCCGCGCCCCGCCGCCAGCGACCTGCCTGACCGCGATTACCCGCATAGCAGCGTGATCCGCGAAACCGAGATCACATGGACATGCCCAGGCTGGATCAGGTGGCTGCTTGTCGGAATCATAATGTGGTGGCTCTGCGACGTTCTCACTGAGGCCATCTCGACATTCGTGAAAGGAATGATGCAATGACCGACGAAGAGTATGTGCGGAGTGCGTGGATTGAATCGCATAAGAGTTTTTGCCTGCGCGTTTATGAGGCAGCGCGAACGGGCCGCCCTTGCAGAACTGAAGAAAGGGATGAGGAACTGACATGATCGACGTTTTGAACACCTTGGTTGAAATGGTTATCGGCGGTGCGTCCGTGGCTGTGGCGGCGTATCTGATTTTCAACGGAGTCAGGGGGAGAATCGAATGACACCCGAATTGCAAGCGCTGATCGATACCAGATGCGAACTAGCCAACGCATACAGTCACACAATCGGATATGGTCCGGCGCACGATAAAGTTTGGCGGATCATTGAGTACATCGACAAGCAGATCTGGCCGCTGATGAGGGCCGCACTCGGAGACTTTTGACGAGCAGGTTTAACCAGTTTCCCCGCCGCTCCTTCGAGGTGGAAGTCCGGCTCCGGCGTCCGTACCCAGGAGAGCACACCGCGTAACCGGAAAAGCGGCGGGGAAAGCAGCAGGCAGTAGCGCAGAGATGCGCTCATTGACATTGCGCGGCGCTGAGGATTGCGAAGGAGGAATCGTGAAAGATTACATTGAGCAATCGTTCAATGTGGCGCTCGGCCGCAAAATTCGCTCAAGTGCATTCCTTACGGAGACACAACGCCGCCTTAATATACTTTGGTATGTATTTTCACGCAAAGAGCGTGACAGAGCAACTCGGCAATCAAATATCACGGGGAATTTGTGAGGTTTATCAATGACTGATGTGAAAAGATTTTACTGGCGTCTACGCGCTTTCCTGTGGGGATTCTGTCATCCATTTGCCACCGAAGAAGAGAACCACAATCGAGCAGTGAAGGCAGCGCGAGAGGAACTGGAGGCCCGCAATGAGTGACCTGAAGATACCGGATGATCTGAAGAACACTTATCTTGAATTGATCAACAACTGGAAGACGTATTCCACTGGCCCCGGCCCAATGAAAATACTTATTGAGCGCATCGCGGCCCTGACTGCCGAGCGCGACGCTGCGCAAGAGCAGTTGGTCATGGCACACGAAGAAATGGCAACTGTAAATGCTCTTATTATCGAGCGCGATCAGTTTAAGCAAGTCGTGCACGAGCTTGGAGATAGCCGCGTGGCGCTGATCCGTGAGCGCGACCAGTTACTTGTCCAGGTTGAGCGGCTTAATGCGCCCAAGGAGCCAAAGCCATGAGTAGCCGCATCCCACAACCAGGCAGCCCCGGTGAGGAAGCGTTCTGGCTTCATTGCCAAGCGCATTTTCACCCCGTCAATCAACCCCTGCGCGAGTTCGTATTTCATCCCAAGCGTAAGTGGAGATTAGACTTTTATTTTCCTGAGCACAAACTGGCCGTGGAGATAGAAGGCGGCAACGGCGGGCGGCATCAGCGGAGAGCGGGATTCGAGGGGGATTGTTGCAAATATAATGCGGCGGCTAAGATGGGCATTACCGTGCTGCGTTATACCACGGCGATGGTCATGGCGGGCGATGCAATTAACGACGTGCTGGCGCTGCTGTGAGCGCGGCAGGCGAGGGCTCTGTATAAAATTGCACATTCAGATGCGCATCCCTTGCGCTTAACTATGTGTGAGGTGCACCCCATGTGGATTTACTTGTCGCTGCTCGTTGCCATTATCGGCTGCCTGATGTACGCACTCGCCGCCAACCCTAAACTAGTCGAACTTGGACGCCTGGCTTTCTTCGCGGGCCTATGGGTGTTTCTCATCAAGGCGGGAGAGGGTCTGGTCGGGCTACCTCACTAACAGCAACGCCGCCAATGACGGCGGCGCGCTGCCTGCTCGGGCATAATGTCCGAGACTCCTTTCCGCTGCTCTACGCTATGAGGTAAATAAAACAACTTCCTTGGCGCGCCGCGCGACGAGTCCGTCGATGCTGACCTCGACGCCATTTTTCTCGCCGAAATGCCATGCCGGCATCTGTGCCGGAATTTGCGCCCAGCCATGGTACATCATCGTGGCCAGGTGGCGCGGCCCTTCGTTGTAGCAGAAATCCGATAAGGCGTCGAACTCGTTCTGCGTTGGGACAATTCCGGCCGGGATCTGCCGATTGACGGCGGGATCGAAGATCAGGTCCAGATCCTGTTGCAAAATAAAGTCTGCCTGTTCACCGGTAATCCCAGAGCCGATGTAGATGCCGTAGACCGTGTTGGAGGCAAGCTCGGCGGGCGACAAATCATGCCCGTGGCCAATCTGCGGCCCGCGATTATCCGGCTTGATGGTCAGGCAAGTGCCTTCACTTCCGACGATGAACTGCCTTCCGCTCTCGCTGGTTTTCATTACTGTACACTCGATATCCATGTGGTGAATCGCGCCATGACCCCGTTTTCCTTGACGGGCAGGTACCACGGAACCGAGATCACCGTCACGGCAAGCGCATCCCCGCCATAGGCCCACGCGAAGTGAATACCGTGGCTGTCCACAGCCGATCCCTTGTCTTCAGTGATCTGGATGCCGGTTTCTTTGAAGAACACTGCCTTAATGTCCTGCCAGCGCTCAGGGGTGACGTTGCTGAAAGTCTGGGTAATCATGGGTGCCTCACTTACCTTCCGCCTTATCTCTGGATGTAAACCATTGGGCAGAACAGAAGATCGCTAGGGCCAGCGCTATCGGCCCAGCCACCAGAATTGCTAGAGGCTGTTCACTTGTCAGGTAGCGGTCCTGTTTGAAATAGATCAGCGGTATTGCTATCGCTGTAGATCCCAGCCAGATTAAGAGTGCGAGGAGGTCTTTATCCATCGTTCACCTCAAAAAAGAGAGTACTCCCCCAATTTGCCCATGTCAAGAAATAGGCGGCGCAGCATCCAGTCCCGGAACCGCGCCGCCGGGGTGTTACCGGAGGAGAGACTACTTCAGCACGGCCGCCGCAAGTGCTGGGCTGGTGATTGCCACATTGTTCCACGCGCTCTTGAATTCGGCAGCGTCCGGCGTTTTCCGATACCAGTGAGTCTGGAACTGGTATCTGCCGATGTGCGGATTCCCAGCCGCCGTCGCCTTCCGACCGGCATTGTTGCTCGACTGCGGCAATGCAGCCAGAACCGCCTCGATGCCCGCCACCAGAATGTCGATGAGCGGCGAGTACGGAGCCGTCAGCGGAATGACCGCCGTGACCGCTACAATCACGTCCAGCGCGTCGATGACAAGCTGGACAGTGCTACCCGTCTGCCACTGCTGCTCGGCTGCCAGAAGGGCAGCTATGGCCTGCTGGAGGGGCGCTATCCAAGGCGCTCCCGGCTCCGCTACCGCCAGAACCGCAGCCGCCTCCTTGAGCACCACGTTGATCTCGTTGATGACCTGGGAGCCCGTGCAGCCTTCCACAAGAAGTGCTGCCGGTGCCGCCGTCCCAATCGCCATCAAGCCGATGGCGTTCTTTCCAAACTGTCTCCGATTCATGGTTTCTCCTCAAGCTGCTTTCATTGCGGCCAGCAAGCCATTCAGGTCGAGGCCGGTTGGACTTTCATTCTGTGCGTTCAGCCAATCGTTTGTAACAACAATGTGGCCTTCGTCGATATAGGCTCCCATGAAGAGGGTCGATGCGGGAATCCAAAGGCCCCATGAACGCATCTTTCCGCCAAGCGACCCTTCGCCTGCCTGGTCAATGCAATGGCCACCGCCGATGCGAAGTCCAGGGCCGAAATTCCAGTTATCTGTATCCTCTTCACACTTCTCCGGGCACTGGATGCCAAGATAACGACCACCAAATGTGTAGGAGGCCCAACGTCCGAGCGCGAAGCTGGAGATGTCGAGAGATGCCCAGCCGACGATCTGGCTGACAGACTTTCGGCCAGAACGATGCGTGACCTCGAATCCGGTCTTCTTCCAGCGATCCAGCACATCGGTCAGCACAACTCCGTTGTCCGTTTCATCTGGATTGTTGATGTCGAACCCAAAGTCCGAATAGAAATCAAGCACCTGGGCGGTTGTAGGCACAATCGGATCGTCGGGATGCGAATTGCACGACATGATTTGAGCCAGCCCGTAAGCGCCTGCCGGTCCACAGCAGCCTACGCCATTCGGTATCTGCGGCGGATTGTCTGGTGCCGGACCATTGCCGAGCATACTCATCTCATCGGCGGGGACTGCGAACTCCCAGCCCTGGGCTGGAACCGGAGGCCAGGTCTTCGCTGTATCCAGATAATCCGATAGGGCTACATGGCGCGGCAGGCGAACCGGCGGAAGTTTGCCGCCTTTGAATTTATTGAATCCCATAGTGGTCATCTCCGTTTCAGGTTAGCCAGTTCATTGCGCGGCTGGCGGGTTTGCATCCGGCGCAGGTGAGACGGTGGTGGTCTTGGATAGCGTCGTCTCAGTGGTTGTCGTCTGGATGCTGGGTAGCGGCGACTGTTTCAAGTAGAGTCCAAGCGCAAGCAGCGCGCTGGCACCGCAAGCCTCGCCGAGCTTGATGAGCCCCGGCCCGGTGAAGTTGAATGTTAGCGGAGCGATGATGACCAGCGGAATGGCTCCGCCAGCCGCTCCGATTGCCGTCGCGAATAATCCGTACACCCATTTTTCCAGTGAACTCATTGTGGTTTCTCCTCTTTTGGTGCGTTTGCGGTGATCGGTTCCGGTTCCAAGCGCATGACCCTCATGCGTTCCGCCATGATCGGCTGCGCTTCGAGTTTAATCTCGTTCACGGCCTGCTGTGCCTGCATCTGGGCGAACATGGCCTTGGCGATGCGGCGCTCCTGTGCAGGCAGATTCTCGTCGAGCAGATTGAAATGCCGCTGGTAGTCGTTCAACGTCTGCCAGAGCCGGTCGTGTTCGGCCTGTTCTTTGACTGCGCGTTGAACGTCAGCCTGTCGCTGCGCAGCGATGTTGGCCTGGTCAGCCTTGTGTGTCTGGTAGGCAGGGAAGCCCACGCCTGCGGCGCTGCCCACGATGCCTGTCCAGATCGCTATAGCGTGAAGGTCCATGCCCACAATCCTACATCAACTTTCAGCAACGCGCCCGCTAGTTCGCACAGCCGCGTTGTAGCCGTCTTTCCACTCTTCAAGCCGACCAATCTGTACATCATGCACGCTCAGGCGATCGGCCTGTTTCGCAATTATGGCTTTATGGTCGTCGGCCCGCTTCGTAAGACCCGACACCTTCTCGGTCACGATCCCCCACATTATCAGCCCCGGGCCTACTACGCAAATAAGCGTGAGCGCGGAGATAATAGCTGAAACTGCTGCCCAATTCATGTTATCCACTCTATTCTCCTTGGCCCAATTTATGGCAGCGCAAATCGCCATTCAAAGTATCGCACTCCGCTTCCAATCCCGACAGCGTGTCCCGCGATCCCCACGGCAGGCACCAGCACCCACCACTTGCTGCCCGACTTCTTCAACTCGTAGCTGGCCAGCACTTCCGCCGCCGACACCCCGGTAATCACGCCGAACTGTCCCCACGCGCTCGAAGGCATCCAAGGGTTCGCCTCATGGCAGGTGTCGGCCCGGATGCAGTCCTGCGTCACCATCGTGTCCGCCAACCCCATCATGTACTGAGCGCCGTTGAGCAAGATGAACGGCCTGTCTACTACGCGCTGAGGCTGCTGCGCGAAGCAGGTAGCGGAGAGAGCGAGAATGAGTAAATAGCGCATTACATCGTTTCCCATGCGTAAACGCTTCCGGTGTAGGTACATCCTACTTGAACCGTATCGGTTCCTGCTCCTGCCGCTGGTACGTATGCAGTTCCCGGTGTAAAAGCAGACGCATCGCTTACCCATGCGGTGCTTGCTACCGTTGTCGAGCCGCAGTCGGAAAGCACTTTCCCGGCGGCGCTGTAGATTGTACCTGCCCCGACGAGTCCGTAAAATAAGTTACCGTTATTGCTCGAAGTTATCCCAGTATTTGGCAATGTTCCTGAGATAGAACTAGCGCCAATTTGCCCAAACAATATCCACGTGCCGCCTCCGATAAAATTAGCCTGCGAACTTACAACTTCCACATAAGAGGCATAGAGTGACGCGACATTTTCCGCTCCTAAACTGGATGAAATGATCGAAATTCCTGCTCCATCCAGATAGCCTGTGCCGGCAAAACTGGAGTTAATCAAGGTGTATCCAGCCCATGACGCGCCTGTTTGCAAACTAACATTGCACGATGAAGTGTAGTTAACAACTTCAATATATGCACCATTCAAGTTTTTGATAGACAAACATCCAGAAAGTGAATCGCCCTCATCAGCATCATTGATGAAATCAATTTGCGATCCGCAACAATTCCCGGTGTCGAACGCGATATGCGTAGCGCTAGAAGTCGTAAATTCCACGATGAGATCGCGTACAATTTGATTGTTATCGAAAACGACGTTTGAAGTGTCGAACGTGATCGCAGAGGTAGCACCGTCGTATTGCAAGAATTGACTGTTCCCATAAAATGCCGTTCCACGATGAAGGGTTAGACCTACTGTTCCAACATCTATTTGCGTTCCTCCACTTGGATCGTCTGGTATGTAAACGGCGGGGGGGTATGTGTCGAGCACGGCCTGCACCGCAACGTGATCGTCCGTCGTTCCATCGCACGTTGCAGTCGAAGGCGGCGCACAGAGATTGACTGCATAGAGTGGAATTTCCCCAATTGTGTTTCCGCTACCGTCCACCTTGAAGAAAATCGGTGACATATCCGCATCTGGAGACGGCGTTGTGCTGTTCAGGTTTGCCGTTGACAACGCGCTGCCGCCATTGACACTCATGGCTGTGCCGGAGCCGGAGCCGCCCGCCAACGCAGCTCTATGGCCCGTATTGTCGCACCCGTAGTAGGTACCCGCGTACCACTGGAGAGGCGAAGGATTTGTGCAGGCGTTGCCTGTGGGATCGCCGGCTACTTTCTCAATCGCCGGACTGCTCACCTGCCCGCCGCTCGCCGCCGCAGCCGCGAACAGCACCGTAAGCGTTGAAATCTTTGCAAACCGATTCATTCCGTCTCCTTATTCCACCGTCAAACCTGTTGCCGTTGAGCTTCCGCAAGCCGCTGCCGTAATCGTAAGCGAACCCGCCGGAAGCACAGCTCCCGCAGTTAAGCAGCGATAGACTGTATTTGATCCGACAGCCAGGCTTATTCCCACAAGGCTGGGAGACGACTCCACTTCTACTGTGACGTACAATGTAGCCCCCGCACCCGCTGTGCCGGAAATGAGAGCGGTGTTGCCCGCAGAATAAATGTCCTGCAAAGCGCCCCGGTTGCCGCCGCCCGTGTTGTATGCCGATTGAATAAGGATCGTGCCGCTCGACGCTACAAACGCAGTAGACGTGTTGAGTTGATTCAGCGCAGCAATGGTGTAGCTGTTCGGCGATTGATAAGTCGATATGCTGTAGGTTGCGCCCTGACTCCCAGCCGAAGTTTTCCCGAAAGCCAGAGCGCCTGAATACTCATTGATGCACACGAGAGCATTCACGCTCGCAGACCAGTCGATTGCCGTAATGCTGCCGCCCGAAACTCCATAAATCGCTGCGTAATTGGCGCTGGTGGCGATCAGCGGAATGGGATTGCTCGCCTGATCGGTGATGCTGGTAATCGGCGTGCCGGAGTCATTGAAGTAGGCAATGACCAGCGTATTCCCCGCCGCTGCGGGCGTGTAGGAGATTGGGCTGCTGGTCGAGCATTTCGGAGTCCCGGCAAGAGCTATATTATTTCCTGAGTTCAGTTGCGCCGCGCCGGGCAACTGTGTCACCAGCGCGTAGGTGCCTGACACGCTGGGCTCGGTAAGCGCGATGCTGGTAGAGCCGCCCGCGTAGTGCGTCAACGGCATATAAAGCGTGCTCGCTGAGGATAGATTTGTGTTTCCGTTGAATCCCACGCCGCCATAGAAATTGGTTGTCGAGCTTGAATTTGTCGTGAATGACTTGTTGACCGTAATGTTGTCTTCGACTAAATCCGCGTAGACATTGGAACTGGGTTTCGAGTTGGGGCGATAGAAGGGGGCATCCGCGGCCTCCACCATCTCCGCCTGAATGCCGTTGCAGCCGTGGATGTACCAGCCGGTACTAACGTTGTCGCACCATGACGGAAGGGCACCTCCGTCATTGTTCCAAAACTCTTGCAGCGAAGCGAGCGCCGATCCAGTCACGAAGTTGTCGGTCAGTGCGCATCCCACGTTCACGTTCATGCCGTTGAGAAATGCACAGTCATTGTGAATGTCGTTGTTGTACTGCTCTATCGGCGCTCCGTTCAAGCCGCCGCGCTGGCGGTAAATATCAAAAGCTAATACAAAGCCGCCGCCTGATGTGATCGCTGCCGGAGTCACGCCCACGCCCAAGATATGTACGCTGCCGCTGTTCACTGTGGGCGTGATGGTCAATGTGTAGGTTCCAGGCGGCCGACTCAGTACCAGTCCCCGGCTATTCGTCTGACCCAGCTCATCTGAACAGACTGAGTAAGTAGGACCATCGGATGCAGAGAACGGGGTAGGCGGAGCGGTCGTGTACTGGTATGGGTAGGGATTGGCTGAGTCTGACAGCGTGAAAGTTCCCGAATCGCCGTTGATGCACTCATACAGCAGAACCGGCTGCTGCATTTCTGCGGTGGTGGTGTAGCTGATGACTAGAGGTGCGGCAGCACCGCTTGTCGTTTCAAGTCCTGTGATTCTTGAGAACGTTGTGTCTACGGTCCAATTAGAGGGAGCCGACGGCATCGTGATCCATCCGATTGAAAAGTCGAGCCCTAAGATGCCTGCACCGTACACGCTGTTAAACGTGTTCTCGAAGGCCCCGGGCCCCGAGAAGTTTACATCGTTGACGCCGGGATTCCATGTATAGAGAACTCCTGCTGCGCCCGGGAACACGTTATTGAAAACGGCGTTTGTTTGGTCGGCTACGCCCTTGCCTGAGTCAGCATAATTCACGCGCGAGCCTAGTCCCCCCACAGTCTGCCACAGGAGGTAGGGGTACTGCTGATCGGGGTAGGTTGAATCTTGTGTGCGTGAATCACCGAAGGAAGTAAGTCCGCCGGTCCATCCAGTCAACGGCAAGGTTGCCCAGAGTCCGGTGATGCTTGCCAACGGGGGACCGGAAATCGCACCATTGCCCAGCGAAGACGTTTGCAAGCTGCTTGGCGCAATTGAGTTGCCGTTTACGATGTTGGTTGCGGCGCCTTGCACAGTCGTTGCGCCCGTACAGCCATTCGCAATGGTGTTCCCTGAGATGCATCCGAAGCCCGCAATACCAGGAGTCACATCGGTCAGCGTCACAGGGGCTGTATACGCGTTCGGTGGATACCCACCGCTCAGCACCACATCGTAGGCTTGCGACAAAGGAGCGTAGATCGGCGGAATCGACCCGTTCGTGTTCGCGGTAAACGGGCTCTGTGGGGTGGTCGTCGCCAGTGTCTGAGTTCCCGTCAGATACACCGTGACGGTACAGGAGGGGATCACGCCCATCTGATAGTTGCTGGACTTCAAGCCGGAAACCTGTGCCTGAGTACCGGGGAGAGTGCAGGCGTAAATGGGGAGAACGGCAGTCTGAGCATGTGTCAGAACGGGGGTAGCAGCGAAGAGAAAAAACCATGCGATTCTCTTGAACATCAACAGCCTCATTTTCCGAGGCCGTTCGCGGGCGGGCAATACGACAAGTCTTTCCCATTCAGCATACCCCCACTACGGCGTTTCCCGCTACCATTTTCATGGTTTTGGGTTTATGCTTCTTGATATGGAAAATCTGACTGTGACATCCGAACCCGCCCCCAAGCCTACATCGAAGCCCAGGAAACGCAAGATGAATGCTGCCAAGCGTAAAGCCATGAGCGAAGCCGCAAAGCTCCGCTGGGCCGCAAAGAAAACAGGGAACACATCTGTCCCGGTACAGGCCCCGCAACCGTCCGCTCCACCCCCGCCTGCCGTGCTCAAGCTCCAAGAGCAGGTCGTAGGTCTCGTCTCCCAACGCAGTAACGCGCGTCAACGGCTCTCCGAGGCTCATTCAGCCTACATGCTTGCCCAGAGTGCGCTCCAAGCCGCCGAAGCTGACGTCAGAGGTACGGAGCAGGATGCCCAATACCTCCTTGGGCTGATCGCTCAGTTGGAGAACCGGATACCCAATCCGGCACCCGCCCCCGTGCTCCAGATGCCCAACTCGATGGCGGGCGTCTCATCCGAACCGGCGCCGCAACCCAAGCCGCAAGCGAACTACGCTATGGGGTCAGCCGACGATCTACGGCGAGAACTACGCGGAATGATGTAGCTTTAGGAAGCCTAGCCCCTCGGAAGGTTCCAAGCCTCTCGGACAGCAGGCACGAAAAGGGCATGGACGTGTTCGATCAAAGCAAACCGACAACTGAGGCTCTGGAGGAGTTTTGGTCTCCTGAATCCGTGACAGCTTGGCCTCCGCCAGGTGCAATATCGCATCAACTTGTTCCGGCACGTCTACCTGATGAATCTGCACCACTTCCGGCAGCAATCCGTCCTCAACCAGCGTGTCCAGCCATGCTTCGCGGCTGAAGTTTGATTGCTCCCTAAAGATGGGCTTCCAAGCGCCATCGAAGCCGGTCCCGTCCCGCTTGCGGAATCTCAAGGTCTTCGCCACCGGATGCGTCCATCCCTTGCATAGCGGGCCATGCCGCCGCCCATTCCGTTCCTGCCCCAAAACCACTACCACGAGGTCCATCGGAACGCCATAAATTGCTGATTCCAGAGTCCTCCAGTCATGCTCGGCTTCGAGTTGGCGGTAAATGTTCCACGTGGAACACAGAACAACCCTCCGTAGATGGCTCTCAGAGGGGTCTAGGAAGGCTGATGGGCTCCAGACATGGTTTCCTACCTTAATCGGCTCCGGGCGCGTCCAGCGGGCTCCTGGGCGCAGCAAATAGCATGTAAACGCGGCTATCGCTGCCAGATGTTCGGCTTCCCCTAGAATGTCGGTTTGGGGTGAGTCGAGTCCCCTGCTTGTCGCCAGTTCCATCAAGGCTTCAGAAGCCACGTCTGAGGGGTCTGAGTCGGTGGTATCCGTCAGGCCAGCTTCCACGGCTCGGTAAAGGGCTTCTATCGGGGGGATGGCGGGAGCCTGCCACCGCTGCTCAAGATAGGCTCTCAAACGGCAGAGATCATCGCTAACGAGCGTGGGTGCGGTAGTATTCGGCATCTTGCTGCAACTTTTTGGTCTTCGGTCCACGGACGGCAGTTGCGCCGATCAAAGCGGCCAAAGTGGGGCTGACTTTGATGCCCTTCCTTTGTGCGGCTTGGGCTACCTGCTTCAAGCCGTCCGTGAGCTTGATGCGGTCGGCATAGGGGAGTTTTGCCAGCGCGTCTATTTCCCCCGCTGGAGGCCGGGACAGGAATTCCATCACGCCGGGATGGGAAATAATCTTCGCCAAAATAGCCGGACTAAGCGCATACGCCGCTGTTCCAACTGCCGAGCCGACTTCCGCCCCAAATCCGTGACCGAACACGGCCCCTATGATTGTCCCAACGCCGGCAGATCCGATAAGTCGCGCAACCTGAAACTTGTTTAGCCCACTCTCGCCCCTGGCCCACTTCCTTACCAACTCCTCGCGCAACGCTCGCGTGTTGACTTCGGGCACTTCGACAGCCTTTGTCTTGGGAGGCTCTACCGGTTTTTCCTCTGGATATGTTGGAGTCTCAACCTTCGGTCTTGTCGCGTCCGTGGGCAATTTGGAAAGCCGCTCATTGGCCGCGTCCACATCCCGCAGCAGAGGGGAAATGCCCGGATCAAACGAGTCAAGCAAGCGTAGCGTGTATTCATCGGCCTGCCTATCGGTATAGTCTGAGGCTCTTCCCGAAACGGCCTTTCCTGCGCGATTGTTGATGATGTCGGATGACTTCCCAAAGGTCTGTTTCATGCGCCGCCAATAGTTGCGAGCATCCTTGAGAGCAGCGCCTTGACCGTGATCGTCCGCGATGCGCTGCATCTCGTCTCCAACGGCATCATGGAGAATGTCGTAGGCGTGATAGGTTTCCCCTTCGAGAGTCCCCTTGGAAAGTAGGGGACCGAGCTTTGAGTAGAACCCCTGCAACTCGTCGTAAGTCATCGCGCCGCGTGGCATCCCGTCAACACCGCGACCGTTTAACCGCTCATCAAACTCCTTTACCAACGGAGGCATCTTGTCGCCGGAGATCGACTCGGTGGCGTCAGCGAGGGCCTCCCGCGTTTTCTCGGGATCAGCCTCATACCGATCCAATTCGCTATTTACACCGCTGTACTTCTCGTTGCCCACTTCCAGCGCATCGTGACGGGCTTTCTCAGTGCGAACGTCAGCCTCTTCCAGTTTGTTGTCAACGTAGGACTCAAGGCCAGCCCTCGCGTCAGGGATAGCTTTCGCTGCGGCGTTCGTTTGTTCCGCATCCGCTTTATCGGCGAGATACTTCACATGAGCATTGACGTTCTTCTGTGCGGCTTCGCGCAAATCCTGCTCATACTTAGATAGGGCGGCACGATTGTTTGCTTCAGTGGTTTTGGCAGATTCCCCAGCACTCTTCGCGGTCGTCCCGACCTGTTCTTCTACTACCTTGCGGCCAGCACCAGCCAGAGATTGAGCCGTGCCTCGTAGACCTTCCCTCAACTTGCCAGCCTTCTCCATTAATCCCTTCGTTACCGGCCCGACCACTTCCCCCATTGCTCTCCCGGCCTCAATGCCGCCGAGGATGTTGCCCATCGCATAGTCGGGGTTTTCCTTGATCTGCTCCCACTGAGATTTCAGTCTGTCGAGTGAGGCTTGCTTTGCCGCCTTTTGCCTCGGATTCAGGCCAGCATCGGGGAATATCTGATTCAGCGCATCAGCGGCCATCTGCGCCGTTCCGTAGATGGAACTAAGCGGATGCAGCAAAAGAGTCGCACCAGCCGAAGCGACGCCTAATGTCGCGTTTGATACACCCTCAAACGCCGCGCCGGGATACTTGCCCATCGTGGATTCGATCCCGCCACGCTCCTCTGCGGACAGCGGCCTGAACACATTGATGACATCGTTCTTGCCGCGTTCGATTCCTTCGAGGATGCCGGGACTTTCCGGGGGAGAACCGGCTTCGGATAGCGGCTTCCCCCCGATGCCCTTCTTTTTGAAGTAGGCGATCGCTGCGGGCTTGTCTGTGCCATCGGGGAATTGGTATTCAGCCCCGTCAGGTCCAATGACTTTCACTGGCATGTGGCACCGTGCTCTTTCAGGTACTCGTGCATCCGAAGCGCGGTATCCTCATTGTCAAGGATGCGGCCAAGAGCATAGTTGCAGAAGCAGCAGATGATGCCCCGCACCTTCCCAGTCGCGTGGTCGTGATCGATTACCGGAATCACGGTATCGCTATAATTCGTCAGGCACAGAGGGCACGAATCACCGGACGGAAGAGACTCGAACTCCTCTTTCGTTATGCCATACCTGTTCATCACCGCGCCAAGCCTGATACAACCCTTGCACCACGAAGAGCCGCGATTGCCGCGAACGTAAAAATCCTCGATTGGCTTGCGCTCTTTGCAGTGAATGCAGAGTTTGATTCCAGCACAAGGTAGTTCGGCCCTCTTAGGAATAAACCGATACCCATCCCTTTTCAACTTGGCCGCACGATCCTTCACTTGCTTTCGAGACAGCCCATACTTCGCGGCAATATCTTTGTAGCGCAATCCCGCCAGAATCTCTCCGAGAATGGTCTGCCCGTCTGGACCTTGCACTTGGACGGCCATTACTTCATATCCTCTGGCGAGACAACGATGATTTTCGAGCCGCCCTTTTGCGCTTCGCGGTTCTTCTTCGTTACTGGTCCCTGCGGAGCGGTGATCTGAGGCAACTCCGGCTTCGATTGATCCGCCATCGTGCGCTGCTCTTTGGAGACTGCTTCCATGCCATCGAGAAGCATCTTCCTGAGCGGATCGGGAAGTTCACCACTCGCGGCTTTGTCGGCCATCTGCTGAATGTTCATGCCAAAACTGCCGATCTTGAGCGTCAGGTTCAACTCGGCAGCGGTTTTGCGTCCGCCCTTTTGCACGACCGTCGTGTAGAAGTTCTGGAGTTCGTTGTCAGCCGCAGATTTGTTGCCTGGCTGCGCGTACTGATTCTTGAGCGCCGCGACCGTCTCTTCGGATTGGTCCGCCTGCGTGTTCAGCGTGCGATAGGTTTGCAGGTCGGAACGATACTGAGCCATGTTCTCTTGAAATTGCTGGCTCATCCCCATCCGCTCAAAGCCAGCGGCAATTGAACGTGACTGAGCCTGTATGCGCTCATCTTCCTTCTTGTCCTCTTCGGCCTGCTTGTCCTTCTGCGCCTGTTTGATGGTCTGCCAGATTTGCTTCGCTTCGGGGGGAGCATCGCCGTTCGCGCTCAACTGCGAGGGAAGGTACTGCTTGCCGGTGTCCTGATCCTCCACACCGTAAGCCACGCCGCCCTGCTCAAGAGCCTTGAGGCCCTTCGGCGCTTTTTCATCTCCCGGCAGTATCGGGACTGCACCTGGAGGAATCTTGCTCGGGTCTTTCGCGTCCAGATACATCTTCGTGCCGTCCGGTAGCTTGTACGGCTTCATGTCGGGCGTCTTCTCCGCGCCGGGGTCAAGACCGCCCTTGATCCGCGCTGCCGCGTGCGCCTCGGCCGGTGTAAGTTCGGCAGGATTCGGCGGGGGCGTTCCCTGCGCGTACTGTCCCGCCATCACCTGATTCTGCTGCTGATACTTCGCCGCGTCCTGAGCACGTACCTGTGCGACGTGCGCCTTGAGATGGTTCGTGATGTGGAGCTTCGCCAGTAAGTCTCCCGCGCCTGCCTCAACCGGATTCGGGCCTCCAGCCTTCTCGCCGAGAATCCCCCGCATCTGGCCGATAGTCTGCGTCATGCGGTTGACCGTCTCTTCGTACTCTTTTTCCTTGCCTGTGACGGCCTTTGAGGGATCGTTCGGGTCGGCGTAGAGGGCGAGGCGCGTCTGGTCTGCCTGGAGAGCCTGAGAAAGGGGTGCCAGAGCGAGTTTCAACTGCTCGCCGCGCTGGTCCTGACGCTGCTGCTGCCACTGACCAACTTCCTTTTGAGCGTCGGGAGCATCGGCCGCTCCCGCAAATCCCCGCACCGCTTTTGCCAAAACATCAGATGCGCTCATTGTATAGACCTCTTCAGATACGCTAAAGCCTTGGACACACCCTCAGCGGAATCCCCTAACTGACCTATAGCAGAATTACATTTGAAACACAGCCATCCTCGAAACGCCTTTGTTTGGTGACAGTGATCTAGGTGTAGTCGCTTCCCACTTCTCGGTGCCCCACAACACTCACAATTCATCGGCATGGGACGAGTGGGGTTCTTTACTCCACCCTTCCCCCACCTGCGATTCCGCGAAGCAATCCTAACCGACTCCCTTGCTTTTTCAGACCTATTCTGAAAACGAACGCATTCGACACAATTTCCATTCTTAACGTAACGCTTTGTGTGTCCGTACTTTTTACAGGGAGCACCCGTATAGATGCCTGCGGAACCAACACCCTCAGAACTATGAGATTGCGCACGCTTAATGCGTTTTTCTTGAATCTTCTCCTTATTCTGAAGATAATATTTGCGGCCGCGCTCTATCAACTTAGCTAGACAGGCATCTGCTGGCATGCGGTGCCCCTGGTTCCACGGCGTACTCCCACTAACAAATGGCATTTATCCATCCCCCCTTTCGCTGCTACGTCTGCGAATGACATATAACTCCCTTATGCGTGTGGACCAAGCATCCATGACAGCGAATCTGGTGCCGGGTTCCCGCCGCCCGTCTTGCCACCAATTCCCGGAATTACTCCGCTCAGCGATGCTCCGCCCGTGAACGGAGCCGCCGCAAAAGAAGCAATGCTCTTGAGAATGTCGTTCCACTTCGCGGCCTGCTGCTCCTGCATCGTCTTCGCTTCACCGAATCCCGCCTGATCGCCTTCCAATCCAAGGCCAGTCAAAGCAGTCCCCGTGGACGCCAGAGAGGATGCTGCGGCATTTGTCGCGCTCCCAGTCAGATTCGTAATGTCGCTCCGCCCCGCAGTGTCGATTCCCGCAACCGTTGCGGTGCTCCCCCCGGAGCGGTTGCCGAACTGCGCAGTGGTGTCCTTGGCCTGCTCGTTCCGGCCCCGGATTGCGCTGATCTGCGGGGCAAGCGCCTGAGCAACCTTAGTCGGGTCACCGGAAAGCAGGCCGCGCATAAAGTCAGAGGATGCAGTGAGATCGCCTTCGCCCTGGCTGGTCGCAAAGGCGCTCCCGGCAGTCAGATTGTTGTACTGCGACTGTTCCTGTCCCGTTACGCCTTCGCCAATCCCGAACATCTGCATACCTCCTACTTAGAATACCCCTTATCCTTCCAACGCGCATTATTCAAAGTACACGCTCGCTGCTTCTCCACTAAAACCCCCGCCTATCGAAGCCCCGACTGTCGTTACCGCCGTCTCAGCCTGGCTGCCAACCGCAGTAACTGCTCCAGGTAAAGCTGTTACGGCGGCTCCGTCCAGCAAAACAGATGAATCACCAGACCCAATCACGGTTCCGGCATCTGTAGCTGTGCCAGCGCCTGTAAGCGATAAATCAGCCTCGCCGGTTTCCGTCAGAATGCCCGGAGTAGCCGTTGCACCTGCCCCGGTGAGCGCCAACGATGCCTCAGCGGTCGGAGTCACGGTCCCCGCGCGGGATGTCGCTCCAGTCCCCGAAAGCCCTGTAGAGCCTGCGCCAGATTCCGTAACTGAGCCGGGAGCACTGGTGACGATCGCGCCGGAGAGTGTTGTCGAGGATGCCCCACTCTCGGTTAGAGCACCCGCATTGCTTGTGCTGCTCGCGCCCGTCAGAGTCTTGCTTGCGGCCCCTGTTTCTGTGAGTGTTCCCGCACTAGTGGTCAGACTCGCGCCAGTCAGGGTAGACGTGCCGCCGCCATTCAGCGTCAGCGTTCCGGCTCCAGTTACCGCCCCTGCGCCGGATAGGGTCTTGGCCGCCGCACCGCTCTCGGTGAGCGTTCCCGGACTTCCTGAAACAGCAGCGCCAGAAAGCGTGTATGCCGATGCGCCAGTCTCAGTGATAGTTCCCGCAGCCGTAGTGCAGCGCGCGCCGGTAAGATTCACCGACGCAGGGCTACTGGCAGTGGCAATTACGATTCCAGCGGCCAGCGTGATCGCCGCGCCTACCAAAGCCACAACCGCCGCGCCTGATTTAGTCACCGCGCCCGGTGCTGATGTTGCGGACGCTCCGGTCAGGGTAACGGATGCAGGAACGTTGTAAGTGATTGTGATAGTTACGTTGTCTTGCAGGAGCGTATTGTTTGGCGAGCCAGTACTGCCAGTCTTGACGGCTCCATTCAGTTGCAGGGTAACGTTCGTAGTCGCAGCTTGCTGCCCAGCGGCAATGGCCTGGTTCAATGATCCCGGAGAGCGGGTTACCCACGAACTATCGATGGCAGTGTAGGTACGCCCAGCCACAAGGGTGAGCAGTACAGAACCGCCAGCGCTTGAGCGTAATTCCAAGGGCCCATCAGTCGATGAGGCTCCGACGGTGTAAGTGTTGCATTTCCCGTCGTAGTGATCGCCGGAAACCAGAATGTTGGTGACTACCGCGCCAGTTGGGATGCCGAAAAGCGCTGCCCATGTTCCACTTATGTACCAGTAGCCCGTGCCATTCCCGCTGTGCCCGGTTGTAATGTTGCCTAGAGAGCCTGCTGGATTGCCTAACCCACTCTGGTAAGTAGTGGCGTTGCCCGTGCCAACGGGAACTCCTGTCCACCCTGACGAGGTGGTTGCGAACGCCCAGGTTTGAGTAATTGTCGCCATGATTCCTTACGCAACTTGAACGAGCGACGTAGCCGCGCCGGGTGTGGGTAGATTGACGGTGAAGGTTGCGCCCGTGCTCGCGACCGTTCCACCAAAGTCGAACACGCCAACCACGTCCCCAGAAACTGATGCATAGACCACAGCACAGATTGCTGAGATCGTCGCTGTTGACCATGTCACAGGAGACGTGAAGGTGGCAGTTCCAGTGGTGGAATACAGCGTCACCGCTCCACCAGCAAGCGTGGCTCCGCCCGAGGAGTAGCCTGCGCCGCTGGCTTCGTCAGTTCCGACGTTGGTTGTAGAAGGCGCGCCAGTTCCAGGCGTACCAACATTTGTGAGTGCGTTGTCATAGGTGCCTGTTGCTCCAACTTTGATGAGCAGCATCTTGTAGGTGAGCGGGCTGCTTCCGGCGATGTTCACCTTGCCGTTGAGCGCATCCATCTTGAACTGCGTGCTGAGTGATGTCGTTGGCATGTGTTACTCCTTATGGTTTGCTAACCTGAATTTGAACTGAAATCTGAGTACATCCACTTGCGGAAAGCAGCTTGAATGCAAGCGTGCCGTTTGCTGTCAAGGCTGTTGCCCACGCGGAAACTGCGGTCGATTCGGCAATCTGCGCTGTTGCAAGGGTGACAGGCGTTGAATCGGTGATGATGTCCGTTACTGGGTCCGGTATCGTTGCCCCTGCCGAGAAGCAGAGTGCCATCTGTACCGATCCAACTGCGTTGCCGATGATGCTCCAGCCCGTAATCGTGCAATTATAGGGGACTGTCACATAGCCTTTGATTCCAAGGGTAGGGGGACTGCCCGCCCCATCCATCGTAATACCAAATACGCCCGTTCCGCCTGTTGCTGTAATTGTGACAATCCCCGTTCCGCCAACAGGAGAAATTGATATGCCAGAACCTGCAACGATCTGATTGACGAGCGACGGCAGTACCGCCGTTCCTGAATACACCAGCCAGTTCCGCGCCGAGAAGAATACCTGTGCCCCCTGCCCCGATAATAGTGCTAAACTTGCTACGCCATTCACCGTCCCCGAAGTCGGAGTCAGCGTGATGGCTCCGGTGCCCAAGTTCAGAATCGTGCAGGTAAAATTCGTGTTCACCGCTGAGTTCAGCGTCACTGCCACCGCCGACGCGGTATTGAAAATGACGATGCCCTGATAGTCGGTGTTCTGGACGGTGTAAGACGTGGCTGCCTGCGTGTTGATGCCCGAAGCGAACGCTCCCTGAGCATAGCTGGAATTTGTCGCCGCCGTCGATCCAGTGTTGGGGGAGGTCGTACCGATGGGCGAAGTGCCTTCCCGCGAAGGAATCAGCACCGGCTCATTAACGGTGTTGAAGTCCAGTATCGCCACCATCTACTTCTTCCCCTGCAAGGCTTTTACCTGAGCCTGCAACGCGTTAACCTGCGAAGTCAGAGACTCGTTCGCCTGCCGTAAATCCGTGATCCCATCATCGTGATCCTGAAGCGCCTGCCGAACGGTCGGATGGACACTTTTGTCTACGTTCACCGGAACGCGGAAACTGACTGGATTCTGAGTACTCATCCTTGGCTACCCCCGCCGCCCGACGGCTCAAAGAACTGCACCAGCCGGTACTCGGTCGTCGAATCCCACTGCATTACATTCCCCGCGAAGCCGTCGAGATACATCTGCATCCCAGCATCCTGTGTCTGGACCTGCACCTGCAACCACTTCCACTTGTTAGCCGTCACCGTCACCGTCGCCTTGGTGGGATTCCCGCCCGTGGAAGGCAGCGTCACCGGCGCTGGCGCATAGCTGCCGTTCCCTGAGTCAGCCGCGATAAAGGAAAGCGTCACAGAGCCCGTCGACGTGTACTCCACGCTGAGTTGATAGATGTGCTGCCAGCCACGCGCACCGACCGCCGGGGTAATGACCGTGCCCGTCACCGCTTCCGCGCCGCCGCTGGAGAACTGCCGGATGGTGTGATCGGCGCAGCCCACCAACACCCCCTGAGTGCCTGGCCCTTGGTTCGATGTGTGCGTCGTCGCCGCCGGAGTCGACTCGTCCGGCACCCAACCCATTGCATTGATGTTGAATACGAGAGTGTGAGGCTCATTATCCGTACCCGTGTAGTCGTAATAGAGCCAGTTGTCCACGATGCCGAATTGTTGGAGTTGGGGCTGCGTGTCATCTGGTGGGTAAATTGTGAATCCATTTCTCGTAATGGGTTGGGGTGCCGATCCTTCGTGGCGGAATAATGGATATAAATCTTGATCCGTGATTGACTCCGACCCCTGCCCGCCGAGGGAGAAGTGAATCCCATCGTCTACCCGGAAGAATGTCTTGCCGCTGCCCTCAACCGCCAGACACCGGGGAATGAACAAGCCCCGGCTGATGCCCGTCGACCGGAAGCTCCACGTACTGCCACTCGTCCCCGTCGCCGTCGCCTGAGCATTGAAGAAGTTCGGCACCATGATCCATGCTCGCTTGATCGAGAACACGATTGCGTACCCGCTCGACATGGCTCCGTTCACCAAAATCTCGGATGGGTCAGTCAAATCCTGCTGGTTCGTGTCCGGGGCAGAGTCTAGATTATTGCCCTTGCACCAGCGAATCTTTCCGTCCTTCCCCGTAACGCCGCACATGTAAGGGATATTGTCTGTCGGGCCAAACAGGTAAGGAACCGGCTCCTGCGCCAGTATCGGCTCGGCAATGTTATACGGTACCCCGGCCCCGCCAGCGTCTCCTATGGTGTCTGGAACGTCAGGAATCACGATCTCAGTCGTAGAAATGGGCCTTGCCACCAGCGAGTAAGCGTTCTGCGTCGGAGAGCCGATCAGCATCAGCGTCCCCGGCAGCCAGCGCACATCGAACTTGTCGCCAGACTTCCACGTAACCACTCCAGCCACGATGGTGACGATTCCAGACTTCGGGGTGTCGATGGACGGAAACGGCTCGAAGTCGTCGCGGTTCATCGTCGGATTCAGCGCCGCCGCCAAGTCGTCGAGCGTATCCTCGATTGCCGTGTTGTAGACCACGCCGTTGATCGTCCCGCCCAGCCCGTCATTCGGCCCGGTCGCCACATAGGTTGGGTCGGCAAGCGCATCGTCCTGCCGATAGCAGTCCCACTTCGTTACCTGGGGATCGTTCGACCACGGCATCAGGATCGTGTTGGCCAGAACCGGCGTCTGCTGATTCGGGGAGTTTGGCCCTGGATTTGACTGCGCTCCGGTTTCGGCAGCGCGATACTTTCCCCAATACTGGACGTTCGTTCTCACGCCCTGCGGAAGTGGAGGAATAACCGCCACGCCCGCGCCAGCGGTAGGAGCCATTTCAACGGTCAACACCCGGCCAGTGTGATACCAATAATTCCAATCAATCTCAATGGGATAGATGCCAAGCGCGGGAAACGTTACATTGATGCTCGTGGTGTGGTTCCCACCTTCCCCGTCCGGCGTCGATACAAAGAGCAACGGCAACGCGCTGACTACGGTCTCCGACTGGCCCGAATATCCATAAACCGCTCCACCTGTCGAAGTTGCTCCGCCACCGATGCCGACCATGATCTGATCTTTGTAATTGAATTGCATCGCGTAAGTTCCGCCAGCGGGCACGAAAATCGACCCGACAACCGAGGCGTTGAAGTCCTGATACCCCTCCGACTCCAGCGCGGGAGAGAATAGATCGATGGACCCAACAGTCGAGCCCGTTGAATCCAGTGTTGACCAGATCACCGGGACTGTGCCATCTTCAGGCGTGGAATCGAAGATCAGTGAGTTGTTTGTCGCCGACGCCGATGCCGTGCCGATGGTCTTTGCAATGCCAGTTCCACCGTCTGCCGTGTTTCTCCAGATGTAGTCGGCCACCGGCCCGGAGTGCGGAGAGTCGCCCCACACATACGCCGTCATCAGGCCAACGATCGATGCCACCTGCGTGATCGAGGAAGTCGAAACCACCGCCTCCACGAGATAGGAGCCGGAGTTGGCGGAGAACGTCCCCCCTTGCGAGTTGATGCCGATCTGGAGTTGCGCGGCGCCCACCGGGACCGTGAGGGTAGCCGAGGCTCCTACGTTGCCCACCACGGGCGGGGTGCCGCCAGTAGCTTCCGCCACGATGTTCCCGTCAGCATCCGTGAAAGCAAAGACAACGATCTTGGCCGCCGCAATGAAGTCGCCGGGGTAGTTGGCCGAGGTCGAACCCGCATCCCCCGGAGCATGAGACAATCCGTTCACCGTCGCCGTGCCAGTCACCGTCAGAGTCACGGTCGAGCCCGAAATCGGCGTCAGGATGGTAGTGGGATAGGGCGGCTGATTGTCCGTCCCGGTGTAGTTGTAGTCGGCGTTTACCCCGGAGATATTCGTCCACGGCGGAGTCGTTGCCGGAAGGGTCAGCCATTCAGTGATGTTTACCGTGTTGATTCCTACGATGGGAGGCACTTGCGGCTCTTTAATGCCCATCTTGCGAGAAACATTACTGGGCAAAATTTTTACCATTCCAGCGCAAGTGAACCCACCTGTAACCGTGACGGAACCAGCGGCAGCCGAGTCACCCACATACATGACTGCCTCAGTAGAAGTATTAGGACGAAAAGGGGTCATGGAAACTGGGTTCCCGCTTAGACCCGTAACGACACTAGTTCCGTTACTGTAGACGGTTCCATCGGAGTCTGACGCGAAGATGATGTACCCGGAAATGGTGTTCATTCGCTGAATCGAGCGCACCACGGCGGCAAGGGTGTAGATCGCCCCAGTCAGCTTATTGCGGAGCGCAAAGCCGCCTCTGAGGTAGGCCCGAACGTTCGATGTCCAGGCGCAGAATCCCGCCGCGATCCTGTTGACCGGGTGTGTCGCGTCGAGTCCGTGGAACTCTGCCATGACTATCGCTTTCCTGATGCCTTCTTGCGAGTACCCTTTAATTCGCCTCTGCGCTTCTTCGAGAAGTAGATGGCGACGGCCTGTTTATTCGCCACTTTCGTCCCATGCTTCCTCTTCGTCTTGGCGTAGGTCTTGCCCTCATGGATTTCCTTGAAGGCTGCTTCCCTGCTTGCCGTGTCACGCTGATTGCTCATTTGCCTCCTTCGATTCAGCCTCGTCCTGAGCCCTGCCCTGCGCTCGCAGTATTTCGACGAAAATACCCGCGTTCGCGAGCCGCTTGTTCACTGCCGCCGCCGCACGATAGAAGTCCTTCAGCAAGGGCATCGTATCGGAGAACGGTGTCCCACCCATCTTGAAGCAACTTAACACTTGTGCATAGTTTAATATTTGCTCGAAATCGTCGCGGCTGACCTGCACGTAGACGCCTGTCGAGTCGAGCAGCGGAGCATTGCCGAGCAGCGTCAAAGTGACGAGTTGGCTCACCCCTGGAATCGGCGCAATGAAGTCCATCCCAGCCTCAACCACGGCAGGAAGATTCGACTGCGACTCCTGCCACCCAACCGCGAACGAATCCATCTCCGCCAGCGAAGTCGTATCCGCCGTCCGTCCAGCGATATTTGTGTCCAGTAACCAGTTTGATGCCTTCATCATTTCAAGCATCTGCGTGTAGCGCTGGAGACAGTAGTTAGACCGCGCCATGTCCGTCGATTCGGACTCCATCGCCAGGACGTCGGCCAAGGCTCCGTACATCGGCACCATCGACCAATCATCCGGCACCCCCAACAGCGATGCCCCCGGCGGGTTGAATGTCGGGCCAGCGTTGAGCGCAATCACATCGAAGTTTCCCGGCGTCGTCGGCGCGACGTCCACATCGAACGCCAGCGGAGGTTCGGAGGCCACCGTCCATGACTGCGGGAACCCGACCGTCTGCTCGTATTCCGGCTCAAACGACTGGAACGCCACCACGTCCTCCCGTGTCAGCGTCACGGGCAAATAGCACTGAATCTGACCCAAAACCGCCCCGGAAGCCGGCAGACTGATCGAAACCGCCAGCCCGGATACCCCGGTGACGAAGGTTCCCGTCTGGATACCCGTTCCGGTAATGACCTGCCCCTCGGAGATGGCCGCTGCCGAGCCTACAGTGACCTGAGACGAACCGGAGGATGCTGTGCCTGCCGTCTGGACCATCAGTGCCAGAAAACGAATCCTGCGCGGCTGGAGGACCGTATCGGCGAGAACTGACCTGCGGGTGCCGGGGGTGGAGTTGATGGGAGAAAGTTGTGCGAGATTGCACGAAGTTGCCTGAATGACTTCCTGTGTCCGTTTCTGGAGCGCCGATTGAAGGGCCGCTAGATTGAACTGATTCGTGCCGGTCCATGTCCCCCCGCTTGGAGGTTCGAGGAGCATATACTCCATCTGCGTATAAAGTGCTACGTCAGTCTGTGAGCGCAAGCGGGGGGAACCCGTTAAAGTCCCAGTATTTATCCACTGCCCGTTCGCATTGGGAACGGGGAACGCGACATTCCACTGCTCCGTCAGGCCGTTCCAATGGCGTAGAGCTTCGGTGATGTAAATCCAAAGCTCGGCAGGGGCCCAGAACGAAGTGTTATTGAGCCTTCCCTGGAGGGCGGCGATTGCGTCGGTTTTCGAGAGCCAACTGTAAATTGCCACATGCCTACTCTTGGAACATGATGTCGCAAGTATCGGTGTTCGCGATGTAGATATACCACTCGTTCAAATTCTGCCCCTCATGCTGGGCGGGACCAAACGTGAGCGATCCACCAGCGGCGATGAGAATTCCCTTGGTCGAACTTGTGCTCGCATCCCCGAAACGCATGTTGTTCGATCCGTTGTTCTGCACCGTGACCCACTGAAACGGCACCGTGGGCATGATCTCTGTCGTCCGAGCGATGATCGGAATTGTTCCCGTCGCGGAAGCAACAATCTGAAGTAATTGCATGTTAGACTCCTCCCCTAGTTGGATACCCGCCGAGATTCAACTTGCCTCCGTAGGTGGCGTAGGCTTGACTGCCATTCCACTTTCCGGGCTGGTTTACGCGGGTCATGTTCTCGCCGTCAAGGTTGAGATCGATGGAGAGCACCTGCCCAAAGTATTCGTAGTACGTCTTCTGCGCCATCGTCGATAAGAGCATCATGCCCTTGCCTGAGCCGGGAGTCTTTTCTTCCATCTCCGCAGCTTTGTCCTGAAGCAGAATCTCCTTCGCCTTGAACTCCACCATGTTCTCCGTGATGGGAGCTTCGGGATACATGGTCATCCAGTCGCTGAGAACCTTCGGCAACTGCCCCCGGCGGCGGTAGGAGAGCGTGTAGGGGCACAGATTGCCCTGCCACGGGTACAGTTCAAACCGCTGCCAGCCGTAGGTGGCGCTGCCTGCTCTCTGATCGATTCCGGCAGGCACAACGTTCGTCGGAAGCGACTGGTCCTGTCTTTGCGGATCAAGGTTCGCCAGGTCCGCCCTTGTCAGGCTCCAGAAATCCAGCGGCTGATCGTTGGTGAAGTCCTGAATCGCAATCCACTTGCGAAAGTCCTCAACCGGCGAAACGAAGTAATGCTGGTAGATGTAGTAGGGCTGGCCCGTTCCGCTTCCCGGCTCCATCCACGGCCGATCCAGCGTCAGGGTCACGAAGCCGGGATTGATCGTGTTGTAGTCGTACCCTACAATGTCGTAGATCGCAAAAGCCGGGTTCCGATACTGAAGTTGCGTGATGAGCGGATTGCCGGTGTAGGCCTGCAGCGCCGTCGTCGCCGTTGCATCCGCAATGACCTGATTCGAGTACGGCGTGGTGGTGAATGACCCTACCCCGTTAAACACCATGCCAGGAGCCAGCCAGCCCGAAAAACCTTTCTGAAACGACCAGTCGACTTGATCGTAGATTGACTCAAGAGCGCGGCGTACTGCCGTCTGAGCGCGAGGCAGCGACGTCTTTCCCGGCAATCTCGTCAATGCGAAGCTGACATCGTAAAGCGACATTCGTCCCCTTCAATAAAAAAGCGGAACGGGGTTTCTGCCCCGCCCCGCCAATGGCCACCCGCGATGACGGCCTACAAACTCGATACCAATGCCGCGAACTGAATCTGTTCGGTGCTGAGGTTCGTTCCAGTAGCGACCGGACCACCTGAGGCACCCAAGGTCACGCTCAGAGTAGCCGGAGTCCCTCCAGGGCTTCCGCCAGTCGCCGCGCTCGGCGCTACAGTGTAGCTGCCTCGATTCGTGATCGCCACCGCCGTTACTGCCGTCGCCGATACTGTCACGGTTCCAGCCGCGCCGCTTCCGGTCCCGCCTGAAAAGGTGATGGGGTAGGTTCCCGGCGTCATGCCCGACCCAGCCGCAAGTTGCGCCACGCTTGCTACGCCCTGCTGAGAACCTGCGTATTCCCATACCGCCGTCCATCCAGAAACCGAAGGCCCGCCCACACCGCCGCCTGCCCGGACTTGGTTGTAGCCCGTGGCAAGTGGAATGAACCGCACCTTGTAGTTTCCGCTCAGGCTCGTGCAATCGCAAGGGAAGTTGATGTACTCGCCCGACCCCGGATTGTAGACCGGATCGCCATCCGCAGCGTAGGACGAAGGACCGACGGCGTACAGCAGGGCGTTGCGAATCTCCCCTACCTCCGCCGCAGGAAACACATAGTTGGTATTCAATGGTCCCCCTATCCCTGCACTACTGGCAAGCGCAACCGCACGCGAGTCAATGACGTTGCGGCGGCGATGTCGATGGTGTGGCCGATGAATCCTGCCACCGGAGCCGTCGCGCTCGTGGTTGTGGTCACCGCAGCGGCCGTAGCAGCCGTGGCAACTGATCCTGAAGCTGTTGCAGTGGCCGTGGTCACGTACAGCGGCGCGTCGCCGAGTTCCTGAATCAGAATCCAGGCCGCGGCGCTGATCTGAGCCGCCGTCAGCGTGCAGAGCGCGATGCCGCGCACGTCAACGAGATTGCCGGAACTTGAATCGAACGAACTGATGAAGTTCGGGCTTTCATGCTGCTGCGCGACAACCGAGCCACCAGAGCCGGTCGAAAGCACGCTCGACAGCGTGAACGTCGGGACGGAGGTCATGTTCGCGCCCGCATACGTCACTTGCGCCGAAGTGATGACGCCCGCCGACAGCGTGAGATTCACGGTCGCGGCGACTCCGCCGGCCGCAGACGAATTGATCGCCACGGTCCCAGTTCCCGAGCCGGTCGCGGTGATGACGTACCCGGTGCCTCCGGCGACAACAATGGCGTTGTCGATGTAGGTGCCGAGGCCGTAGCCAACGGGAAAGCCAAAGCCGAAGTTCGAGTACGTGGCGTTCGGCGAAACCCTCACGAACCGATAGCGGCCCGGATAGAGTTTGTTGCCGTAGGCGATGTTCCACTGCGCGGCTTCCGAGGCAGTCAGGTCAACGTAATCACCTTCGTGCAGGTTGCCGCCGAGGTATGGCGTGCCCGTGATCGGGCTGGACATGCCAGTGGGCGACGTGTAGACGACGTAGGGTCCGAGGTAGACCGCATTGAAAGGAACTTGTGCCATTACTGTCCCACTCCTTTGAATCCGAAGAGCGGCAGCCCATGTGTCGGCTGGTCTCCGAAGATATTTGTCGCGTAACGGAGGTAGCGGATCGAGGACGAAATGTTGTTCGTAATCCGGTTCTCGTCAAAGTCCATGTTCCAACCGGAACCCGCCTTCGGCTTCAAAGCAACCAGCGAGTACGGGTCGATGAACCACAACACTTCGCCGGGGTCGATCGTGGTAGCCGAAGGAATGTTCGATCCGGTCGGTGATGCAGTTCCCGCGCCGACATTGACGCCATTCAGCTTGTACGTAGGCGTCAGGAACGGGGTAAGCCGCGTTGTGCCACCCACGCCGTCGTAGAACTTCGCTGTGCTCGCGCCGCCGAACGCTCCGGGGTTTCCACCAGGCAACGTCTGCCACGCCGCGCTCGATGGAGCCAGAGGATCGGCATGAATCTTGCAGCCATTGAAGTCCACCGAGGGCCAGCCGAAGTCGGTGCCTTCCTTGACTTCGAGTTGAAGAATGACCGCCTGTTGCCGGAAGGCCAGCGCAATCGCGCCCCACCCATAGAAGCTGGTGAACCCGCAAAGAGCCTTGGCGCCCAAAGTTCCGAGACGCGCGTTGGCGAGCAGGAAGTGCGAATAGTTGATCGAACCCGCCGCGCCCGCCAAGCTCCCGCAGTAGTAGGGAGTCGAGTTGTACGTCTGCCCGACCACGCCGTTGCGCGTGATGCCGCCGGTCAGCGTGAAGTAGTTCCCGAACGGGCTTGGATCGACGCCATTGTTGAAAATCTCCTCGAAGCCGTTCATGGCAAGATGGCGGTCGCTGTTGACGCCTGCCGAGGACGAGCCCGAGACGCCGGAACCGGAGTTCCATTGACCATGCTGGTACGCCTGCATCTCGACCATCGACTCCAACCGCTGCGTCATGCAGTAGTTGTCAATCAATTCCTGATCGGCAACCTGAGTCTCGCCGGGAGCGTTATAGAGCTTGTACTCCGTCGGCTCGACAATCAACTGCGAGGCCATGAAACGGATGTCGTACACCGTATCCGTGACCCGCTGCTGATTGGTCGGATTGATCGTCGCGCCAGGTTGGGTCGCTTCGCCATCCGCGTAGTTGTAGATGCCGGGAGTGCGGACGCCCGTCCCCTGAAAATCAAGGTCGATAATCCCGGCCTCGCGCAAAAGCGTCATCAGCGGATAGTTCGTGCCGAACCAGTCAATGCAGGTCCCCTTGCGTAACATTTCTCGGGACACCGCATCGCGAACATTGAAGGACGGATCTGTTGGAAGCGCCATATTACATCACCCTTTCGTTTACGCGGCAGCCATCCGCGTTTTGATTTCGTTGCTCACGCGATCGCGTGCCATGCGAATCTTTTCCATCGGAGACTTGCCAGCCATCTCCGCCACGCCCTTTGCATCCGAAGGCTTCGGGATATTTGGGAAATTCGACGGCACGCCGCCGCCAAGTTCCGGGTGCCCCATCGTCACAGGATGCGCGGCCTTGTACTCCTCTTCCCACTTCGCCTTGAGGCCGGCTTCGTGTTTCGCCGTTACAGCAGCAGCGTTTTCCTGTTCCTTCGCGCTGACTTTGTAGGTCTGCTCCATGTAATCGCGAACGGAGAGTCGCGCCGACGCCGCACGATCCGCGATGGTGCCGGGATCTTCCGGTAGCGGGGAGCCAAACACCCGCTGATAGCGGTTCATCTCGTTCAACGTCTGCCCCATCTGCGTGAAACCCTTGGTGATGAGGCCGGTAAGATCAGCCACCGGGTCTTTCGCTGCCGGGGTTGTGGTGGGAAGGTCGGGCATCGTGATGCCGGTAAATCCAGCCTTTTTCACAGCATCGAGCGCGGCCGCATAGGCGGCATTGCTCGCCTGCAACTGCGCGATATTGGTTTCCGTCAGACCGGCAGTGCGGATATTTTCATCGATCACGCGCTGAAGGGCCTGCGCGTCCTGCAACTGCTTTTCGGCGGCGGCAAGTTTCGTCGCGGCGTCCGACTGGGTTGTGGCGAAATTCGTGTTCCACTTTTTTACGACATCGGGCTTCGCGGCCAGTGTCTCTGCGGGTATTCCGAGTTCTGCTGCCAATTCCTCAACGGTCATAATTTTCTCCAATTACGATTGCATGGGCGCCTGCGGCTGCTGCGGTGCGCTCGGCGCAGCCTGGGCGGACATTTGAATTGCTTGGACGATGGAGTTTACTGCTGTGTCGAGAGGTTCCTGCACAGATGTGTTCTGTGCGGAAATCTGCTTGAGCAGCATCGCAATCTTCCCTAAAGTTGTCTGAAGGGGGTTGGCCTGCTGGCCTTGAGGCGAAGCACCGGCCCCCGGAGGAGGAGCCGATGCTTGCGGATTGGGGGTTGAAGACGTAGCCATTGGATTATCCAATCACTATTTCTTGTGGCCCTTGCGATGACCCTTGCGGCCCTTCTTGTGGCCCTTTTTGCCTTCATGGGCGCTGACGCCCTTGATCTTCATACCGCGCTTGCCTTTTGCCATGATGTTTCTCCTTTGGTTGAATTTTGCCCTGAAAAGCAAACAGCCCCAAAGCTGTCTGCGCTCTGAGGCCGTTCCTGTCTCCAAAGGAGTGAAACTGGAATCTCGTAATCTAAAATCAGAACTTACGCTGTTTCTGTTTCAATGTCAAGGGGCCTGTTGAATGAGTACGCTTCGTCGGTCGCCTCATCCATCTCGGAGCCGAGCCTGATCCGCGCATTTTGCTCCGTCAAAACATTCACCACGCCGCCCTGATTGATGTTCACATTGACCCTGCCTGTGACCTTACCCTGATGCACCTGAGACTGGATGTAGGCAATGGCTTCAGGGATGCGGGCCTTGTTGCGCAGAGCGACGGTTTCGCGGTAGGAGACAATCTTCTCCCGCTTCACTACTTCGATCCCAAGTTCCTTCTCAATATCTGTGCGGGTGTCCATTGATTCCTCCTATTGTGGTGCTGTAGCTGTGCAGCAAAAGAACGGCATCACATAGAAACTGTATCCGCCTGAAAATTTGATCCGCTTCTCGTTGAATAGCTCAATGAACCGATTTTGCTGTGCATCGCTCAAATGCTGGAAATAAAACTTGGCGCTGCTGGTGTCGCGAGTCACCCAATGCGTGCATTCCTTTGGGCCTTTGTCGCAAGTGCTCACCATGTATTTGTTCCCCGCCGCACCCGTCATTTCTTTATCTTTAGGGCAATCGCGGTATGTTTGTTTCAAGGGGAGACCTCCATTGTTCTCGACGTAGACCTTGTAGTTCTTGTCTGTCGAGCCCAATAGAACATCTCCAACTTCAAGACGCGCCATTAGGGTGTCTGGGTTTAGCGACCCGCAATATTGACATGAATCATCCGACGGATCGTAATCATTGTCACGAGCGAAGGCTGGAGAAGAACCGAAGTGACTTTCTTTACGTCGAGGGCATTGGAAACTAATACTCATAGATTTTCTCCTCCTACGAACTCTTATTCACTACTCTGACATTCCCCGACTGTGAACCTTTCATGGCTGGAGCGTTGCCCTTTTTCCCTGTTTGCTTTCTGCCTCCACCCGAGCCCTGCCCTGGCCCCTGCGACTCGGGAGGCTGGAGTCCAAGCTCCTGCGTTTTCTTTGCCACCGCCGCCTCGACCTCGATCTTCCAGATGGCATCCGCAACCTGTTCCTCTTTCCATTTCTCATGGCGAACCGGGTAATCCGGGATGCCTACTTTTTCCATCGTGGTTTCAAGGTCGATAGGAGCCTTTTGCTGAAGCATCATGATTTGGATCATGCGTTCTTGGAGGTGGGTGATATTGAGCAACTGCGCTGGAGTGTTTATCACCCTGAGTCTCTCGCAGAACCACTTTGCCCGATCCTTTCGAGTATGAGCGCTTGCGTTGCTTTGATCCTCGCCGGGAAGATGTGAGGGCACAAGCGAATTCGGATCGTTATCGAACGTCTCCAGCCCGACTCCCTCCGGGCCGATCATGTCCATGAGCCTCGCCGCCGGGAAGTATTGCGCGATGTTATATTTCAGCATCTCCGCGTCCTTCGAGTTGGCGATCCACTGATTGAGCGCGATACCCTTTGCCACGGGCCCAAGATTCTCGATCATCTTGTCGAAAGATTGATCCGACATATTGCCCTTGACTTCGCGCATCGAGGCTATGTCGGTAAGACCGAGAGCCGCTTTAATTGCCGCGCCGTTCATCTCTGCGATTTTGAGGTCGATTTCCCCGTTCTCCATGCTCTCCGGCAAGAGCGATTTCGTCCACTTCCCCGGGTCGCCCTTGCCACCGATGCGGACCCCCTGAGCGTGAAGGAGGTCGAGCTTGTCCATCTGCGTCCGCGAGACGCCGGTAGAAACGTCGGAACCGAGAGGCGGGTCTTTCCGTATCGCCTGCACAGCGTTGATTTCCGATAATCTATCCCGGCGAGCTACTTCGATACCCCGCACTCCGCTTACTATGGAATATCCCATCGGGGACCATACCCAATCGTTGACATCGTGCTGCGTGACCGGAATCTTCGCGTGCCACTCCCATGCCGTATCGTCATAGAGCGGGACCGGACAGGAAGGCGAAGTGATGACCAGCCTCAACTGCGGATACATGCGGCAGTCGTCTATCTCGGCTTTCCGCGAGCGAGGCAAGCCATTGTTGGGATCGACAGTCACAATCAAGTCACCCAAAGTGGGAACCTGATAGCCCCAAGTCGCCCCATCAACACCCATCTGCTGCGTATACCCCGTGTCGTTGATCCTGAGATCGTGCACGAAGCTATATCTAAGCTCGGTATATTTCTCAATCCAGTCAGAATTGCTTGACCCGCTAAAACGCCAGCGATCGTAGAACTCATAGCGGCGCAGCATGTTCGGAGTCACATTGACCCCGGAGCGAGCATACTGCGAGATCGGCGTCAACCACTGCTGAAACTGCGGGAACCTGGCATGAGCCTCCGCAAGCCCCATCGGGAAAACGATTGTGCCGGCGTAGGCTTCGTCCAAGTCTCCGTTGTGGGGAAGCTGGTCGGGAAGAAACTCTCTCGGGCCGAGGGCTTCAAACTTAATCTTCGCTATTCCGCCGCCATGCCACGGGCGCGAGAACTTCTGCCACTTGTATCCCCGCCCAAGCATGGCCCACTGGAGAGCCTTGCGAGTGTTCGGAACATAGAGCGAGTCCCAGAACACAAACTTGAAGATGTCATTGTAGAGCGAGACGGTTTTCTTCGACTGCTCTGCCTTGGAACCCATAGTGGCAATCTGGCGGAGGTCGGTGATGGTTTCGACGAAGGAACGGATGTCCGGCTGGAGAAGGTTCGAGGGCACGTCCCGGTCCTGGCCGGTGCCCATCAAAAGCTGAATGTCGTTTGTAAGGTTGGCGATTCCCGGCTGGTTCTGGACCCAATTGTCGCCGGTAGCGACCAAATCAGAAAACCATCCTGCTACTTGCGCTCCTGAACTCTCTCTGGGGGGAGCCTGCCAGCTAATCACTTTGTCGCTTTCACCGTAAAGCATCGACTCTCCAGAGACACTTGGGTTACAATGGAGTTGTCGGATGTTTCAGGCATCCGGCCAAGACCCTACACGGAGGCTAGTCCGCGCATGACAACCCCATCAAATCCAAATTCTACACCCGATTCTATCAAAGAGCAGAAAAGATTGGCCGAAAATGAGCGGATGCGTCTTTGGCGACTCGCCCACAAGAATGATGAAAACTATCGTCTGCGTAGGAATGAACGAGAAAAGAATCGAAGACGCAATTTAATGAATAGTGAACAATTCCGTTCCGCCGAAAATGAGCGACAGAAGGAGTGGAGCGAAAACAACCGTGAAAAGAGAAGGAAGATAGCCGCTCGATGGAGGGAAAAGAATCGGGGAAACATTAGAGACTATGCAAGAAAATACAACGTCTTGTATGCCCAGAAAAATCGGGATTCTATAAGGTATAAGGAACTTCAGAGAGTTTACGGAATCACAAAACAACATTACGATTCCATATTCGATTTTCAGGATGGAAAATGCGCTATTTGCCGAAATCCTTTTGAAAGCAAGGGAAAACGAAGAGCATGCATTGATCATGATCATTCCACAGGAAAGATTCGTGGAATTCTTTGTAATATGTGCAATATGATGATTGGTCACGCAGATGAAAACAAGAAGACTTTGGAAATGGCGATTGCGTACCTAGATAAACACTCATCCTCTAGCTAGATAGTTTCCCAGATCGCGCATCCTTCATAATCCTACTATCGTCGCCGCCCTGCTCGTACCTCTCCCCTCCCAGTTGCGGCACGGCCCGTAGCCGTTGGCTCAGGATGCGCTCGTAGAGCTTGTCCTGCGCATCCAGCATCCGAAGGTTCACATCGCGGTTGAAGGCGTCCAGGTGGGCACTACGGGCGACTACGGCGTCCCGTACAGCCTTCCTGAATCCACGTTCCCGTTCGAGCTTATCTACCGCCGCCCGCTCTTCATCGTCGATGTGCTGTTGACGATATTGGTCCATGAAACGCTCCAAATCCCACGCATGTAGGCAGGGGACCGTCTCGTAACGGATTCCGGGGGGTACGTGGAGCGGGGGAGCGTTTTCCAAGCCAAAGGAAAGGATACGGTTGCTGCCTATCTCCCGATAGACTACGGTCTTTTCCCGGCCCGTAAGTTGGACATTCATCCTTCCAACACTATACCCCACTCAGACTAGAAAGGCACGGCTTGCCCATTCGTCCTCAAGAATGTCCTTCACTCTCTTGGTCGAAGGCCATCTCGACTGTATACGAGAAGCGGAGTTTTCGAGTTCGTGGAACCCTGTCCAGCCCATCGCAGAAGCAAAGATATTGTCGTCCTTTTTTCCGGTGCTGGCGATCATCTCACTTTTACCTTCCCCGCCAACATACTTCCGCACAAAGGACTCCAACTGCCGAATTACTATGGGATCATTCAATACCATCCATCCGGTCACTACTGCGTCTACCCATCGGTCGAGAAGGTACGGCCTCGTGTAAGCGCGGGTGAACCATCCTTCCTGATGCCCGCTATCCGGCAAAATGTTCCCCTTCTTATCCATCCTGAGCATGACGTGGTGATCGAGAAATCCCATGATCTTTAGTTGGCTCTGGCACTCATCTCCCGGCTTCCGCGTCTGCTCGATAATAAACTTTACCCCCAAGGGATTCGCGGAAGTGATAGCTCCCCTCCCATCAGTCCCGTAGAGCACGGCGACGGCGGCGGCGATCCGGGCCATTTGCGGAGAGTTGACCCTCAGCGACGTGAATGAAGCAACCTGAATATCCGGCTCACGGCCATGACCATGTTTTTGCACTGAGAGATTCGCCCGGTCCTCATTCGGTTTGTTCAAGCCTCCAGCCGTGTCGATGCCGACGATGTACTCAGCGCCAGGCTTCGGCTCCTCGAAAATCAGGAGCTTATCGAAACACGCTTCGTCGGTAGAGTCGTCGAATGGCCGCAACGGAACAAGCCGCCAAACGTACTGGTTATCATCGAGTCCAGTCCACTCCAGAACAATGTCCGTCTCGTTCTGGTTCACGTCCACGGGGTCGGGCTCGTATGGCTTGTTTTCGTTGCTCATCAGGATCGTGCGTCCAGTGATGGCGTAGGCCGCGTATTGCGTCTCCTTTGCCTGCGTCACGAGGGTAATCGTCTCCTGGCTAAAAACGGGATCATCCTTCGACTGGAAGGCATCAACGGGAGTCACGGCGTTGGCAGCGAGGAATTCCCGCTCCGCATGTTTGGCGATAGCCTCTTCGTAGCCGAACTGCCAGAACCATTGAAACTCATTCGGCATCTCCCAGTGCTGACCGAGAATTTTCCAGAGATAGTCCGTGGACCGCGCGTAAAGTTCTCCGCGGCGCCGCATCTTGCGCGTGGTATCGGTGACGTGCGAGTTCCACGGCTCGGGGACCGGATGCTGGCGCAACCACGACTCAGGGGGATACAAGTCGGTGGCGCAGGCGGGAGGAATGAAGAAGGCTTTGAATCGTCCCTTGCCGGACGAGTAGAGTTCCCAGCTTTCCTTTTGCCATGTCGTTGCCATTGAGCCGGTACCTTCGAGCACCATGAACAGGGACGGCAGTTGGTGGCAGGCCGGAAACAAACCTTCGTCCAGCGTGTGCTTCGGGTTCGTATAATCTCCAAGTTCGCTGACGTGAACGCAGGATGGTGAATCGCCCTGAGCAATACCGACCTCCTGAGCGCCCGCCTGGACAGAGAGGCGAGAACCGTTCGTCCATCGGGGTTCAGTCGCCTTCGTCGAAGTCTGCCCCACCCGCAGCCAAAACGGGAGTTTTTCCTGGCATGTGTCGATCATGCTCTTGAGCTTCTGTGTCTGCGGAACCTGTACAGAGGCCATGACCGCGTAGGTGTTGGCGACATAGAGAATGCGCTGGAGAAAAAGCTGAGCAACAAAAGTTGAGATTCCTAATTGGCGAGCTTTGAGAACGAACAACTGAATTGCAATTTGGAGATCGTCACATTCGGCAAGATACGCGAAAAGAATTTTCTGAGACAAGCGTAATTCGAAATGAATAAGCTGGGTGTTGGCGGCACGGATGTAGGCGTAGCGGGTGACAAAATACTCTGCCGAGGCGAAGCATAAAAATCTCTCATTCTCCACCCACCGCTTGATCTTCTTGACTACGGCTGGAGACGGGGACTTTTCATCCTTCCAAAAGAAGTAGGACCGCGCTCCGGTTTTCGATTTCGATACATCAGCGTACTTGTTGATCTCCTCGACCATGTGATCGCACTCGCCAACGGAGTGGAACTGAGGTTCCCAGCCGTTACGGAGTTTGAAGTCTCGGATCGTTTGCTCTACAATTTTTTCCGAATACATCTACTTTCCCGCCTCTAACAAGGCGTGCTTCTGAGCACTCCATGTTTTCACTCCATCGCCGAGCGGAGGGAAAGCATCGTCCCACGAATCATCTGCATCCGTCTCTTTGTCCTTTTCCTCTGCGGGTCTGCCGAAGCCGATATTGATTTCCATGCCGCCCTCCTTAGTGGGCAAGAACCCAATCGCTTCGTGGAGCAACTTGCGGTCGGCGTGTCCTGCCGGTCCAAGGAATTTGGCGGTGTCCACGGTGGCGTCGACCACATCGGGATGAGCCAGAATCGCCTTGAGAGCGCTCTCCTGAGCCTTCAACAACTTCGCGGCCATCAGCACCGCCCCAAGAAGCGCCAGCGGGCTCACGGCGGCTTTGACGCATACCGCCTCGATGCTCAGGCGATCAAGATCGGCCTTAGAGATGGAGCGCCATGCCGCGAGGAACTGACGCGCCACCGGAGTGCCGGATGCCGAAAGGTAGTTCACAATTTGCGCTCGCGGGATGGTCTGTCGCTTGCCGGAAAAACAGCGTATCAGGATGTCTGTCACTTTGGGAGCGGCCGCAAGCTCTTCCGGGTCGATGTCCAGACGGCGCAGGATGGCGACCGGGGTGTGGAACTGCCTACCCTCGCGAGACGCACTAAGCGAGATTGCGGATACGTTTTTCGAGCGGGGAGATTTCCGCTTCAAAGGCTTTGTAGGCTTCGACGCTTTGCGGGATGGCGCGATCTCCAACCCTTGAGATGCCGACTTCTTCTTCGTTGATTTCATCGATTTGAGGATACTCCCGATCTGCCCAGCGTTCAGCTACTTTTACCGCGCGGTCGAGGATGTCAATGAGACGATCAATCTGTTTGCCGGTCACGATAACTCCAATCCGGATCAGGCACAATATGCCCGTCAGGCACATATGGACTCACTGATAGCTTAATTCCAGCAAAACAAAGATCGCGAATCTTTCTTGAGTCGAACGGCTCGTCGGTAATCCTCTGCTGTGGGATTAGGATGGCGCATATCTGGTCATATGTTTTTTGACTGCACACGCCTCTACCGCACTTGACCAGCGCCTCACTAGCTCTCAAAAGTTGGGGAATTATATACTTGACTTCCGTGTTCTGTTCCATCACACATCCCTCCGTTTCCCCTGCCCGCGCATCGATTTCGAGAAACTGGACTTCTCGGGCTGTTTCAGTTCCGTGGGCCGGGGGATGGGCTGGTCCGTCTCGCGGCGGAA
>Ga0181529_10000670_pt1 | contig 48741 bp, 37 predicted proteins | sample PEATcosm2014_Bin_36_FD_119763 | JGI IMG/M metagenome (GOLD analysis project Ga0181529, IMG submission 119763) | Peatland microbial communities from MTU Mesocosm Facility, Houghton, MI, USA - PEATcosm2014_Bin10_30_metaG | ecosystem: Environmental > Terrestrial > Soil > Wetlands > Peat | place...
AACCGGCGGCGCGGCCATCGCCGGTGGGACTCGGGGCGGTGCGCGGAGGCCCCGGCAGTAGCGATCCCGGGCAAATCCGCATAATCGGGATTTCGTTGCGTAATCTGATCCTCAGGGCGTACGGCATCGAGGAATACCAGCTCGCGGCTCCCGGCTGGATCGAGAGCGAACAGTACGATGTTGTGGCGAAAGTTCCGGCTGGCGCGACGCGGGCAGAGAGCTTGCTGATGATGCAGGCCCTGCTGGCGGATCGATTTCATTTGACGGTTCATCGCGAGCAGAGAGAAGTGAGCGGGTACGCGATGGTGGTGGCGAAGGGCGGCGCGAAGTTTCAGGAGTCGGCGGCGACCGCGGATATGCCGGCAGGGCTGGTAACGGGGCCTGCGCGGTACGATCAGGACGGTTATCCGATAGCGCGCCCCGGGTTCAGCGGAATGCAGATCGATTCGGCGCTGTACGGCGGGGCGCACGTGGCCAGGGGAACCCGCGCAACCATGCAGGATTTTGCGGCGGCAGTGGCGCTTCAATTGGGACGAGCGGTGGAAGACCGGACGGGGCTTCCCGGAAAGTACGATTTCCGGCTGCACTGGGTGTCGGAGCGCGTGCCCCCTCCGGGAAGTGTTGAAGCGCCGTCGACTCCAGACGGTCCCGACCTGGCGACAGCGATGCAGAGCCAACTCGGACTGAAACTGGAAACGAAGAAGATATCGGCTGAGATTCTGGTGGTGGATCACGTGGAGAGAGTGCCGACGGAGAATTGAGTCCGGTTCCGGGCGGATCGAAATCGATTGCGATTTGCGGGATGATCTTAGCCGCAGCATCTTCGTATTTCTGACGTTGACAGCGGCGGTCAGCGGTCAGATTGGCACCATCGAGCCGCAGGATGGTGCGCAGTTGCTGCTCTCCGAGAATGCGTACAACCCGGTTCCGAGCCCGGACGGGAAACTCATCGCGTATGTGGCCACCGGATGGGGACATTGCTGGGCCCCGGGCGCTTGCGTCTCTGGCTTCGGACGATCGAGCCTGGTATCGGATGTCGAGCTGATGGATGCCTCGGGCAAGGTTTTGACTCGCGGCTTTGCGCCGAACCGGTTTATCGCCGGTTGGAGTCCCGATTCGAACGCGGTGATCTGCTACCGCGACTGGAAATACTCGATTCTGACGACGCGCGGCGCGGTTGTGGAATCCGGCTCGCTTCCTTGCGACTTGCTAGGGCCGTGCTATGAGCGCGTCGCCTACCTGGCGGACTTACGCCACGCCGTTTGGCCGGAGAAGGACGGAAACCGGGAATTGCTGAGGACCAGCGCAGGCGTCCTGGAAGGCCCGTCGCAGCGACTCGGGGGCGATCTGATCGCCGCGTCACCGGACGGACGATACCTGGCAAAGGCAACTGGAGGAGCCTTGTGGGTCGATGATCGGTTGGCGAACCGATGGACGAATCTCGGCGCCGCTCTTGTCAGCCCAGACGGATATTGGCAGTCCATTCAGCCGTCTTGGGATCCGTGGTTCGCCGACAGTAGCCGGCTGGTGTATTTCCACGGCACCGAACTGGTTGTCTCCGCACCCGACGGCAGTAACCGGCAGGTGCTGGTCAACGCGGAACGGCCGGCGGGATTGCCGGCGCCATCGCCCGATGGGCGGTCTGTTGCCTACGTGACGTTTGAGAGCCGGCCCATGGAACGCAGGCCCGACCTGAAGGTCTGGGGCGGTACGGCGGTATGGGTGGTCTCGACGATTTCGGGGGCCGCGCCGCGGCAGATCACGCAGCCAGATCCGAACAGGACCAGCGCACTGCGGTGGCTGGGAGACGATGCGGTGGTTTTCGACCGCATTTCCGAAGGCCCATTCATGACCCAGGCGCGAATCTGGAAAGCGCCGGTACGGTGAACTCACGGGCGCCGATTCGGCGTTTCATATAGAGGCGGAGGACGTGAGACATTGACGTCCCGGTTGGCGCTCTGGTCGGAGTGCGGTGGACCGCGTCGACACAGCGGCGACGGCGAATTGAGCCGGTTCGCAGGGCGCGGGTGATCGCGGTCTTGCCGATGATGTCGCGATCGACGCAGGTGCTCCGTTGGCGGCACAGGTCGGCGATGGTCGCGCCCGGAATATCGGAAGCGCGGTAGGCGGTCATACGGAGTCCCGCGAAAAAGGTACGCAGATCAGGCTGTCCCTCTTTTTGGATGAACGAGGGTGGTGGTGACCACGCAATTGAGGGTGCCCGTGTCGCATAGGTGCAGGAAAACAGTCGGCCTGCGATCGGCAGGTGGCCGGGGCGGGAATCGGGCGGGCGAAAAAAGATACGCAGATCAGGCTGTCCCCCTTTAAAGGGGGACAACTTGTACGCTATCGCCCAGTCCTGGCGGGGCGATACGGCGGTCATCACTTCACTCGGGACGGGGAAGGGGAAGATCGCGAGTGTGACGCTGCTGGGGCACACGGGGAAACTGGAATTTACGCAGGACGAGACGGGGCTTCGGGTGAAGTTGCCGGCTGAGCGGCCGTGCGATTACGCCTATGCGCTGAAGATTACGGGGCTGACGATGAATCCGGCAGGTCCGCCAGCGCCGGCGGTGATGGCGGATTTGCGGTAAGGGCAGTGAGCGCCATTTGCCCAATGGGCACCCAGCAGGCTGCCCCACATAAGACCGCTTACTTACTTGCTCAGGGTTTGGATGAGCGATGTCATGCGGGCGAAGGCTGCGTTGCGGGCCTTGACGTTGGGCTCGGCGCCGGCGGGGTCGTCACCGGCGCGCATGAAGCCGTGACCGGCGCCGTCGTAGATGACGGGCTCGTACGTCTTGCCGGCGGCTTTCATCTTCTCCTGGGTATCGGGGACGCCGGCGCTGATGCGGGCGTCATTGCCGCCATAGAAGCCGTAGACCGGCGCGTGGATCTTGGCCATGGCGTCGACGGGCGGCGGGCCGCCATAGTAGACGAAGGCGGCTTTGAGATCGGGACGATTGGTGGCGAAGCGGAAGCTTTGGCCGCCGCCATAACAATAACCGGTGACGAACAGTTTGCCGTTGGCGGCGGGCTGTTTGAGGGCCCAATCGGCGGCGGCATTCAGATCGGCGGTGATCTGGTCGGGAGGCAGTTTTTGGATGGCCTGGCCGATGTCGCCCGAGGCGAACGACTTGGTATTGCCGCCATTGGGGCCCATGCCGGACAGTAGATCGGGAGCGATGGCGATGAAACCAGCGGCTGCCAGTTCGTCGGCTTCGAGTTGTACCCAATCGGACATGCCGAAAATCTCGTGGATCACCAGCACCACAGGCGCTTTCTCGCGGATTTCCGGATACGCCACGAAGGCGTCGACGGACCGGGAGTCGTGTTTGACGGACACCCATTCGCCGTGGCGCGAGGACTTATCGAGACGCTCGCGAGCCCAGGGCTGAGCGGAAACGCAACCTGCCAGAAGCAGGACAGACAGCAGCAGACGATTCATGTTCCCTAGATTCATGTTCCCTAGTTGTATCAGGTTCTAGGCGCCAATTGCCATTACCGGTTTGCCGACAGGCTGGTGAAAGAAACGGGTGGCGCGGAAGGGTTGAAACCGGTATCCGATGCCAAAGATGGTCTCGATGTACTGGTCGGCATACGACCCCAGTTTCTTGCGCAGGCGGCGAACGTGAACGTCCAAGGTGCGAGTGCGGATCTCCGCGCCATAACCCCAGACGCGCAGCAAGAGCGCGTCGCGGGGGATGATATCGCCGGCATGCTGGACGAGCAGCGCCAGCAGATCGTATTCTTTGCGAGTCAGGATCATCCGCGCGGAATCCAGAACCGCGAGTTTCTGATCGAAATCCACCGTGAGATGCTCATCCCGGTAGGGTTGCACCTGCGAATTGCCAATAGGCATCGGTCCCATGAAGCCCCTCCTTTGTTTTTCGAGTACTATGGGTATCCTACGAGTGGGGCCGAAATAGGTGATGGCCAACTTGTAAAAGCTTTGTAAAAACAGGTTCCGAGGCCTTGCCTACTCGATAATAAACGGCCCCGGGTTGCCGAGGCGCAATTCCCGATCGCTGCCGTCGAAGGCGCGGACTTTGAAGCGGACCGAGCCGACGGGGAAGCGGGATTCGACATGGAAGGGCTGGTCCTGACCGGCCTTGACAGTCTCTTCCGTGACGAGCGCCTTCTCCGTGGCGAGTACTTCTTTGTCGGCCGAGAGGAAATCGAAATAGAGGACGATGCCTTTGAGCGGTTTGCTGGAGTTGACCTTCAGGGTGCCGTCGACAGCCAAGGTGGATTCCAGGCGATGAGCCTTCATCTCGGCGACGTCGACGTCGTTCTTTTTCTGGCTTCGCCCCATGCCGCAGAGGCAGAGCAGCAGGAGTGAGAGACAGAGGGGCCTCATGGGGACAGTGTAACAAGGCTGCGGCATGTAGCCATCCTTCAGCCTGCAGCCTTCAGCTGGTTCGTGCGCGCTTCGCTAACGACAGGTTCCGGGTCGTCGGCCAGGGCGGGTTGACAACAGTTGACAACCCGCCGCAGACTGGCCGTCTGCCCCACATAAGACTGGCTAGCTGTGGGCTGACGGCTGAAGGCTGATGGCTCCTAGAAGTTGCTGCCTTTGCGCCAGTGGACTTCGAAGAGGCCTTTCATGGCTTCGCCCATGCCGTCGTGACTGAAGACAACGGCGGTCCAGGTGGGACGGGTGATTACGGGATCGAGAAGGGCGATCATGCCGTGTTCGCCATCGAAGAGAGCCAGTTTCATGGGCAGGGAATCGGCGATGCGCACTTGCACGCCGGCGGCGACATACTCGGTCAGGCGGTGGCGGTGCTCGTCGTCGAGCGTGGGGGCTTCCAGCAGAAGACGGCAGGAGACTCCGTTGGTGCCGGCCTGCTTGACCAGCTTTTCATCCAGCGGATCGACGGCATAGGGCGGGCGGGAGAATTCCAGATACTCGTGCTTGACTTCCGATAACATGCGGCGGTATTCGGCGCCGGTTTGCGAGGGTTCGGTGACAATGCGCAGGAAGTCCAGCGTGCCGCGGCCGCCCTGGCCCTCGGAGTAGAGGGACTTCAAATCGTCGATGAGGCCGCTGCCGGCGCGGACGTTGTCGGTCAGTTCCTGTTCGAGCATGAGACGCTTGCGGCCGAGATATCCGGGCAAGGCGAGGCTGGGCTCCACGGCGGAGAACAGCTTGGTTTTCTCCTGCACCACTTGGGCAAACCCTTTTTCCACCAGACTGTCGAGGACTTCGTAGATCTTCTGCCGCGGAACGTGGGCGCGCGCCGCCAGTTCCAGCGCCTTGAACCGGGGATGACCGAGCAGCACCAGGTAGGAACGCGACTCATAAGCATTGAGGCCAAGTTGCTGCAACCGCCGCCAGAACCGTTGAAAATCGACTTCCGCCAGTTCTTCGCTCATATCCTATACACCTTAGCAAAGCCCACGGCCGGGCGCGCGAAGAAATCAACCGGGCTTACTTGCAGGTGAAACTGGCGGCTTCGTCGGGATTCCCCTTGCCGTCAAACTGCGCGGTCTGGGGATAGGGACACAGCGGACGGGTGCGCAGAACGCCGCTCGCGCGGTTGCCTTCCGTCTTGAACTTGGTGGCCATGACCGCGCCGGGCGCGGCGGCGGTCTCCACCCAGCGTTCGATGTCGGGCAGCATGGCGTCGAAGGCGGTGGCGCCGGGACCGCCGCTGCAGTGCTGCATGCCGGGCACCATGTAGAGACGGACGAACGAAGCGGTCTCGCGCGCGCCCATTTTGGCTACGACGCTCTGGTAGTAGTCGATGGCGCCCTGCGCGGGAATGGCGGGGTCGTTCCAGCCGTGGTAGATAATCAGTTTGCCGCCGCGCGCCTGAAATTGAGACAGGTCGGGATTGGTGGCGTTCAGGATGGCGGCCAGTTTGTCGTCGGCGGACTGCACGCCGCGGCCGACATTGAAGTGAAGCGGAGTCCAGGCAGCGTCCTCGTAGACCATGTTGCGATAGAACTGGGTGCCATAGGCGATGCCTTCGGCCTCATTGGGACGGCGGCCGGTGATCCACGCGATCCAGCCGGCGGGACCGTTCTCGCCGCCGGGAGAATAGCCGGGCTCGATTTGGCGGCCCTGGGAATCGCGGCTGCCGGCGAAGAGGTGACGTACCACGGCCAGCTGCGGCGCGGTGAGGCAGGAGTCGGAATCCGCGCCCTTGCAGAGGAGCGGGACGGGATCGAAACGGCACTTCGGGGGATCGGAAATGACGCCATCCTTGACGCCATCGAGCAGGTCGCAAGCGGCCAGCACGGCGGTTTCGAGGGTCGCGACTTTGGCGGGCGGAATGTACGATGCTGGATCGGCGGCATACAACTGTGCCAGTTCGGCGGAGCCGGTCATGAGGTGGGTCCATTGGTAGGCGGGCGCGCCGGCGACGATGCCGTCGTAATCGGCGGGGTAGCGCTGGGCTTCCATTAGAGCCTGGCGTCCGCCATTGGAGCAGGCGTCGAAATAGGAATGGCGCGGACCGTCGCCATAGAACGCCACGATCAGACTCTTGGCGGCTTCGGCGGTCAGGTGGATGGCGCGGTAGCCGAAGTCGGTGACTTTCTGCGGATGGCCGAGGGCCCAGGAGGCATCGGTAGCGGCGCCGGTATGGCCGGTATCGGTGGCCGCGGCGGCGGACCCGCGCAGCACCGCGGCGCCCAGCGCGGCGGGCGAGAGAGAGCCGGCGAAACCGCCGTTGCCGATGCCTTCGAAGCGGCCGCTCCACTTCTCGGCGGGCAGCCACACTTCGAAATGGATGTCGGAGTCGGGAGTGGGTTTGAGGACGCCGGTGACGCGGCAGAACGCGGGCAGATTACGGACGGCGCGTCGGCCGGGCAGGGGGAAGTCGCCGGCGGCGACAAGCTGCGCGGTGACCGCGGTGTTCCGCAGCGTCAGCGACTCGCAGGGAGTCGCGGCGGCAAGGAGACACGGAAATATGGCAAGACAGAGGACGAGGCGCATGAAGACTCCATTCTACTCTTTGGCCCGGGTTACTCAGTTTCAACGGCGGCGACTTCGTAGTCGACGATTTTGGGAATGTTGAACTCGACCGCGGCTCCGGTTTGGCGGTACGGAATGCCGGATTCGGCGCGCAGCAGATCGACGCGCTTCACACGCCGGCCGGGCGGGAGCTCGATGCGCACCTTCTGCTCGCCGATCTCGTAATACTCGCGCACCCAACCGCGGTGCATGTTGGGGTTGGTGTAGTTGAGCAGGTGGAGGGCGAAGCCGGGTTCGGTCTCCCAGAGGAACGATTCGACCACGCCGCGGCCGGTAATGGAAACGGGCGTCTGGCCGCGCAGCAGCCAGCGGATGGAGTTCTGAAGCAGGCGCGTGAGGTCGGTATGGCCGGAGTGCCAAAGGGTGCGTTCGATGTCGCCTGGGAAGTAGATGAGGCGGCTTCTACCGTTCTCGCGGATGACTACCGCGGGTTCGTCGGTGCGCCGAACGGGCGGGTACGACAGCTCGGGCGGATAGGCGACATATCCGGGAACCACCGATAGCACCGGGTTCGCCACCGGTTTGACAGGCTGGCGGAATTCGGCGCCGGGAATCCAATTGGTGTTGGTGAATCCGTTGAGGATCTCGTGGGGCCGCTCGATGCGGGCATAGAAGGCATTGCCTACGGTGCCCTGCAGGTCGCCCGATTTCCGAATGCCGAAGACATCGGAGAGTCCGAACTCGGCGCGGCGCTGGTTGCGCTCGTCGTAGAGGCTGGTTTCGAAGGTGGCGAGGAGCGATCCGCCGGACGCGGCATAGGCGCGCAATTGGGCACACTGGAGATCGCTGAGCAGGGCGATGTTGGGCAGCAGGATGGCGGAATATTTCTGGAGAGTTTCGGGCGCGAGATCGTCTTCGTGCAGGAAATCGAAGAGGAAGCGGCCTTCGAGCAGAGCGGAGTACAGTCCGTCGAGCGATTGCTGCGTGGTGGCGGAGGCGGAGGGCGGGCGATAGAAGAGGTGGGTGCGCTGTCCCATGACGACGCCGAGGTTGGCGACGGATCGCTTGTAGGTGAAGTGCCGGTCATGGCGGGCCAGCCAGTTGAAATAGTCGCGGGCGGGCGCCTGCCAGCGGCGGTCCTCGCCCATGCCGGTCTCGGCGCCGATGAAGGAATACCAGATCACCATGCCGCTGGCCGCCGTCTGGTCGAACCAAAGGGTCTCTTCGGCGGGCGATTTGGCGGCGTTGCGCCAGCGGACGGCGCCGGTGGACCAGCCGCCGGTGACGTTGGTGGTGGTGCGTCCTTTCATGACGGCGGCGCAGACGCGTCCCTGCTGGGCGCATCCCCAGATGGGCGTATCGTCGCCGCCGCGGCCCTGGTTATCGCAATTGAACCAATCGCAGACTTGGGCGAGGGAATGGAGATTGGCGGTGCAGTGTACGCCGCCGCCCAGATTGGCATAGTAGAGGCTGTCGGAGCGCTTCTCTTTAGCGATGGCGTCGTAGAGTTTCCAGAGGTAGAGGACGCGCTGGTTGAACTGATCCCAGTAGGCGGGAGTTCCCGGCCGCGCCAGACGGCGGCAGTTGTCGCAGAAGCAGGCGGTGGGGCGGCCCAGCGGAGGCCAGCCGTTAGTGTAGTGGCCGTCCACGTCGTAGAGCGAATTGACTTCGCGCATGAGGGCGGGCATGAAGTCGGTGTAATACGTGCCGAACATGCAGGTGCGGTAGAGGCGCGGGTCTTCGGTGTGGCGGCGTGGATTGCCCTGGTCATCGCGTTCAAACCACTCCGGATGGGCCTTGACGGCGTCTTCCCATTGCAGGTCGGGACTCATGCGCGCCACCACGCGGATGTTGCGCTTCCTGGCGGCGGCCAAACATTCGCCGAAAAAGTCGCGACTTCCCAGTCCCTGGCAGTGTTTGTGGAAGGGTACTTTGCTGGGATAGTACGCCAGGATGCCGGTGACGCTGACCAGCACGGCATCGGTTTTGGCCGATGCCCAATAGTCGGCCCACGCGGGAATGTTGAGATCCACCACGTCGTGTTCGGTCATATTGACCTGGCCCACGCGTCGGACGGTCTGGTGCCAGGGAGGATCGGGCGGGGCGGCGAGCAGCGATCCGGCTGCCAGCGCGCCCGAGGAGAGGATGAGTTCGCGGCGGGTGATGTCCATAGCGATGCGTCCAGGATAACGCCGCAAACCAGCAAGAATTGGCACAGGCTCTGCTAAGATTCTGGTAGCGAACGGCGGAGATGCAAGCAATCGACTTTCGTTCCCTGTTTGAGTCCGCACCCGGTTTGTACCTGGTGCTGAACCGCGATCTGCAGATCGTGGCGGTGACGGAGAACTATCTGCGCGCCACCATGACGGTGCGCGAGGCCATCATCGGACGGGGCATCTTCGATGTATTTCCGGATAATCCCGACGATCCGGCGGCTACCGGCGTCCACAATCTGCGCGCCTCGCTGCATCGCGTGCTGGAGACGGCGGTGCCGGACGTGATGCCGATCCAGAAGTACGACATTCCGCGGCCGGAATCGGAAGGCGGCGGTTTCGAAGAACGCTACTGGAGTCCCATCAATTCGCCGGTGCTGGGAGCGGAGCGCGAGGTGCTGTTCATCATCCATCGCGTGGCGGACGTCACGGATTTCGTGCGGGCGCAAAAGGCGGGCGCGGCGATGGGGAGCGAGGTCTACGCGCGGTCGCGGGAACTGGCGGAGACCATCAGCCAGTTGCGCGCGAGCAACGAGGCTCTGCAGCACCTGCACCTGCAAATCAGCCACCTGATGGCGCAGGCCGACAGCGAACTGATGGTAGGCCCCAGGGACGGCCCGTCCGGAGCGCCGGCGCTCACCGCCGGGGAGATGCTGGACCGCGTCGGCCAACTGATCTCGACGCGCCACCAATTGGAAGAGCAGTTGCGGCAGTCGCAGAAGATGGAAGCCATCGGGCGCCTGGCTGGCGGCATCGCCCACGACTTCAATAACATGCTCACCGCGATCCTGGGGTATAACCAGCTGCTGTGGGACGGTGTGCGCGGCCAGCCGGAACTTCTGGAATACGCCGAGGAAGTGCGCCTGGCGGCCGAGCGCGCGGCCGGCCTGACGTATCAACTGCTGGCCTTCAGCCGGCGGCAAGTGACGCAGCCGCAGTCGCTCGACCTGAGCACCCAAGTAGCCCATATCGACAAGATGGTGCGGCGCATCATCGGCGAGGATGTGGAATTGGAGGTGCGCTCGGCGGCAGGACTGCACACGGTCCGCGCCGACCCGTCGCAGCTCAACCAGGTGATCCTCAATCTGGCGGTGAATGCGCGCGACGCGATGCCCGAGGGCGGCAAATTGACGGTGGAGACCGCCAACGTGGAATTGACCGACGAGTACTCGGGCCGTCATATCGGAGCGAAGCCGGGGCCGTATGTGATGCTGGCAGTGAGCGACACCGGGCGGGGCATGGACGCGGCCACTCGGTCGCGCATTTTCGAGCCGTTCTTCACCACTAAAGACGCGGGCAGAGGCACGGGACTGGGTCTGGCTATCGTGCACGGGATTGTGAAGCAGAACGGCGGCGACATTCTGGTATACAGCGAGCCGGGAATGGGGACGGCATTCAAAATCTACCTGCCCGCGGTAGCTGTCGAGGCGCAGCCGGAGTCCGCCGGGCGGAGCGACGTGAAGCCCGCGGCGGCCGGCGAAACTATTTTGCTGGTGGAAGATGAAGACCAGGTGCGAAACCTGGCCAGAACCATGTTGAAGCGCCAGGGATACCGGATCCTGGAAGCCGCCGGCGGCGAGGACGCGTTGACGTTGATTCGCAACCGGGGGCAGCGGATCGACCTGCTGCTGACAGACATCGTGATGCCGCGGATGCGCGGCACGGAATTGGCGAAAGAAGCGCGGGAATTGCGGCCGGAACTGAAGGTCGTGTACATGTCCGGATATACAGACGGCGGGGTGTTGAGCCGCGGGGTCATCGAGCCGGGGGCGTCGTTCCTGCAGAAGCCCTTCACGGCGCACAGTCTGCACGAGAAGGTGCGGCAGACACTGGGCGAGCCCGCGGGATAGGCTCAGGGAAGCGTGGCGTACGCCGTGGCCAGGGCCAGTTCGAGGTCGGAACAGAAGGCGTCGCGATCCGGCTCCGGGATGGATGGAGGGACCAGCAGGGCGTAGTCGGCGACGTGGACGATCCAGCCGGCGGCCATCTCGCGGGCGCGGCGGCCAGCGGCACGGCAATAGCGGCAGACGTCCTCGGCTTTCTCTGCGCGGTCGCGCGACAGCCATGAGCGGAAAGTCTGGCTCTGGAAATGGAGCAGGGCCTGGTCCAGCCCCTCGCTATCGAAAGCCAGCGCGGCGAAGGCTCCCTGGTAGGCGCCGGAAGTTTTGTCTTGCAGGGAATGGAGCAGCACCAGGCGTCCGAAGTCGCTGTGGATGAAATCCACGGCGCGGCCGACGAACTCATACGCGGAGAGCTGGGCGTTGGTTTTTGCCAGGTTCGGGTCGTTCGCCGAGGGGACTAGCGCTGGTCGGGCGGGGAGCGGCGCGAAATCTGCCAAGCGTGCCATGCACTCAGTGTCGCGCAGGTGCCGCGAAAGACTGCATCCGTATTACCCCTGATATCGATTGGGGACGTTGCGAACGCTGGACGTTGTATCGGTTTCCGGTGTTTGGTGTTTCGGTGACAGGCTACGTAACCTCGAAATGCTAATTCGGTGACAGGCTACGTAATTCCCTAATTCCGAGCCTAGAAGATCTCGACGTTTCTGTGGTTTGGCATCGAAATTGCCATTTCCGGACCGCTCCCTGGGGCGATAGGGAGTATTTCACGGCTTCCAGTCTACGATTTCCGTAATTCCGAGCCCCGGAATTTCGAGGTTGAGTAGCCTGTCACCGAAATAGGAGTCTAGCGATTGCGTAGCCTGTCACCGAAATAGGAAGCCGCTCCCTTGACGGTTGCGGTTCCAAAACGGCGCCGTTTTGCGATACAACTAAGAACTTGTCTCCCCTGGCGCTGTCTCCGATCGGGTTGTCGTTGGCCGCCGCCATGTCGGTCACCAATGTGCTCACCGACGTGGCGCGCAAGAAGGCGCTGGCCAAGCGCGACCTGATTCCGGCCACCTTCTGGATCCGCGTGGCGGTGACGGCGGTCTTCCTGCTGGCGCTGGGGTGGCGGATGGCGACGGGACATTATCCCGAGATCCGCGACAACGGTCCGCTGTTCGGAATCGACGCCTGGCATCCGGCGCCGGTGGCGGCGTTTCTGGTGTACCTGGCGATCGACGTGAGCCTGATCACTTGTGTGATGTGGCTGTATTTCCGGGCACTGCAGATTTCACCGATGTCGCTGTGCATTCCGTTTCTGGCGTTCACTCCGGTGTTCCTGATTCCCTCGGGATACGTGATGCTGGGCGAACTGCCGCAGCCCATCAAGCTGCTGGGAGTGGTGCTGATTGTGGTGGGGTCGCTGGTGATGCACCGCAAGTTGTTCGCCGAGGGCTGGCTGGCGCCGGCCAAAGCCGTCATCCGCGAGAAGGGCAGCCGCTACATGCTGATGGTGTCGTTTCTCTTCAGCATCACCAATCCGCTGGACAAGAAACTGGTGGTGATGAGCGACGTGGTGACGGAAGCCTGCTGCTACGGCCTGGGCCTGTGCCTCTCGTTTTTCCTGATGGGCAAAGTGCAGAAGTCCGATTTCCGCGCGGCGGCGCGCTCGAATGGCCTGTGGATCTCACTGTCGGGGCTCTCCGACGCGGTGTCGCTGCTGTTTCAACTGGCATCTTATTCCTACATCGCGGTGGTGATCACGGTGAGCATCAAGCGAGCCGGCATCATCCTCTCGGTGCTGGCGGGCTGGCTATTCTTTCGCGAGCGCGGCATCACCGACAATCTGATCGCCGCCTCGGTGATGTTTTGCGGCGTCCTGATTCTGTATCTGCCGCTGAGCGTGGCGATGGCGTGGGGCCTGCTGGCGACCACCCTGGCGGGAATGATGCTGGCCCTGTATTTCACAAGGAGCGAAACACGGTGAATGTCGCAATGGTTGGCTGCGGCGGTATGGCGGCGCACTATTTGAGCGTGTACCGCGACCTGGACTGGGTACGGGTGGTCGCCTGCATCGATTCCAATGAGGAGGCCGCGCGCCGCGCCGCGGAGACCTTCGGCGATGCAGCGCCCGCGGTGGCCACCGATTTTGCGGCGGCGCTCGAAGGCGGCGTGGATGCGGTAGTGATCTCCACCCCGAATCATCTGCACCGGCCGCAAGCCGTTGCCGCCATCGAAGCCGGCAAGCACGTGCTGCTGCAGAAGCCGGTAGCGGCCAATCTGCACGACGCCGCGGCGATCGCCCGCGCGGCGGAGTCGTCGCGGCGCACGGTGGGGCTGTACATGAGCTATTTCGACCAGCCGCTGGTCCATGACCTGCGCGACATGGTGCAGCAGGGCCGCCTGGGTAACCTGGTGCACGGCTACGCGCGCCTCATGCACAAGGGCGGCATGATGTGGTCGCAACAGGCGCTTGGAGGCAGCAAGAGTTGGCGAGGCTCGCGGGAGCAGACCGGCGGCGGCTGCTTCATTCAACTGGCGGTTCACTACATCCATATCTTCGAATGGCTGGGACAGGGGAAGATCGTTCGCGCCGCAGGGTTTGTGCGCAATGGGCACTGTCGCGGGCTGGAAGGCGAGGACCTGGCGGTCGCGGTTTTCGAAACGGACTCGGGGGCGACCATCACGATCGACACCGCATGGTGCGCCGATGGCGAAGAGTTATCGGTGCACGGAACGCTCGGCCGATTCACGTATCGCGACAGCCGATGGCTCTCGCTGGCCTCGCGCGCGGGAGCGTTTCAGGGTCGCGTGGTGGACTATGCGGGTGGGCTGGTGGACGCATTCGGCGGTCCGCAGGGGGCGGAACAGCAAGTGGAGGTCCGGCCCCCAGCCTTTGGAGACAGCACGAATCCGCTGAATCAGCATCGGCTGTTTCTGGAAGCCGCGCGCGATGGGCGTCCGGCGCCGGTACCGGTCGCGACCGGCGTGCGCGACATGCGCGTGGTGGACGGTTTGTACCGGGCGGCGGCGGAGCGCCGGACGGTGGATGTGGATTAAGGACGGAACGATGGAAATCACAAGACGTGGGGCGCTGGGAATCCTGGCGAGCGCGGCGGCGACAACTTCGGCGGAGCCGCAAGCAGACGCGCAGACGGCGGCAGCGGGCGCGGTATCCATTCGCTGGCTGGGTGGCGCTCCGCCACCCCTGGAGAGCGGCGTGAGCTGGGGCGTGCCGTGGCCGCGAGGAACGGTCCAAAAGAACCGGACGTTCTCCCTCACCGCGGGCGGAAAATCGCTGCCGGTGCAGAGTTGGACGCTGGCCTACTGGCCCGACGGTTCCATCAAGTGGACGGGCCTGGCCACCGTGGCCGGTCCGGCGGCGACCGGCGCGCTGACGGTTGCCCCGGGCACGTCCGCAACTCCCGCGCAGGCGCTGAAGGTCACCGAGGCGGCGGCCGCGGTGGCCATCGACACCGGTAAACTGCAATGCCATGTTCCGCGCCGCGGACCGCACGTTCTGGACGGCCTAACGCTGGATGGCCGGGAAGTCGCGGGCAAGGTCGGGCTGGTCTGCACTTTGAAGGAAGGCGCGCGATTCACCAGCGACATCCGCAAGGTCACGGTGGAACAGACGGGACCGGTGCGCGCAACCGTCAAGATTGAGGGTGTCCACAAAGCGGAAACCGGGACGCGCGAGTGGCTGCCCTTCGTGGTGCGGCTGTATTTTTATGCCGGGCTGGAGCACGTTCGCCTCATCCACACCATCGTCTTCGACGGCGACGATCAGAGGGACTTCATCAGCGGCCTGGGCGTGACGGCTTCCGTGCCGCTGCGCGAACAGATGCACAATCGCCACGTGCGCTTCGCGGGGGAAGGCGACGGACTCTGGTCGGAGCCCGTCGAGCCGCTCACCGGACGGCGCGCGCTGACGGCGCCCGGCATGGGAAATGTGTTCGCCGAACAACTGGCCGGCAAGCGCATTCCCAATCGCGAGACGTTCAACGCGGCCGGGCAGAAGCTGATTGCCGACTGGGCCAATTGGGACGCCTACAAGCTGGTGCAGCCCAACGCCGACGGCTTCACCATTCAGAAGCGCACCAATCCGCAGAGCTGCTGGCTGGACGCGATCGGCGGACGGCGCGCGTCGGGGCTGGTTTTCGTGGGCGACGTCACAGGCGGACTGGCCATGGGAGTGAAAAACTTCTGGCAGTCGTATCCGGCGTCGCTGGAAGTGCAGGGAACGCTGCGTTCGGCGGCGGAGGTGACGGCGTGGCTGTGGTCGCCGGATGCGCCGGCCATGGATTTGCGCCACTACGACACGCGCGCGCACGATCTGGACTCCAGCTACGAAGACGTGCAGCCGGGATTCAGTACGCCGCGCGGCGTGGCGCGCACCAGCGAACTGATGCTGTTCCCCAGCGCCGCGGTTCCCTCGAAGCAGGATACCGAGCGGCAGGTGGCCATCAGCGTGGCACAGCCGGTGTTGACTCCCGAGCCCGCGCATCTGCACGCGGTCCGCGCGTTCGGCATCTGGAGCCTGCCGGACCGGTCGACGCCGGCCAAGGCCGCGCTCGAAGATCAGCTCGACGCGGCGTTCGCGATGTACCACAAGGACGTCGAACAGCGCCATTGGTACGGCTTCTGGAACTATGGCGATGTGATGCACACCTATGACGGTCCGCGCCACGAATGGCGCTACGACGTGGGCGGCTTCGCGTGGGACAACAGCGAACTGGGCACCGACATGTGGCTGTGGTACACGTTCCTGCGCAGCGGGCGCGCCGACGCCTTTCGCATGGCCGAGGCGATGACGCGGCACACCGGCGAAGTGGACATCTATCACCTGGGCCGCTTCGCCACGCTGGGGTCGCGGCACAATGTGCGGCATTGGGGCTGCGGCGCCAAGGAAGCGCGCATCAGCCAGGCCGCGTACCGCCGCTTCCACTACTACCTGACCACCGACGAGCGCACCGGCGACGTGATGCGCGAAGTGGTGGACGCGGACTACAAGTCCACCGAAATCGACCCGATGCGCCTGGCGTCGCCGGTCACCAGGCCGCTTCCCTATCCCGGCCGGGCGCGCGGCGGACCGGACTGGCTGGCCTTCGCGGGCAACTGGATGACCGAGTGGGAGCGCACCGGCAATACCAAATATCGCGACAAGATCCTCGCCGGCATGGACTCGATCGCGGCCATGAAGTACGGCTTTCTAACGGGTCCCAATCAACTTTACGGCTACGACCCGGCCACGGGAAAGCTGTACGCGCTCGAAGAGCGGATCGGCACCTACAACCTGGCGACCATTATGGGCGGCGGCGAGGTGGTGTTCGAGCTGAACACGCTGATCGATCATGAGGGCTGGAAGAAAGCCTGGGACCAGTATTGCCGGCTGCACGTGCGGGCCACGCCGGAGATGGTGGAGCGCGACAAGACCACCGGCCGGGAAGGTTGGGACGGCCAGTATGCGCGTCCGGGACGGCTGGCGGGCTACCTCTACATGCAGACGAAGAATCCGGCGTTTGCCAAGACGGCCTGGGCTGGCGTGACCGGCGGACCGAACCGGCCGCGCGGCGGCGTCTATCGGGCGAGCAGCGTCCAAGGGCCGGAAGTGGTGTCGGCGATCGAAGAGATCCAGGGATTGTCCACCAACAGCACGGCGCAGGGATGCCTGGAGACGATCGAGGTGCTGGATATGTGCGGCGACCAGATGGGATAGGCCGGCGGCCGGCCCGTAAGCTATCCTTACAGTAAGGAGGTAAGGAATGTTCGCCAGCAAGATCACCAGCAAGGGGCAAGTCACGATTCCCCGCCAGGTGCGTGAAAAACTGAAGACCAAGGCCGGCGACTTCATCGCATTCGACCTCAAGGGGGATACCGTGTCGATTCGCAGGGTGGCTGCGTTCGACCGGCAATGGCACGCCGCGCTGTCGGGTACGCTCGAGGAATGGTCAAGTCCGGAGGACCAGGAGGCCTTCCGTGACCTGTGATCCTTTCGACGTGGTGGTGGTCCCGTTTCCGTTTGTGGATTCCGACTTGACAAAACGGCGACCGGCATTGGTGCTGAGCATCAGAGACTTCAACAAACAGGGACAATCGATCCTGGCCATGATCACAAGCGCCGAGCACACCCGCTGGCCAACCGATGTAACGATCGACTGGAAACAGGCGGGACTACCGCGCCCAAGCATCGTGCGCATGAGACTATTTACGTTGGACAACCGCTTGATCGAGCGGAGGGCAGGGCGGCTCAACACCGCCGACCGCAGGAGCGCCGCTGCACAATTTCATCGTGTGATCGTACCGCGGCCGGAGTGAACCGTTCCCCGGCGTTCTCACCAGTCAACCAGGGGTCGCTGGTATCATACGCGAAGACTGGAGCAAAGGTAATGCAACACTATCTGCGGAGATTGGGAGTAGCGGCGACGATGACTATACTCCTGGCGGGCGCGCTTCCGGCAGCCGATATGGCTTGCGGAGGGCACGGAACCCGCGACAGCCTGCTGGTCTCCACCGGCTGGCTGGCCCAGCATGCGGCGGATCCTCAACTGGTGATCCTGGAGATCGGCAGCCGAAGCCATTACGACGAAGGCCACATCCCCGGAGCGCTATTTCTGGAATATATGGACACCCATACCATGAAGAGCCCCGCGGGTCTGACTCTGGAACTGCTGCCCATGCCCGATCTGGCTAGGGTCTTCGAGAAACTGGGAGTCGGCAACACGTCGCGCATCGTACTCTATTGGAGCGCCGACCAGTTTGCGCCCACCACGCGGGTCTTCTGGACTCTCGACGCCATGGGGTTGGGCGCGCGGACCTCGGTCCTCGACGGCGGCTTCCCGGCATGGAAGAGCGAAGGCCGCCCGGTGGAGGCGAAAGTCCGACCGGTCGCGCCCGGCAAGCTGACGCTCTGCCCGCAGAACGACGTCCTGGCTGATGCTCCCTACATCCTGGCCAATCTGCATCAGGCGGGCGTACACATTGTGGACGCGCGCGCTCCCGAGTACTTCAGCGGCGCCCGGCATGGAAATGGCAAAGTCGACGGGCACATCCCCGGGGCCACCAACATCACTTTCAGCACGCTGCTGGACGGCCAGGGTAAGTTCAAGACGCCCGAGGTGCTGGCTGCGATGTTCCGCGACGCCCAGGTGAAACCGGGAGACCGCGTGGTGTCCTACTGCCATATCGGGCAGCAGGCGACGGTGGTCTACTTTGTGGCCCGCCTCTTGGGATACGACGCCCGCCTGTACGACGGATCCTGGGAAGATTGGGGGTCCCGCGGTGATTACCCGGTACAGAAAGGTACGGTTGGTCAGTAAGGATTTACCAAATCTGAACAATCCTTACGCATCTGGTCCGCTAATTGCTGCGTCTGAGTAGCAGGAGGGCGCTGAAATGGCGAAATTACAGGTGCTACTGGACCCCAGCAAGATGGGAAACGAAGCGGAGACGCTCAAGAACAGCCTCCAGAAGCGCGTGGTGGGGCAGGAGGAGGCAATCCGGCAAATCGTAAACATGTACCAGACTTACCTGGCGGGCATGGCCGCGCCGGGCCGGCCGGTCGGAAACCTGTTGTTCCTGGGGCCTACCGGTTCGGGCAAGACGCGAACCGTGGAAGCACTGGCCGAGAGCCTGGTGGGGGATGCGAGCGCGGTGATCAAGATCGATTGCGGGGAGTTTCAGCATAGCCACGAGATCGCCAAACTGATCGGCTCGCCTCCCGGATATCTGGGGCACCGCGAGACTCATCCGCAGCTCAGCCAGGAAGTGCTGAACCAGCACTTCACCGACACCGTGAAGCTGAGCTTCGTGCTATTCGATGAAATCGAGAAGGCATCGGATGCACTGTGGAACCTGTTGCTGGGGATCCTGGACAAAGCCACGCTCACGCTGGGGGACAACCGGCGCGTGGACTTTTCGCAAGCCATGATTTTCATGACCAGTAACCTGGGCGCCGGAGAAATCAGCACCATCCTGCGGCCCAGCCTGGGATTCTCGGCTGTCGCGGCGCCGTCGGCCGCGGCCGCTTCGCCAGACCTGGACGAGAAACAGATGAGCAAGATCGCGCGCGCCGGGGTGGAAGCGGCCCGCCGCCGGTTTACGCCGGAGTTTTTGAACCGCATCGATAAGACGGTGGTTTTCCATCCCTTGTCGGAGGACGATCTGCGACGAATTCTCGAAATCGAATTGGAGCACGTGGAAGCACGCATTGCCGTGGCAACCGGCAAAACCGGCACGGCTTTCACTTTGGACGACCCGGCTCGCGACCTGCTGCTGGCCGAAGGTACCGACGCCCGCTATGGCGCCCGTCATCTGAAGCGCGCCGTGGAGTGCCTGCTGGTGCAGCCGATGGCCAACCTGATCGCCACCGGCCAGGTTGGAGGCGCCGAGCGGGTCTACGTGGTGGCCGATGCGGCGCGTCGCAGCCTGGTGTTCTCCAAGGATTTTCCGGAGATCGCCCGCGCACCCGACCTGGCGTCCGGCAAGTCCGCCGCCGCGTAAGAGAACCGGGGGACGGACCGCCGCTCTGAACCCAGAGGGTACCCCTGGCGACTTGCCCCACAAAGAGCGCGCCCTTTGTGCCGCGGCACAAGAAATCGACCTTAACTCCTTTGTTTTTGAGAAATTTTGTGCCCGCGGCACAAATCGCCAGGATTGGTTGCCCCCACCGAGCAGCATAGCCGCAACCAGAGGGATTGACTCGGCGCACCGGTTGGGGGCTGCGCCGCGCATCGGCAGGCGGGTTCACAACTGTTGACAGCCCGCCGGGCCCATGTCCGTCGCTCCGTCCAGCCCCCGGTTTATCGTTGCAGTTCCGACTCGATCTGCTCCAGCGTCTTGCCTTTGGTCTCGGGGACGAAGGTCTGGATGAACCAGAAGCCGGCCACGCAGATGGCCGCATACACCCAGAATGTCCCCGACGCGCCCAAAGCGGCGTGCAGCAGGGGGAAGGTGAACGTCAGCAGGAAACAGGCCACCCACAGCGCCGATACCGAGATCGACACCGCCATGCCGCGGATGCGGTTGGGAAAGATTTCGGAAATCAGCACCCAGGTAATCGGCGCCAGCGACATGGAGTAGCAGCCGATGGTCAAGAGGGTAAGCAGCAGCACGGGCAGTCCCTTGAGGCCCATGTAATAAGCCAGGCCCAGCAGCGTATGGGACAGCGCGATGCCGCCGGCCCCGGCCAGCATGAGTACGCGACGTCCGAAGCGGTCCACGAAGCCCAGCGCCACAAAGGTAAAGAGCAGGTTGATGGTCCCGGTGATCACGATATTGAACATCATCCCGCTCACGCCGTATCCCGCCCCGCGATAAATTTCCTCGGCGTAATTGAAAATGACGTTGATGCCGCTCCACTGCTGCAGGACCGCCAGCGTCATACCGATGAGCACAATGCGGCGGGCGCGCGGCGCAAACAGTTCTCCCCAGGAGGGGCGCACCTGCGATTCGCTGCGCACGGTGGCATCTATCTCTTGGAGCGCCCGCAGGCTGTACTCTTTGCCGCCGATCCGCTCCAGAATCGGAAGCGCCAGCTCCCCGCGTCCGCGCTTCACTAGCCACCGAGGGCTCTCCGGGACCAGCCACGCGCCGATGAAAAACACCACCGCCGGCGCGGCGACCGCCGTGAACATCCAGCGCCAGCCCATTTGCACGTTCCACGACTGGCGCAGTAACTCAGCGCCGAGATTGTCGGGCACGGTGTCGGCAATACGCCAGTTGACAATCTGCGCCGCGAGAACGCCGCTGACGATGGCCAGTTGGTTGAGCGACACCAGGCGGCCACGCCACAGCGCCGGGCTGACTTCGGCAATGTACATGGGCGACACATTGGACGCCACGCCGATGGCCACGCCGCCCAGGATGCGCCACGCCACGAACCACGAAAACGTCGACGCCCAGCCGGTCAGCACCGACGAAACGGCGAAGAGCGATGCCGCCAGGATCAGCAGCTTCTTGCGGCCCCAGCGCTCGCTCAGTGCGCCGGACGCGATGGATCCGGCCAGGCATCCCACCAGGGCGCAACTATTGGCCCATCCGACCAGGCGGACTGAATCCAGGCGGAAGAAGCTTTCGTAGAACGGTTTGGCGCCGCCAATCACCACCCAGTCGTAGCCGAAGAGCAGCCCACCCAGGGCGGCGACGGCGCAGACCAGCCAGACATAGCGGGCGTTGTAGGTTTCGGTCGGCGGGACTTGGCTCATCGCGAATCACGCATGATACCGCACGTCATCGAGGCGGGTTGTCCCGTACTACACTGGACGAAACGGATGCAAGCGCCGGCGGCGGGAGAATATCGCGAGCAGTGGAAAGAATACCGGCGGCGCCGGAACCTGTGGATCGCTATCTTTCTCGGGTATGTGCCCATTGGCGTAGCCTTCGGCGCCATGACGCAGCGGGTGTATCACAGTTCGGTGCCCAGCCTGGTGGTGGCCATCGTGTGGGTGGGCCTGTTGCTGGCCACGCTGGTTCGCGCCGCATTCTGGCCGTGTCCGCGATGCGGCCGGGCGTACTCCCTGGCCTCCACGTGCCATCATTGCGGCTTGCCCAAGTACGCGGGCGACTGACTCATCGCAGCTTGTAAATCGCGATGATGAAATCCGACTGCGGCTTATACGAGGCCGCCTCCGGCCCCCAGCGATACACCGTGCGGTTGTTGGAAATGATGTCGACCATCCCCACGATGTCGTAGTGCTGTGGGCCGTATTCGCCCCACCAGCTGAAGACCGTCGGTTTCCCTTCCGAGCGCTGGGTCCACAAGTCGAGCGAATCGAACAACACCACATACTCGGGCCGCCCGGTCTTGATCTCCTGGATCATCTCGTCGCGCATCTGCGTGGCGTAGGGCTGGTCCTCGGACAGCGCGAAGGTGTAGATGTAGCCGGTGACGGAATGGCGATGGGTATAGAAATAGATCTCCGGCTCCGACCCCAGTACGGCGATGCGCGCGTCGGGCGCGGAATGCTGCCGGATGTAAGCCGATACCGGAATCGCTTCGGGAAACGGATTGAGGTCGTAGAGTTCGCGCGAGATGGCGAAGGGCGTTTCCTGGAACAGGTAATAACGCTGCGACACCACGGAAAAAGCCAGCGCCGCGGCGAACAGCCAGATGCCCCACCCGCGCAAATTCCCCGCCGCCGCACCCGCCCCGAGCGCGACAGCCGGCAGCATGAGCACAAAATAATGTTGGCGGAAGAAGAATCCCGGGCAAACCGCCAGCATGGAAAAGATCAGCAAGCCCGTCAGGAACAGCGCCGCCGGACGGCTTTCCCGCTTCCACCAGACGGCGGCCAGGCCGACTCCGGAGAGAAGCCACAGGCTCCAGGTCTGGCGCACCAGCGACGGCAGTTCGTCCTTCAGGTTGTCGATGCCGTCGGCGATGCTGTTCTCCGACGCATACGCCTGCGCGTAGTGGAAGGTCCAGAACCAGAACTTGGGGAAGACGCCGGCCATCCATAGGATTAGGCAGGTCAGGGCGAAGGGCAGGGCCGCCGCGGCCGCGAAGATCGCCACGCGCCGCGCCGTCCGCGTCCAGCCGCCGGGATGGCGCCACACCAGCCAGCCGGCCCCGAACAGGATGAAGAAGATGCCGTGCTGCTTCATGAGGTAGGCCACACCGAAGAGCACGCCGCTGGCGAAGATCGTGGCCGCGCGACCGGATTCCATGCCGCGCAGCAGCAATAGCATGCCCGCCAACGCCGGCAGCACCACAAAATGGGTGGCATGCGCCGACGGCCCCAACACCGCCTCTCCGAAGGACAGCAGCGCGTAGGCCGCGGCGGCCGCCAATCCCGCAACCCGGCCAAACAGCCGCCGCCCGAGCAGGTACAGCAACAGCGCCGTCGCCAGATTCATCAGCAGCAGTCCCATACGGATGGCGCCGATGGACTGTCCGAATGCCGCCATGATGGCCGCATACGCCGCGTAGGTCCCCGGCAGTTTCATATTGCACGCCAGGCTATAGGGCGGAATGCCTTGCAGGATCAATTGACCGGCGTAGGCGTACTCGCCCTCGTCACGCTCCAGCGGCGTGTTGCGCAGCCGGAGCCGCGAGAAGATCATGATCGGGAAGACGGCGAAGATCAGCGCAATCGCCGTAATGCGCATCCAGCGCCGGGGATTCGGGATGTGGCTCGAAGCCTGCACAGAGAGTTCAGGATCGCACAAATCGGCCGGCGGCCATTAGCTGGAACGCCGCGCCGAGCCGCGGTGCTTGCGAGTCTGCAGTTGGGAGGGCCCCGCTACCTGGAACCGTGAGCGTCAGCGAGCGGCCTGAGCCACGGATTTGTTCAGCGCGCGAGGGTCGGGAGTCTTGGGGAATGCGCCTCCTCGCTCGGGCCGCTCGCTGTACGCTCGCGGTTCCAAGGGAACCGCCGCTGCGGCATCAGTTGCCGGATGGCTTCACGACATGATCGATGACCATCACGTCAACCGGGCCCTTGGACGGCTCGAGCTTCAGTCCGAGCTGCGTCTGCAAGGCAGTGAAAATCGAGGGGCTAGAGCCGTCGGCGGAAGCGGCCGGACCGCCGCGGCCGGTGTATTGCGGCATGATGGCCTCGTCGGTGGCGAATTCCAGGTGGAGATCGAACGCGTCAGCCAGGCCCGTCTTGTCGACCACATCGTGGTCCAGAATGCTGGAGAGAAATGCGGCCAGATCCTTGGCGCCGATTCCATTCGATTCCATAGTGAGGGAGGTTCCCATGTTTCGGATGGAACGGTTCCCGCAGAAATTGGGACGGGGCTGGCCCGGCGCCGGAGGCGGCGGCAAATGGTTGAAGTCGATGGGGATGCAAGCTGCCGCCGGCGCCTTCAATTTGGGGCCGTTCTTGGTTACGGTGAGCACGTACACCGACGATTCGCGGGTCTCATGGTGCAGTTTTAGCTGGAAGCGATCTTCAAGAAGCGCCGGCAGCATGGCCGCATACATCACGGTCAGGGGCGGATTGCCCTCCGCTTTGGCGACCAGCGCGTAGTGTTCGGTGTTGATCCATTCGGGAGCGCCGAGGACCTGCACATCTTTGAAGACCGGGCTGGGACCGTTGGCGAAGACGACGTAGGCCCAGCGGATGAGATCGCGGAGGGTGGTGCAGTCCATGGTGATGCGGCCGGGCGTGGGACCCTGAAAACCGCGTCGTCCCGGCTGGGCGTCGCAGCCCGGAGCCGGCTTGAGGGAAGCCACCTCGAATGCCGCTGGAGCGGCTGCGGTCTGCGCGAGACCGGCGGCGCACAATGCGGCGGCCAGCCCGGCGGCGGCGAATGCACGGTTCACGTCCCCTCCTTCGGCCGGGTTGCCGGCCATGTTCCTTAGTGTAGACGGAGGCGGCCGGTCAGCGGGTCTTCCAGGGATTGATCAGGGCGACACCGCAATGTTCGAAGTCGGCGGTGTTGCGGGTAGCCAGTTTGGCGCCGTGCGACAGGGCGATGGCGGCGATCTGCGCATCGAATGGGGTAATGGGACGGCCCATGGCGCGGCGGGCCGCGGCAATCCCGGGGTACTCCCGCGCGGCGTCGGCATCGAACGGAAGAATGCGATTTTGAAAGTCCTCCGCGAACATCCCCTCAACCTCAGCCTGCAAGGCGGCGCGCCGTTTTCCCTTGGGCATCAGCTCGATCCCGTACAGCATTTCCGCCTGTGTGACGCTGGTCGCGAACAGACTCGAATTCGGCTGAGCCGCCATCCACCGGACAACCTCGGGGGATGGCAGGGGCCGGACCAACTCGGAGAGCACATTGGTATCGAGAACTGTCATCAGTCGAACGTCGGCGGATCGCGCATGGGCTCGCGAGGGGGGATTTCCAGCTCGACTCCGCCAAGCGGTGCAAACCGCCTGCGGATCAACTCCGCCAGGCCCTTGCCACCTGGTTGCTTCACGTTCAGAGCCGAGCTGAGGATTTCGCGCGCTTCCGCTTCCATGGAGCGTCCATTGCGGGCGGCGCGAACGCGGAGCCGTTCCTTGGTCCGATCCTCCAGACGGCGAATGGTGATGCTAGCCATGCTTTCAGCTTATCACTGCTATCAATGATTGCACATGGATCGCGGAGGCTGTGGGGACCATCCCAAAGCGCGCGGACTGCGGGTCGAGGGGTTCCGATGGTACAGTATTTCCTACGGCTGGTAGTAGACTACCGGCCACACAGGAGCATCCGATGTCCGGTCGACGCCGTTGGTTGGTATTTCTTGCCTCGTTTTGTCTGGTGACCTTGCTGGGAGTGGAAGTGTTCGCTCAGCAGATGGCATCCACGGGCCAGTATCCCGATAGTTTGCTGTCCGGTTTGCAGTGGCGCGACGTGGGACCGATGCGCGGCGGACGCTCGTATGCCGTCGCGGGGCATGCCAACCAGCCGGACACCTTTTATTTCGGCTCGGTGGGCGGCGGCGTGTGGAAGACCGAGAACGCCGGACGCACCTGGTACCCGATCTCCGATGAAGGCATTCCCATCGGGTCCATCGGCGCTATCGCGGTGGCGCCATCGAATCCCGATATCGTGTACGTCGGCACCGGCGAGCCCGATATCCGCAGCCAACACTCCTACGGGATCGGCATGTACAAATCGACCGACGCGGGCAAGACGTGGACACATATCGGGCTGGAGGCCACGCGACAGATCGGCCGCGTGGTGGTGGATCCGGCCAATGCCAACCGCGTGTACGTAGCCGCGCTCGGCCACGTCTACGACGCCAACCCGGACCGCGGCGTGTATCGTTCCACCGACGGCGGCGCAACGTGGAAGAAGGTCCTCTTCAAGACGAGCGACCCGAATAATGTCGGCGCCATCGACCTGGCCATCGACCCAAAGAATCCACGGGTGCTGTATGCCTCGTTGTGGGCGACGCGGCGTCCGCCATGGTCGGTGTACGCGCCCAGCAATATGCCGGGCGGCGGATTGTACAAGTCGATCGATGGCGGCGATACCTGGAAGCAGTTGACCGAGGGACTGCCCACCGACGGATTCGTGGGCAAGATCGGCGTGGCGGTGTCGCCGAGCAATCCCAAACGGCTGTGGGCGGTGGTGGACGATCTGGGCAGCGCCATCGCGGCGGGGAACGGCGGCGGCGGACGGGGAGCGGCAGCGGCGGCCACGCCACCGGCTGGAGCGGCGGCTGGCGGAGCGGCTCCGGTGGCAGGCGGTCGCGGACGTGGGCGCGGCGGACGGGCGGCGGGCGGCGCGGGTTCGGGCGGCGGCGTCTATATTTCCGATGACGCGGGCGCTACGTGGCGGCTGGTCAATAGCGAGAACCGTTTGTGGGGCCGCGGCTGGTATTTCGAATCGGTGACCGTAGACCCGGCCAATCCGGACCGGGCCTACGTGGCGAATACGGCGACCTACATGACTACGGACGCCGGCAAGAGCTGGGTCCCGGTCAAGGGAGCGCCGGGCGGCGACGATTACCATCAGCTCTGGGTCAATCCCAAGGACGGCAATCGCATGGTGCTCTCGAGCGACCAGGGTACGGTGGTCAGCGTGGATGGCGCCAAGACCTGGAGCACCTGGTACAACCAGCCGACGGCGCAGATTTACCACGTGGCGGCCGACAATCGATTCCCGTATTGGCTGTACGGCGCGCAGCAGGATTCGGGCGGCGTGGGCGTGAGCACGTGGTCGCGGCAGGGCGTGCTGTCGTTCCGCAACTGGGAGCCCACCTGCCTGGCCGGCGAGAGCAATACGGTGGTTCCCGATCCCAAGGACGGCAACATTCTCTATGGCAGCGGCGCGGGACGGTGCGATCAGGCGCTCAATATCGCGGTGCCACTGGGAGGCCAGTTGCCGCCGCCCGATCCCAACGATCCCAACCGCAAGACGTGGACGCTTCCGCAGGTGTTCTCGTTGGCCGATGAAGCGCTGTACTACGCCAACCAGTTCGTCTTCCGGTCGCGCGACCGCGGCAAGACGTGGGAGAAAATCAGCGCCGACCTGGCGCGCGTGAATCCTCCGGTACCGGCGAATCTCGATCCCATCACCGCCAAGGATATCGACGAAGTGATGGTCAACCGTTTCGGCGTGGTCTATTCGATCGGTCCTTCGCCGCTGCGGGCTACCACGGTGTGGGTGGGCACGGACGACGGTTTGATCTATGTCACCAGGGACGACGGCAAGACGTGGATGCCGGTGACGCCGCCCGAAATGACGGCCTGGAGCAAAGTGTCGCAGATCGAGGCCGGCCATTTCGATGCGGACACGGCGTACGCGTCGGTGGACCGTCACCGGCTGGCCGATAACAAGCCGTATATCTATCGCACGCACGACGGCGGCAAGACGTGGCAGAACGTAGTGGCGGGCATCCCCGATGGGGCGTTCGTGAACTCGGTGAAGGAAGATCCTAAAGCCAAGGGGCTGCTGTATGCGGCCACCGAACTGCGCGTATATGTGTCGTTCAACGATGGCGCGCAGTGGCAGCCGCTGCAGAACAATATGCCGGTGACTTCGGTGCGCGACATCGTGGTGCATGGCGACGATCTGGACGTGGCTACGTATGGCCGCGGATTCTGGGTGCTGGATCAGATGGCCGCTCTGCGGCAGATCGCAGCGGATGGCGCCAGGATTGTTTCGTCGAGCGCGTACCTGTTCCAGCCGGGAGAGACGCTGGCCATCCGCGCCGGCGGTATGAACGGCACGCCGCTGCCGCATGAGGAGCCGCAGGGGCAGAATCCGCCCTCGGGCGTGGTAGCGTATTACTGGCTGAAGGCCGCGGCCCAGAAGCCGCTGAAGCTGGAATTGCTGGACGGCTCGGGGGCAGTGCGCGCCTGCGCCGCCAGCGATACGCCGGTGCGGCCGGTGGATACGGAAGCATTGAACGTGCAGGCGTATTGGCAGCAGCCCGCGCAGCCGCCGTCGGCCGCGGCCGGAATGCATCGGTTTGCGTTGGGAGCGACGGCGGGACGCGGCGGCGGTGGCGGCGGTGGTTTCGGACGCGGCGGCGGTGCAGCGGCGGCGCCGGATGCCTGCACACCGGTCGCGGGTTCTGCGGATACCGCGGCGGCGGCTCCGGCAGCCGGTGGACGCGGCCGTGGAGGTCGCGGCGGAGGAGGTGGTGGTGGCGGAGGAGGACGTGGTGGAGCAGGCGGGTTGCAGGCCGGCGCGTATACCGTGCGGTTGACGGTGGACGGGCAGACGTACACGCAGAATGTGACGGTGAAACCGGATCCGCGCGGCGTGCCCGGCGGCGTCGAGATGGCGCCGGGGGACGATAAGTAGATCGACGGAAGACGGGTCCGGAGGCGCCGCCATGGAACCGCGACCGGCAGGGAGCGGCCCGGTCGACAGATGAGTTAACCTCTGTTTTCCATTGTTCCAACGCATGAGAGTGTAACTCTTCGCCGGGCCGCTCCCTTCGGTCGCGGTTCCAAAGGCGGGTGACTGAGGTCAGTGCCAGAGGAACAGCACGGGGACCAGGCCGGCTGCCGCCAGCAGGCCCAGGAGAACGGCGCTGCGGACTCCCGTTTTGCGATCGCACAGCGTGAACGCGTAGATGCCCTTGGCGAGGTTGTTGCTGGCGGCGGCGATCAATATGGCGGCAGCGGCTACTGAGAGGGCGGTGTCGCGGCCGGCCGATTCGGTCATGCCCATGATGAAGGGATCCACGTCGGCCAGGCCCATGAGAGCGCCCAGAGAATAAACACCGGCGGTTCCCAGGTACTGGACTACCAGGTGGGTGGCGATCAACATCGCCAGGAACAGGGCCCCGAAAAAACAAGCGGCGCGCAGTTCGAGCGGATTCTTCGGTTCGAATTCCCGATTGACCGGGCCTGTATTGGCATCCGGAAGACGCGTCCACAGCCATCCGCCCACAATCGCCGCCGCGGCCAGGATCAGGAACGGCGGTCCCAGGGCGCGGATGAGCGACCGGTTAAAGAGCGTCACCAGGCCGGCCAGACGCAGGTACATCATGCCGGAGGCCATCAGGATGCTACCGGCAAACAGGTTCGGCCGGCTCTCTCGCGCCGCGCGCTTGGACAGCACCACCGTGGTCACCGTGGAGGAATAGGCGCCGCCCAGGATGGCCGCCAGGATCACGCCGCCCTGGCCCTTCGTCAGCTTCTGAATCAGGTAGCTGCCGTACGACACGGCGCTCACTGCCACCACCACCAGCCAGGCCTTGGAGGGGTTGATGGCGAAGGGTCCGAAAGCGCGGTCCGGCAGCACTGGCAATACCACGGCAGTGAGCAGCAGAAACTTGGTGAAGGTCAGGATCTCTTCGGGCGCGATGCGCTTGGTGAGGCCTTCCAGCGCGCCCTTCAACTCCAGCAGGAGGATGCTGGCCACGGTCAGTGTGGTGGCAATCCAGATCTGTTCGCGGCACACCAGCGCGCCCACCAGGTAGGTGGTGAGCGCGGACATCTCGGACGTGATGCCGGCCGGAAGCGGACCGGCCAGCTTGTGCCGGTAGGAGACGATCAGGAATCCGCCGACCACGGCGAAGCCCAGAATGACGGGCAGTACCTGGTCCTTGGAAAGGAACGCCACGGCGTAGCCGATGAGCCCGATAAGGGGAAACGTCCGCACACCGCCGAACAGGTAGCTGACGCCATTTGCGCGGCGCTCTTCGCGCTCCAGTCCCGTCAGGAACGACAGGAAGAGCACCAGAACGATTTTCGCGCCTTCCGGCGGCAGCAACTGGTAGAGGCCCGTCAGCACAGATTCGCCAGCACTAAAGCATAGCGGATTTCGCGGCGCGAAACTCTACTTCGCGTCGCGCCAGTTCACGCCCACGCCCACATCCACTACCAGCGGCACGCTGAGTTCGCGGACGCCTTCCATCTCGCGCTTCACCAGGGCGCGCATGGCGTCGACCTCTTCGAGCGGGCATTCGAAAACCAGCTCGTCGTGGACCTGCAGCAGCATGGCGCTTCGATAACCGCCCGAGGTCATTGCGGCGTCGATGCGGATCATGGCTAGCTTGATCAGGTCGGCGGCGGTTCCCTGCAGCGGGGAATTCACGGCGGTTCGTTCGGCGAAGCCGCGGGCATTGGGATTGCGGCTGTTGATATCGGGGATGGGCCGCTCGCGGCCGAAGAGCGTGCGCGTCACGCCGGTGCGGCGCACTTCGGCGATGGTGTCGTCGAGGAAACGGCGTACGCCGGTATAGCGGGAGAAATAATTGCGGATGTATTTCTCGGCCTCGGCGCGCGAGATGCCCAATTGTGCCGCCAGGCCGAAGCCGCTGATGCCGTAGACGATGCCGAAGTTGACAGCCTTGGCCTCGCGGCGCGCTTCGGGCGTGACCATCAGCGGTGGGACGCCCATCACTTCGGCGGCGGTGCGGGTGTGGATGTCCTCGCCGTTGCGGAAGGCTTCGAGCAGCAGTTCGTCGCCGGACATATGCGCCAGCAGGCGCAGCTCGATCTGCGAATAGTCGGCCACCATCAGCTTCCACCCGTCGCGGGGGACGAAGGCGGCGCGAATCTCGCGGCCCAGGGCGGTGCGAATGGGGATGTTCTGCAGGTTGGGGTTGGACGACGAGAGCCGTCCGGTGGCCGCTCCGGCCTGGTTGAAGCTGGTGTGCAGACGGCCGGTGCGCGGGTCGAGCAGCGCGGGGAGCGCGTCCACATACGTGCCTTTGAGCTTGGTGAGCTGGCGATATTCGAGCACCTTGCGCACAATTTCGTGGTCGGCGGCGAGGTCCTCCAGGACATCCGCGGCGGTGGAAACGGTCTTCCCCTTGCCGTACTTCACGGGCGCGGGCAAGCCCAGATCCTCGAAAAGGATCTTGCCCAGTTGCTGCGGCGAGCTGATGTTGAACGGCTTGCCGGCCAGCGCGTGGACCTGGGCGGTGAGCCGCGCAATCTCGGTTTCCATGAGGTCCGACAGGCGCTTCAGTTCCACCGAGTCGATGCGGATGCCGGTGCGCTCCATGCGCGACAAGACACCGGTCAGCGGCAATTCCATGGAGGTGTACAGTTCCGCCAGACCGCGCCGTTCGACTTCCGGCCAGAGTTGCGACCAGAGTTCCAGCACGATATCGGCGTGCTGCTCGGGAGACCCGCCGAGTTTCAAGTCCAGGCGGCGCCGCGCCAGTTCTTCGAGCGAGCAGCCTGCCGGATCGGCGTCCAGCAGGAACGCCTGCAGCATGACGTCGTGATGGAAGCCGCGCCCCTGGATGCCGAGGCGGTCGAGCGCTAAGAGCGTGGCTTTCACGTCGCAGGCGATTTTAGGGGCATTTTCGTCCTCCAGCCAGGGCTGGAGAGCCGGCAGGTGCTCGGCCGGCACCGCGCGCGCTTCTCCGGCGCGCCACGCGAGCCCGAGGGCGTCCAGGAGCAATCCGCCTTCCACCGGCTTGGCGACAGCTACCGCGACGGGCGACCCGGAGGCCTCGCGCAGCCACGCGGACAATTCGTCGGGACCGGCCACCACGCGGTAGTCGCGCGTCCGCGTGTCCTCGCTGGGGCCCAATTCCTTGAGCAGGCTGTAGAACTCCATCTCCTTATAGAAGGGCTTCAACAGCTCTTCGTCGGGAGCCTGGGCGCGAATGGCCTCCAGGGAGAATTCGATGGGCACGTCGGTGGCGATGGTCGCCAGGCGCTTGCTCATGAGGATCTGGTCGACGTGGTTTTGCAAGCTCTCGCGATAGGTCTTGCGCTCGATTTCTGCGGCGCGCTGCATAGCGGCTTCGAGCGTACCGAACCGCTCCAGGAGATCCTTGGCGCCCTTATCGCCGATGCCGGGCGCGCCGGGAATATTGTCGACGGCGTCGCCTTTGAGCGCCAGCAGGTCGGCCACCTGGTCGGGACGCACTCCCATGAACTTTTTGACTTCTTCGGGGCCGTACCACTCGTCGTCCTTGGCGGGATTCAGCATGGCGACGCGATCGGTCACCAGTTGCAGCATGTCCTTATCGCTGGAGACGATCACTACCTCACAGCCGGCGGCGGCGGCGCGGCGGGCCACCGTGCCGATCACATCGTCGGCTTCGAAGCGCGGGTACTCCAGCACGGGGATGCGCATGGCTTGCAGGAGCCGCTTCACCTGCGGGATCTGCTCCAGCAGGTCGGGAGGCGTCTCCGCGCGGTTGGCCTTGTACTCCGCGAACTCCTCCGACCGGTGCGTAGGTTCCAAGCTCTCATACACCGCGGCAATGTACTGCGGATCGTACTTCTTCCACAGCTTGCGCAGCATGTTGTTAAAGATGAAAACCGCCTCGGTGGAGAGACCGGTACTGTTCCGCATGGGAGGAGCCGCCGAGCGGGCGCGCGCGTGGTAGGCACGAAAAATGAACCCGAACGCATCGATCAGGAATACTCTTTGATGGGGCACTCCGGTCATCATACAAGCTTTCCGCGCCGGGGGACTGAGGAAACCCTCGGCGGCTTATTTCCGCGACAAAGTGTCGCAAGTTGACCACACTTTGATATTTACAAATCCTTTCGAATCAAAAAGTTGAACTTGCCAATGCCAGCTGCTGTAATAGGACCGACAGGGATAGACTTGCGATTCGAAACCACTCTTCAGCGCCCCGTGGAAACCTCCGGGGTGGGACTTCATAGCGGCGTTCCAGTGCGGATTCGCATTCTGCCGGCCCCAGTGCAGACCGGGATAGTCTTCCTGCGGACCGACCTGGGCAGCCCGCCGTTCCGCGTCCCCGCCAGTTGGCAGCACGTGGCGCGCGTCAGCTACGCCACCAGCCTGATGCGGCAGGGCGTCCTGATTTCCACGACGGAACATCTGCTGTCGGTGTTTTACTCCATGGGCATCGACAACGCCACGGTGGAGATCGACAATCTGGAAGTGCCCATCCTGGACGGCAGCGGCTTGCCGTTCGTCCGCTTGATTCAGGCAGCGGGTATCCGGCAATATCGCCGCAAGCGGCGGTATCTGCGCATCCGCCGGCCGGTTTCGGTGGAGGATAAGGGGAAGCGCATCAGCATCCTGCCCGACGAGAGTTTCCGCCTGACTTGCGATACCGATTATCCGGCTCCGGTCGGCCGGCAGTCGATCGAACTGGAAGTCACGCCGGAGCGGTTCGCCAGCGAACTGGCATTCGCGCGCACGTTCGGATGGGAAACCGATCTCGACCAGATGCGTAATATGGGACTCATTCGGGGAGCATCGCTCGAAAACGCCGTGTGTTTCACCAGCCAAGGCGTCCTGAACCCCGAAGGGCTGCGCGCTCCCGACGAGTGCTGCCGGCATAAGGCGTTGGACTTGATCGGTGACCTGGCGCTGCTGGGCCGGCCGCTGTTGGGCCATGTGATCGCGGAACGGGCGGGCCATGCCATGCACGCGGCGCTGGTGAAGCGCATCATGTCGGATGCGTCGCTGTACGAGATCCTGACCTTCGACCAACTGGCGTCGCGGGTGACGCAGGCGCTGGTATCGTAGAGCGCCGATTCCTTACTGCACCGTGAACGGCTGTCTGGCGGTGACGGTCTGTTTGCCGATGCCGTCGGTGGCTTTCACGCCGATGGCGTATTCTCCGGCCTTGACCGAGCTTTGCACCGTGATGGAAAAAGCGCCCGAGACGTAGGGCTTGGGGTAGAACCACTCACTCTGATCGAGCACCGGCTCCGGCGCCGTCCAGAGGGGGCTGCCGTCGGCAGCCAGCACCGAAAATGTGTAGCTCAGGTCGATTTTGTTGTTGGGACCGTACTTGAACCCGGTGACGTCGAAGCGGATCCAGAGCGGGTCGCCGCCTTTGTAGACGGCTTTGTCGAGCGGTTTGGTGTCGTCCTCGCTGCGGTAATAGCGCAGGTTCTGGATGGTCAACTTGTCGGTCGCCGGCACGGCGCGGCCCTGCACTTTGAATGGCACGTCGAGCGTCGCGGTGGCGTGGGCGATCAGGTCTTCAACGTTCACCACGATCTTATACGCGCCCGTCAGTACGGCCGGGGGAAGGGCGATTTCGGTGGAGATGCGCGGCAGCCATTCCTTATCCTCCGGAGCGACTTCCTCGGAGATATCGTTCTTGTAAATCTCCACCAGCGGCACGCCTTTGGGATCGAATGCCTGCACCGAGTACGCCAGATGCACTTTCTGCTCGGGCGACTTGGCGTAGTTGGCAATCCGGCAGGAGAAGTAGAGGACATCGCCTCCCTGGTGTTCTATGCCCTTGGGCTCGCTCACGCCGTCATCCGTCTGGCTGATGACCGGGCTGACCACCTGCAGGGCGTCGGGAGCGGCGCCCAGGAACGCGGGAAGAAAAACGGCTAACAGAAGAGATCGCATTTGCGGACCCTCGAATCCCTATTCTAGCCGCTAGAGCGGTTCGCGACGAGGCACAGGGACAGCCTCAAGCGGTGTCCCGCAGAAACCGGCCGGTATACGATTCCGCGACGAGCGCCACATCCTCCGGCGTACCGGCCACCACCACGCGCCCGCCGCCCGAGCCGCCTTCCGGGCCCAGGTCGATCACCCAGTCGGCGGCGCGGATCACGTCCAGGTTGTGCTCGATAATCACCAGGCTGCCGCCATTGGCGATCAACCGTTCGAAAGCGGCCAGCAGCTTGGCGATGTCGTCGAAGTGCAGGCCGGTGGTCGGTTCATCGAAAATGAACAGCGTCCCGGCGCAACTCGCCGACGCCAGATGCGCCGCGAGCTTCACGCGCTGCGCTTCGCCGCCTGAAAGCGTGGTGGCCGATTGGCCCAGCCGCAGATAGCCCAGCCCGACGTCGTCCAGCACCTTCAGCTTCTGCACCAGGCGCGGCGTGGCGTGGAAGAACTCCATGGCTTCGCGCACCGTGAGCTGCAACACCTGGTGGATATTCAAGCCGTTGTACGTAATCTCCAGGACGCCGCTCTTGAAACGCGTGCCCTTGCATTCATCGCAGATCAGTTCCACGTCGGCCAGGAATTGCATTTCCACGGTGACGGTGCCATCGCCCTGGCAGGTCTCGCAGCGGCCGCCGGGCACGTTGAAGGAGAAATGGCCGGCGGTATAGCCGCGCTTCTCGGCTTCCCGCGTGGACGCGAACAGCGCACGCACCACGTCGAAGGCCTTCAGGTAGGTGACCGGGTTGGAGCGCGGCGTGCGTCCGATTGGCGACTGGTCCACCATGATGGCGAGCGAAATCCGCTCGGCGCCTTCCACCTTGCGGCACGACAGGCGCGGGCCGGCGTCAAAACCCTCGGCTGCCTCCACGGCGGGCATAGGCGTCCCGCTGGCAGGCTCATCGCCAGCGGCTTCCGCGGCCTTGTGCAGCGCCTCGAGCGACTTGAAAATCACTTCGTGCACCAGGGTGGACTTCCCGGAGCCGGAGACCCCGGTCACCACCACCATCATGCCGAGGGGGATCTCGACGTCGAGGTTCTTGAGGTTGTGCAGCCGCGCCCCGGTGAATCGCATGACGCGGCGGGAGTCGATGGCGCGCCGTACGCGCGGCGCGGAGACGCGCAGTTCGCCCGAGAGGTAGCGCGCGGTGAGCGAGCCGCCGCCATCGCCCACGAGTTTCTCCATGGGACCTTCGAAGACAATCTGGCCTCCGTGCTCGCCGGCGCCGGGTCCGAGGTCGACAATGTGGTCGGCGGCGCGCATGACGTCGGGATCGTGCTCCACCACCACGATGGTGTTGCCCAATTCGCGCAGTTCTTCCAGGATGCGGATGAGCCGGCCGGTATCGCGCGGGTGCAGCCCGATGGAGGGCTCGTCGAGCACGTAGCAGGCGCCCACCAGGCGGGAACCCAGGCAGGTGGCCAACTGGATGCGCTGCGCTTCGCCGCCGGAAAGCGTGGCCGAGAGGCGGTCGAGCGTGAGGTAATCGAGCCCCACGTCATTCAGAAATTTCAAGCGCTGGCGGATCTCCACCAGGATCTTGTCGGCGATAGCGCTTTCCTCCGCGCCCAGTTCCAGCCCCAGGAAGAATTGCTGCGCTTCGGCGATATTCATGCGCGTGACATCGGCCATGTTGCGGCCGCCGACACGCACGTAGAGAGCCTCTTTGCGCAGGCGCGATCCTCTGCACTCCGGGCAGAGAGCGTAGCCCCGGTAGCGGCTGAGAAACACACGCACGTGCAGCTTATACTTCTTGGTCTCCAGAAAATCGAAGAAACGGCGGATGAAGGCGAACAGCTCTTCCCGCTGCTCCTCCGTCAGATCGCAAATGGGGACATCGAAGGGCACGCGCTTTCCGCCCGATTTGGCGAAGTTGCCCAGCCAGGAGCGGTACTTGGGTTTGGTCCACGGGTCAATGGCGCCCTCCGATAGCGACAGGCCGCGGTCGGGGATGACGCGGTCCATGTCGAAATCGATGGTGTTGCCGAATCCCTGGCAGCGCGGACAGGCGCCGGCCGGGGAATTGAAGCTGAACAGGATGGGCTCCGGGATGGCGAATTCCCGGCCGCAGGTCTTGCATTCGAAGCGCTCGTTGAAACGCAAGGTCTGGTCTCCGGCGGCGCTCTGAAAGACCACTTCGCCCGATTCGCGGAAACAGATCTCGATGGTGTCCACCAGCCGCTGGTGCATGCCGGGCGAGATCGCCACGCGATCCACCAGCACGAAGACGGGATGCTGGAAATCGATATCCAGCAGCGATTCGGGCGTCGAAAACTCGAACACGCGGCCGTTCTGGAACAGCCGGGTGAAGCCTTTCTTGCGCAGATCGAACAGGTAATCGCGCAGGGCTTCGGCCGTGGCGTGTTCGCCGCAGGGGAAGAGCGCGTACCAACGCGACCCTTCCGGCAGTTCGAGTAGCCGGTCGGCCGCTTCGTCGACGGTGTCCTTGCGCACGCGCGTTCCGCAGGTGGGGCAGAACGTCTGACCGACGCGCGCGTAGAGCAGGCGGAGAAAGTCGTAGCACTCCGTGGAGGTAGCCACGGTCGAGCGCGGACTGCGCGTGGAGTTCTTCTGCCGGATGGCCACCGCGGGAGCGATGCCGTCGATATCGTCGACGTCCGGCTTTTCCATGCGCTCCAGGAACTGCCGCGCGTAGGCGGACATGGATTCCACGTAGCGCCGCTGCCCCTCCGCATAGATGGTGTCGAAGGCCAGAGACGACTTGCCCGACCCCGACACCCCCGTCAATACGGTGAGCTGGTTATGGGGAATGGAAAGCGAAACGTCCTTGAGGTTATGGACCCGCGCACCGCGAATCCGGATAAAGTCTTGCACAGGATTGTCTGAGTAATTTTTAGTATAGCCTGCGCGCTAGCCCAGGCCCACCGGCAGCATTCCGCGCGCGTCACGGCCATCTATTTCGAGCCGAAAACGGCGTACTGGCCGCCGCCGGGAATCCGCTCGAGCCATCGCTCGACGAAGGCCAATCGGCGGTACAGGTTCTCCGGCAGGTACAGAAAGTACGAAGTTTCCAATGGCGTCAGGCCGGTGCGGCGCAGCAGCGACTCGGCTTCGCCGGCGCGGAGCAGTTTGGCGTGAGCGTCCACCAGTGTCCGGCTCACAATCAAACGCGTCGCCGGATTGAGGGGATTGTGCTCAATGACGGCGAGGATCCCGCCGGGGGCTAGCACGCGCCGGACCTCAGATGTCAATGCCGCGCGGTCGCGGGGCTCCACGTGGTGGTAGACGCAGACCGCGGTAACGAAATCAAACGATTCGTCGGGGAAAGGGAGGGCCAGCGGATCGTCCTGAAGCGTTACCGGCAGGTCGGAGCAATTCTGAATCATGACGGGGGACGGATCGCAGCCGGCGGCGCAGGCGAAGGCGTCTCGACCCATACGCAGCAGTTCGCCCTGGCCCGATCCGATATCCAGCCAACGCCAGGACTTGGTGTTGACGCCCCGCCGCTCGAAAAAGTCGCTGAGCAATCGCCACTTGCGGGCATGGAAAAAATCCGCGTCGGCCACAAAAGCGTCCCTGATCGGATCGCGCAGCAGTTGGCGGTACTGGTTGCCGTATCGGTTGAATTCCGGTTCCGGCGGCTTCATAGCGCGGTGTTTCCGGCATGCACACAACCCCAATCTTCCCGCGACTCGCGGCCGCCCGAAACCACGGCATCAATGATGAACAGCGGCCGCGCCTTGGATTCCATATACAGGCGGCCCAGATACTCGCCAATCAGTCCCAGGAAGAGAAACTGCGCGGCAAAAAACAACAGGATCAACGATGTTAGGCTCGTCCAGCCGCGCACCGTGTCGTGGGACAAATAGGCCCAGATGGACACAACCAGCATCGCCATGGAAGCCACGCAGAGGAGGAAACCGGCGTAAAGCGCCAGTCGCAAGGGCCGGATCGAGAAACTGGTGATCGCATCCAGCGCAAAGCCGGCCATGCGGCCTACCGTGTATTTGGACTTGCCGGTGGAGCGCGAAGCCCGGCGGTAGCGGATTCCCACCTGTTGGAAGCCGACCCAATTGATCATTCCGCGAATGAAGCGGTGGCGCTCCGGCATGGCACAGAAAACTCGCAGCACGCGCCGCGTGATGAGCCGGAAATCGCCGGAGTCTTCGGGAATCCGCTGGTCGGCAACCAGATTCATCATGCGGTAGAAGCAGTACGCCGTGGCTCTCTTGAACGCCGTCTCCCCGTCGCGATGCTCGCGTTGGCCATAGGCGACGTCGGCGCCCGCATCGAGGGCCGCCATCATTTCCGGAAGCAGTTCCGGCGGATCCTGCAGATCCGCATCGAGGATCAGGATCCGCTCGCCCCGGCACAAAGCCAGGCCGGCAGTCAGGGCCAGTTGGTGGCCATGATTCCGGGAAAGATTGACGGCGACCACATGCGGGTCGGCGGCCGATAACGATACCAGGAGCGGCCACGTTTCGTCGGTGGAGCCGTCGTTGACCAGGAGGATCTCGTAATCGCCCACGGTTTGCCGGCAGACCAACGAGACCCGCCGGTGCAATTCCGGCAGCGCTCCGGCCTCATTGTGGCAGGGGACCACAACCGACAAGTCTTTGCCGCCCTCCGGCAGTGTCCGCCCGGCGATCCTGATGGGTTGCATGGATGGAGTGACGTGGCCTTCGGCGCCGTTCATGGGGTCCAGTTCCTCAAGTTTAGATGGCAGCCGCGCCCAAAGCAACGCACGCAGCCAGTGCCGGAATTCCTCGATCCCGTCGCGCATGATATGCTGACACAAATACGAGGGCTTCTAAGGAATGCGCCCAAATGTGGAAGTTCCCACCAATCTAGGGAAGTTTGTAACTCCAAAGAGCCCGTGGCGCGTCTACACCTTTATTAGCCAGTTTATTAGCCAACATCCTTGACGTGGACTTCATGTTCGAGCTCCTGTTCAAATACCCGGCGAGCCTGTTTCACAAAGGCCAGTTCGTCCTGCTGACGCCGTGGCCCCTATGGGCTCTGGCCATCGCCATCGCGGCCGCGGCGGGACTGTTGTTCTGGCACGTTCATCGCAATCACGGCATGCTTAGCGGACTCCGCCCGGTGGCCATCTGGATGCTGGAGTCGGGCATGGTGGCCCTCATCCTGTTTCTTCTCTGGCATCCCGCGCTCAGCGTAGCCACCTTGCGGCCGCAGCAAAACGTGGTGGCCGTGCTGGTGGACGATTCGCGCAGCATGTCGATTGCCGATAGCTCGGGAACGCGGGAAGCGGCGGCCAAGAAGATCCTCGAGGACGGATTGCTGAAATCCCTCAACGGCCGCTTCCAGGTGCGCCTCTACAAATTCGGCGCCGAAGCCGACCGCATCCAGAAAGCCGACCAACTGGCGGGCGCGCAGCCGGCCACCCGCCTGGGCGACACGCTGGAGCAGGTGATGGCCGAATCGTCGTCCCTGCCGCTGGGCGCGGTGGTAGTGATGAGCGACGGCGCCGACAACTCGGGCGGCATCAGCCTCGATACCATCGCCGGCATCCGCCGCCAGCGCATCCCGGTGCACACCATCGGATTCGGGCAGGAGCATCCCGACAAGGATGTCGAAATCGAGGAGGCGGTGCTCCCGGCGCGTGCGCTGCCGCAATCGAAGTTGAGCGCCGTGGTCACCCTGCAAAGTTACGGCCTGTCGGGCGCGAAGACCCGCTTGAGCGTCAAGGATGGCGGCAAAGTGCTGGCGTCGCGGGAAATCGCCTTGAAATCCGACGGCACGCTGCAGAACGAAACGCTGGTATTCAACTGCGGCGATGCCGGACCCAAGTCGCTGGAAATTTCGGTCGACCCGGTGGCGGGCGAGCGGAACACCGCCAACAATCAGGTCACCCGCCTGGTAGATGTGGAAAAACGCGTGCCGCGAATTCTCTACATTGAAGGCGAACCGCGCTGGGAGTTCAAGTTCATCCGCCGCGCGCTGGACGACTACAAGGAGCTTGAGCTGGTCTCCATGCTGCGCACCACGCAGAACAAGATCTACCGCCAGGGCACGCCCGATCCGCCGGAAACGCACGAGTTGGAGGACGGGTTCCCGTCGAAGGCGGAAGACCTGTTCCGCTATCAGGCCATCATCATCGGCAGCGTGGAAGCCAGCTATTTTACGTCGACGCAGCAGCAGTTGATCCACGATTTCGTGGATCGGCGCGGCGGCGGCGTGCTGTTCTCGGGCGGCCGGGCGACGCTCGGCGACGGCGGCTACCCCAATTCGCCGCTGGCCGACCTTCTGCCCGTCACCCTGCCCACCTCTCGCGGCACCTTTCATCGCGATTTCACCAGCGCGGAGCTGACCGCGGAAGGCGCCGACAGCGTCATCTGCCGTCTGGACGACGACCCGGTGCGCAATCGCGAACGGTGGGCCAAAATGCCGCAGATGGCCAACTACCAGGAAGTGGGCGAGCGCAAACCGGGCGCCATGGTCCTGCTGGAATCGGCTCCCAAAGGCAAAAGCAAGAGCCCGCTGCTGGTGACCGAGAATTACGGCCGCGGGCGCAGCATGGTGTTCGCCACCGGCGGCAGTTGGCGCTGGAAAATGTGGACGCAGCATGACGACACCACGCATCCGGTCTTCTGGCAGCAGATTTTCCGCTACCTGGTGACCGATGCGCCGGGACAGGTGGCCGCTTCGACGCCGCGGCAGGTGTTGGCGGACACCTCGCGCGTGCCCATCACGGTGGAAGTCCGCGACAAGGAATTCAAGCCGGTAGCCAATGCCAAGGTGCAGGCGCGCTTCTCTGGTCCGGACGGCGCCAGCGCCACCATGGAACTGGCGCCCAAGCCGCTCGAAGAGGGCGTGTACCAGGGCGAGTGGACCGCCGAGAAGCCGGGATCGTACGTGGCCGAGATCGTGGCCGGGCGTGAACAGGAAGAACTGGGGCGCGACATTCTGACCTTCCGCCGGGAAGACGGCGTGGCGGAAAATTTCCACACGTCGCAAAATCGCGAACTGCTGGAGAAGCTGTCGGAGCAGACCGGCGGGCGGTACTACAAGCCCGATCAAGCGTCCAAACTGTCAGAGGAGATCTCCTATTCGGAAGCTGGGATCACCACGCGGGAGACTCGGGACCTTTGGGACATGCCCGCAATTTTTCTTCTGGTTTTGGGAATTCGCGCCTGCGAATGGCTGCTGCGACGGAAATGGGGCGTGGTATGAGGACCGCCGGTATGAAGACCATGCTCTTGATGCTGGCAGCGGTTGCGAGCGCGCCCGCCACTACGTTCTATGTGACCATTTCGGGTCTGGGCGGCGAAGCCGACTACACCCAGCGGTTCAACATGTGGGCGCAGGATATCGACAGTAGCCTCAAGAAGGCCGGCGGCGATTCCAATATCACCACCATGCTGGCGCCCACGCGCGACAAGATCCGCGCCAAAATGGCGGAACTGGCGTCGCAGGCCAAGCCCACGGACACCGTAGTGCTCATGCTCATCGGCCACGGAACATTCGACGGCACCGAGTACAAGTACAACATTCCGGGCGCCGATGTCACCGGGGCGGAACTGGCGGCCATGCTGGACCGGATCCCGGCCACGCGCCAGTGCGTGGTGAACATGACAAGCGCTAGCGGCGGGTCCATCGATTTTCTGCGCAAGCCGGGGCGCGTGGTGATTACCGCGACCAAGAGCGGGACAGAGAAGAATGCCACGGTCTTCGCGCGGTATTTCGCCGAAGCGCTGCGCGAACCGGCGGCCGATTCGGACAAGAACGAATCGGTGTCGGCGCTGGAGGCGTTCCTCTACGCGCAGCACAAGACCAAGGAATTCTTCGACACGCAGAAACGCCTGGCCACCGAGCACGCGGTGCTGGAAGATACCGGCAAAGGCGAAGGCGGCACGCCCACTCCCGGCAATGCGGATGGGCTGGGGCGCCTGGCGGCGTCGTTTTCGCTGGTGCGGTTGGGGGCCAATGCGGCCGCGGCCAACGACCCGTTAAAGCGTCCGCTGCTGGAGAGAAAGGAAGCGCTGGAGGAGTCCATCGACAAGTTGAAATACGAGAAGGCTGCGCTCCCCGCCGACGAGTACAAGAAGCGTCTGGCGGCGCTGCTGCTGGAACTGGCCAAGGTCCAGGGGGAACTGGACAAGTAATGCCGAGGGGCTCCAACATCCTGGCGGCGTTTCTGTTTTCCGTCTCGCTGCTTCCCGCGCAGACTCTGCAACAGGCGGAAACGCTGTGGCGTCAGCGCAAATTCAAGGACGCGCAGGAGGTCTTCCGCGTCCTCTGCGATCAGCAGCATCCCCAGGATGCCGGATGCAAAGTCCGCTGGGGCCGCATGTACATGGATTACGGCGACCCCGACGGCGCGTTCAAACTGTTCGAGGAGGCGCTGAGCGTCGACCCGAAGAATGCCGGTGCGGTCCTCGGCGAAGCTCTGCTGGCGGCCGAAGACTTCGGCGGAAGTGCGACAGGGCTGGCGAGGAAGGCGCTGGAGTTCGATCCGCATCTTGTGGAGGCGCAGGAGTTGCTGGCGCGGCTGGCGCTCGAAGACAACGACAATTCCAGGGCCACGGAAGAAGCCAGGAAGGCGCTGGCCATGGATCCCGATTCGGTGCTGGGCAAAGCCATCCTGGCCTCCATCGACTGGCTGGCCGACAAGCCCGACACGCCGTGGGATCCGCACGCCGCCAAAGGCTATGAGACGGCCGGGCACTTCTTCATGCTCAACCGGCGGTATGAAGAGTCCATCAAGATGTACCGCAAGGCCATCGAAATGGACCCGCTGCTCTTCTCGGCGCGGTCGGAACTGGGCATCAACCTGATGCGCATGGGGCACAACGACGAAGCCTTCGAACAGCTCGAGCTCTGCTACAACAACAGCTATCAGAATGCGGCGACGCGCAATTCGCTGCGGCTGCTGGACAGCTTCACCAGGAAATTCGTTACCTTCCGGACGCCGACCACCATCCTGCGCTTCGACAAGAAAGAGGGCGATTTCCTGCGGCCCTACTTCCAATCGGAAATGGACCGCATCATCGCGGCGTACGAAAAGAAGTACAAGATGAAGCTGGAACATCCGGTGCAGGTGGAAGCGTATCCCGACCATGACGATTTCGCGGTGCGGACACTGGGTTTCCCCGGCTTCGGGGCGCTCGGCGTGACGTTCGGATACACCATCGCCATGGACAGCCCTTCGGGCCGTCCGCCGGGACACTTCCACTGGGCGTCCACGCTGTGGCATGAAATGAGCCACGTCTTCACGCTGTCCATGACCAATTCGCATGTGCCCCGCTGGTTCACGGAAGGCATCGCGGTGCACGAGGAAACCGCCGTCAATCCGGAATGGGGCGACCGGCTGGGTCCCGACGAAATCGCCGCCATCAAGGACCATCAATTGCTGCCGGTGGCGTCCCTCGACCGCGGGTTCATTCACCCATCCCGGCCGCAGCAGATCGTGATCAGCTATTTTCAGGCCGGCCGCATCTGCGATTACATCACCAAGAAATGGGGATGGGACACCATCCTGGCGATGCTGCACGATTACGCCAATAACGAAGACACGCCCTCGGTCGTCCGCAAGGAACTGAAGGAAGAGCCGGAAGCGTTCGACAAGGAATTTCTGGCGGCGCTGGAAGCCGAGACCAAAGTCGCGGTGGACCATTTCGACGAATGGAAGAAGTCGGCGCGCGAATTGGCGCCGCTGGTGTCGAAGGTCCTGGAGAGCAAGGACAAAGCCGACGCCGAGAAGGCCATCCAACTGGGCCGCTCGATTGAGCCCTGGTATACCGAATACGTGGAAGAGGGCAGCGTCTACGAGATGATGGCGGCCGTGTACGGGGCCATCGGCGACAGGAACGCGGCCATCGACGAACTGTGGCGCTACGCTCGCGCCGGGGGACGCAACCCCAAGTCGATCATGCTTCTCGCCAAGGACCTGGATGAGGCCGGGCGCAAGAAGGAAGCCGCCGACGCGCTGGAGCGCTTGAACTTCATCTATCCCATGGATCCGGGACAGCATCAGAAACTGGGCGATCTCTGGCTGGAACAGGGCAACGCCGCGGGCGCCATCCGCGAGTATCAGGCGGTGCTGGCACGCAGCCCCATCGACCCGGCGCAGGCGCATTACGACCTGGCGCGCGCCTACCGATCCAATCACCAGGAGGAACTGGCCAAGGACGAAGTGCTGGCCGCCCTGGAAATCGCGCCGGGATTTCGTCCGGCGCAGAAGCTCTTGCTGGAACTGAGCGGCGGCGAAAGCAGCGTGCCGCCGGTCAAGAAGTTACCGAACTAGGAACAAACCACACATGTCCACACCCACGCCGCAGTTGGAGCCGGAAGTTTTAAAGTCGCGCATTCAGCGCTTCCGCCAGGTGCAATCCGAGATCGTGACGCAGGTGCGCCGCGTGATCGTCGGCCAGGAAGAAGTTCTGGAGCAGGTGATGATCGCCCTGTTCGTCGGCGGCCATTGCCTGATTACGGGACTTCCCGGAACCGCCAAGACCCTCCTCGTGCGCACCATGGCCCAGACCCTGGGACTGGTATTCAAGCGCATCCAGTTCACCCCCGACCTGATGCCGAGCGACATCACCGGCACCGATATCATCGAGGAAGACCAGTCCACCGGACGCCGCACCTGGACCTTCGTGCAAGGTCCTATTTTCGGCAATATCCTGCTGGCCGACGAAATCAACCGCACGCCTCCCAAGACGCAGAGCGCGCTGCTCGAAGCCATGCAGGAGCGGGCCTGCACGGTGCGCGGCCATAACTACCTGCTGCCCGCCCCGTTCTTCGTGCTGGCCACGCAGAACCCCATCGAACTGGAAGGCACTTATCCGCTGCCCGAAGCCCAGTTGGACCGCTTCCTGTTCAACACCGTGCTCGACTACCTCAGCGCCGAGGAAGAAGTGAAGGTAGTGGACCTCACCACGGTCACCACCGTGGCCTCCGCCGACCCGGTCACCAACGCCCAGGAAATTCTGGACTTCCAGCAACTGGTGCGCATGGTGCCCATCGGCGAAAGCGTTGCGCGCTACGCAGTCGACATGGTCCGCGTCTCGCGGAGTACCGACGACAACGCCCCCGATTTTGTGAAGAAGTACGTCAACTACGGCGCCAGCGTGCGCGCCGCCCAATTCCTGGTGCTGGCCGCCAAAGCGCGGTCGTTGATGAAGGGCCGGTACCACGTGACCTACGAGGATATCCGCGCGCTGTACATTCCCGTGCTGCGCCACCGCGTGCTGCTCAATTTCCACGCGGAGTCCGACCGCCTGAAGCAGGACGACATCCTGAAGCGCGTACTGGAGTGGAAGCCGGCGCCGCGGGACTAGGAGCCCCTTTTTCCATGTTGCAGCGATTCCTCGACCCGGCCACGCTGGCGTCCATATCGGGTCTGGACCTCATCGCCAAAACGGTGGTGGACGGTTTCGTGTCCGGTCTGCACCGTTCGCCGGACTTCGGGTTTTCCCAGGAGTTCGCCGAATACCGCGCGTATTCCGAGGGCGACGATCTGCGCCATGTCGACTGGAATGTCTTCGCCCGCACCGACAAGTGCTTTCTGAAACGGTACCGCGGGGAGACCAATTCGCAACTCCTGGTGATTCTGGATACGTCGGCGTCCATGGGATTCGGTTCGCAGGAAGTGCACAAACTGGACTATGCGCGCTTCGTGGCGGCGTCGCTGTGCTACATGGCAAATCAGCAGCGCGATGCGGCGGGCCTGATTATTTTCGATGAAGACGTGATGAACTACGTGGCGCCGTCCACGCGGCAGGGGCAGTTGTTCCGGCTGCTGCACGCCATCGAACATGCCCAGGTGGGCACGCGCACCGACTATATCAAGCCGTTTGTGCATTTCCAGAATTACCTGCACCGGCGCGGGATCGCGGTGGTGATTTCGGATTTTTACGAGGACCCGGAGTTGATCGTACGCACCATCGAACCGCTGCGCTACAAGGGCAACGAAGTGATCCTGTTCCACGTGCTGGACCCGCAGGAGCTCAAACCGAAGTTTCGCGAGCCGGTGCTGCTGGTGGATATGGAAGACGCCGCTCACTCGCTCGAAGTGTCGCCGGAATACGCCAAGCATGAATACCGGGAGAAGATCGACGCGCACATCGAGAGTCTGTCCAGCAAGGCGCGCGGGGCGGGGCTGGATTATTTCCTGATGGACACGGGCCGACCGCTGGACGAAGGATTGCGCGAATACTTGAGCGTGCGCCGGGGGATCTTGTGACGGCTCATCTGGGGCAGGGCGGCAAGCATCCGGGAGATATTCCATGGGGTTCCTGACACCGTGGTTTCTGGCGGGGGCGGCGGCGGTGGGGTTGCCCGTCTGGCTGCACTTGCTCCGCAAACACAAAACCACGCCGCTGCCGTTCGCCTCGCTGAAATTCTTCGAGAAGCGGACGCAGAGTTCCATCAAGCATCGCCGCCTGCGCTACCTGGTGCTGTTCGCGCTGCGCACGGCGCTCATCGTGCTGCTGGTGCTGGCCTTTGCCCATCCCTATATCCAGCAGCGGCTGCTGCCGCTCGACCGCTCGGGCGCCGTCACCGTCCTGGCCATCGACAATTCGCTCAGCATGCGCTCGGGCGACCTGCTCGCGCAGGCCAAGAATGACGCGAAGTCGGTGGTGGGCGGACTGCATCCCGGACAACGGGCGCAGGTGCTGGCCTTCGGATCGCGCGTCCAGGTGATGAGCGAAGTCACCGACGACCATACGGCGTTGAACGCCGCCATCGCCGCCATTGAACCATCCGACGCGCGCACTTCGTTCGCGGAACTCTCACGCTCGCTGCGCTCCATCGCCAATTCGCTGCACTTGCCGCTCGCCGTGCAGCTTTATTCCGACATGCAGCAGACCGGCATGCCGCAGAATTTCAACGATCTGCGGCTGGCGGCCGAGATCAAACTGGAACCGCACGCGCTCGAAAAGAAAGCCGAGCCCAATTTCACGGTGGAGAACGTGGTGGCGCCGCGGCGGGTCTACGACGGCAAGAAGACGCGCGTGCTGGCCACCGTGGCGGGCTACAACAATCCGAAGTCCACCAAGAAAGTGACGCTCAAGCTCAACGGCCGCGACGTGGAATCGAAGAGCGTGGAAGTGCCGGAGAACGGGCGGGCGTCGGTGGAATTCTGGTCCATGGACGTGCCCTACGGACTCGGCAACAAGGGCGCGGTCACCGTCGAAGGCGGCGATACGCTGCCCGCCGACGACTCGTTCTATTTCTCGGTGGAGCGCACCGATCCGCGCCACGCGCTCTTCCTTTCGGAGCCGGGCAATAACCAGGCGCTGCTGTATTTCAAAGCGGCGCTGGAGGCGTCGGGACAATCGGCCTTCGCTATCGATTCGGCCTCCGCCGACCAGGTGGCCAATGTTTCGCCCGATAAGTACGCCTTCGTCGTCATTTCAGACGTCGGGTCGATCCCGGCCAACTTCGAAAGCCAGTTGAAGGAGTACGTCCGCAATGGCGGCGATGTGCTCATCACGCTCGGGCACATGTCGGCGGGGCAATCCAAGGTGCCTGTGGCGGACCTTCCCATCGCCGGAACCAGCTATGCCGGCCGCGAAGGCGACCGCTTCCAGACCGCGGCATGGCTCGATCCGTCGCACCCGTCCATCCTCAAGGACAGCCATTGGGAGGACGTCAAGTTCTTTCGCGCCATTCGCGTGCAGCCGCTCACCGCGCGCGTGGCCGCCCGCCTGGGCGACCAGATGCCGCTGCTGCTCGACCAGCCACTGGGTTCCGGACACGTGCTGATTTTCACGTCCACCTTCGACAATGTGGACAACGATTTTCCGCTGCATGCCGCCTTCGTGCCCTTCGTGGAACAGACGGCGCGCTACCTGGGACGGCTGGATGAAGGGCCTTCGAGCGTGCAGGTGGGCATGTTCGCCGAACTCCGCGATTCCAAGGAACAAGGGGCCGCGGTGGACGTGGTGGATCCCAAAGGCGACCGCGTGCTGTCGCTCGAAGAGGCCACCAAGGCGCAGAATGTGCAGTTCACCATGGCGGGCTTTTACGAGATCCGGCGTCCCAACGGGCGCAGCGAAGTAGTAGCGGTCAATACCGACCGGCGCGAGTCCGACCTGGCTCCGGCACCACCGGAGACCCTCGGATTATGGCAAAATACAGCCAGCGGGAGTGCCATGACGGGCGGGGGGGCGCCAACCGAAAACCAGAAACCCTTGTCCCTATGGTGGTATGTCATGCTGGCGGTTTTGGCGTTGGCCATGGCAGAAAGTTTGCTGGGGAATCAACATCTTTCCGTTGATAAAGAGGCGGCATGAAATCTTTGGATCGCTTGTCGGACTACTTAGGCGTCATTGAACGGCGTCTGCGATTATTAGCTGTCACGCGCGGGGCGGCCCTAACCGGCCTGGCGGCGCTGGTCTTGACGGTGCTGGCCGTGCTGCTGACCAAGAACTTCGCTTTCTCCGACCGCAGCGTTCTGGGGGCGCGCCTGTTCCTGTTCCTGGGCCTGGCGCTGGCCATCGCCGCCGCCCTGGTGATCCCGGTGATCCGCTTGAACCGGCGCAACGCGGCCAAAAAAGCCGAAATCCGCTATCCGCAATTCGAAGAACGCCTGTTGACGTTCACCGAGAAGATGGAAGCCAATCCCGGCGATCCGTTCCTGCCGCT
>Ga0181529_10000671_pt1 | contig 48692 bp, 43 predicted proteins | sample PEATcosm2014_Bin_36_FD_119763 | JGI IMG/M metagenome (GOLD analysis project Ga0181529, IMG submission 119763) | Peatland microbial communities from MTU Mesocosm Facility, Houghton, MI, USA - PEATcosm2014_Bin10_30_metaG | ecosystem: Environmental > Terrestrial > Soil > Wetlands > Peat | place...
ACTACTGTTCCGCGCACAATCAGCCCAGGATGCAGATGATCCCCACATCAGACTTGAATCGGTTAGAATTCCGCTTCAAGGATGGAACCAACATCGGACCCAATGACGGCCATATGGTAGGCCTGATCATCACCTTTATCGATGCCGATCACCACGATGAGACCTGGATCTATCAAGACAAGGGTAAGGAACTTCCTGGAACGGTCTTTCACTATGCGCGCAAGAAGTAAGCAGTTCGCCGGATGCCCCAGGTCTCGATTCTGAGACCTGGGAGACATCTTAGTTTACGTTCAGTACTTGACGATCTTCTCGAAGGAATCCGGCTTGAGGCTGGCTCCGCCGACCAATGCGCCGTCGATCTCTTCCTCGCCGATCAGTGCTGTCGCGTTGTCGGGCTTGACCGAGCCGCCGTAGAGAATGCGAACTGCCGCGGCAACCTCAGCGCCCAGCAAACGGGCCACTTCAGCGCGAATGATCTTGTGCGCATCGACGGCCATTTCGGGGGTCGCCGTCTTGCCGGTGCCGATGGCCCAAACCGGCTCGTATGCGATGACGATGGGCGCGGCGGCTTCGGCAGTGATGCCGGCCAGTGCGCCAGAGACCTGCGTCTTGAGCACGTCAGCCGTCTTGCCGGCTTCGCGCTCGGCCAGCACTTCGCCCACGCAGACAACCGGGACGACGCCATGCTTCAGCGCGGCGTGCAGCTTCTGGTTGACGATTTGATCGGTCTCGGCAAAATACTGACGGCGCTCGGAGTGGCCGATCAGCGTATGCGTTCCGCCCACCGCCTGAAGCTGGTTCAGCGAGGTCTCGCCGGTGTAAGCGCCCTCTTCAGCAAAGTGGATGTTCTGCGCGCCCACCAGGACATTGCTTCCCTTGGCGGCTGCAATCACCGTGGGCAGCAGCACGGGCGAGGGAAACAGAGCAATCTCGTCGCGGGTGTGGCCGGTAACGAGCGGCAAAAAGGCATCGACAAAGGCCTTGGCTTCGGCGGGCGTCTTGTACATCTTCCAGTTGGCGGCAATCAGTGCTTTACGGGGCATTTTGTTCAATCTCCTCAGATCAATTTTAGTGGATGCCTTTGGGCTTCCGGGTGACGACGGGCACATTGCGAGCGAAACCTGTTCGATGAGGACTCTTTCCTTGAGCGCAACGTACAGTGTGTACCGGAAGATCGACTCAACAATCGACCACGAGGCTGGCGCTATCGATCTGTTGGCGCTATGGTTTGGCTGACTCTGCTATTTACAGATGCGCGCAACGTAGCAGGAGCCCGGCCAGCACCGCGCCCAGCAAAGGGCCAAAGATCGGGATTGGCGCATAGCTCCAGTTGGAGCCGCCTTTGCCAGGAATGGGCAAGAGAGCATGAGCAATGCGCGGCCCCAGATCGCGGGCTGGATTAATAGCGTAGCCGGTGGTACCTCCCAGCGAAAGACCAATGCCCCAAACCAGGCAGGAAACCAGCCACGGTCCCACGCCCGAAGCCGGTCCGGTCATGGAAACGCCTTTGGATCCAATGGCCGCGGCCACCAGAATCAGAACCGCTGTGCCGATGGCCTCGCTGAGCAAGTTGAAGGCTGGATTGCGCACCGCCGCATGGGTGGCAAAAACACCCAGTTTAGCCGCCGGATCCGGCGTCAGGCTCCAGTGAGGGCCAAAGTGCAAAGCGGCCAGTGACGCGCCGATGAAAGCGCCTAGCAACTGCGCCAGCCAGAGCGGAAGTACCTGCATATAATTGCCAGTGACCATGGCATTGGAGAGCGTGATAGCAGGATTCAAGTTGGCGCCTGAGGAGCCGAAGGCCTGTGCCACCAGCACGCCGCAGAGCACACCCAGCGCCCAGCCGATGGTGATCACCAGCCAGCCGCCATCGACCGCAAAGCTCTTGCGCAACGTAACGCCGGCATTGACGCCGCAGCCCAACAGCACCAGCACCAAAGTGCCCATAAACTCGCCCATCCAGACTGAGTGCATTCTTCATCCCTCAAATTGAAAGGGTACGGCATGAGCCGTACCCTTTCAAAGCAATTGATTTCCATTGTTCCACAGCGCCGGATAAAAAACCGGAACTACTTCGATGCAGGAGCCGGAGCAGGCGTAGTCTGATCGGAATTGCCCGCCGGGGTCACAACCTTCTTTTTGTCCGTTAAACGAGTTTTATCGCCTGTGGTGGTGGCCTTCTTCTTTTTCTTTGTGGAAGTATCCCCTGCCAATCCCAACGGGCCAGCCTGCGTCTGCTGGTCAGCCACCTCGGCGGCATCCGGCGCTGAAGGAGCCATGGAGTCGGTCTTGGTGCCTTTGGCCTTGGCCTGCTTTTCCAGCTTTACCTGCTTGGCGCGCGCGCTGAAGCGAGTTTTGTCCGTCGGCTTGTTGCTTGCCTCCAAAGGGTTGACCGGTTCTGGAACGGAAGCCTCGGTGTGATCTACAGCTCCAGCATCCTCAACAGCGGCCTGAGCCGCCTGGGGCAATGTCTTGGTCGGCGCCTGACCCAAGCGGATTTTTTCCTTCTTGCCCGGCTTCATAGTGGCCACATCCGCGCCAGAACTCTTCTTGCTCTTCGCGGCAGGCGCGGCTGTGGGAGCAGCGCCCTCGGCGGGAACAGCAGCCTCGGGCGATTTTTGACGAAAGCTGTGCGTATTCTCGCGGAAGCGCGTGCGCTCCACCTTCTTCTTCTTCTTGGGCGCGGGCGGCGTGTAGGCGCCATAGACCAGCTTGGTCTGCTTTGCACTGGCGCCGGTATCGGTATAACCCGGCTTGATCTCGATGTATGCATCAATGCGCATCTTGGTCAGATAATCGCGCATTGCCGGCTCCATTCGCTCCATGAAAAAGTTCTGTTCGACCTGCGAGCGAACATCCTTGAAGGCCGGAACGCCACCCGGAACGTGTTGCACAACCTTGAGGATGACGAAGCCTTGCTTGGTGCGAATGGGGGCTGTGAATTGGCCTGTCTTGAGCGAGAAAGTCTGATCTTCCAATACTTTAGCAAGATCGCCGCGCTTGTAACTCCCCAGATCGCCGCCCTCGGCGGCCGTCTGGCCGTCGCTGAAGCTGCGCGCTAGTTGAGCAAAGTCGCCGCCAGCTTTGAGCTTGGCTTCCAGATCGTCCGCCTTCGCCTTGGCTGCGGCCAGCTTTGCCGTATCGTCGGGCTGGAGCGCGCCTTGAGGTGCCACCAATGGTGCGGAGGCGGCTGTGGAAACCATGATCTCAGAGAGCGTCACACTCTCCGGCTGCGCGTACTCCTGCTTGTGCTGTTCAAAATACCGCTCCGCTTCGCCGGGAGTGAACTGGACCATCTTGCCCACTTCCTCGCGCATCACCTCCTGGGTGATGATACTGTTGCGGATGTTGGCTTTGAAGTCCTCAAAGGAGACACCCTGCTCTTTGGCGGCCTTCTCCAGGTCTTCCATCGAATCCATGTGATATTGCTTGCGGATCTCGTTCAGCCTGTTCACCAGCTCGGTCTCGCCAGTGATGCCAAGTTCCTTGCCCTTGGAGAGCCAGAGCTGCTGATCGATGAGACTGCGCAGCAGATCCTTGTGGCCTAAGGCGATTTCCTGCATAGAGGCTCCGTGCTGGCGCGCCTCGTCATCCATTTCCTTCATGGCGCGCTCATAGTCCGAACGCGTGATGATCTGATCGTTAACCCGGGCGATGATCTCTTCGACCACCGTGCCGCCATACGGGCTCTCGGGCGCAGCGGGATGCGTTTGCGCCAGGGTGAATGTTGCAAGCAGCACCGTCGAGAACACGAAAGCCGCGGGAGTGCGAAAGATTCGAAGATTCATAGGGTCTGAACACAGCAAGGCGACATAGGCTTGCTCACCTGTTGCTTAGACGTCATTGTAAATGGCTGGGGAGCAACCGCGCCATTCTGCGCGCAAATCCCGGCAAATTGGCGTTTTCTAGTGCTCGATTCATTCGGCAGACGGAGATGCGAAGCCTGGATGGCCAAAAAGAAACAGCGTGAACCCGAAGGTCCACGCTGCTGCCGAACAGGATCGGCGTCACTTTTTCATCCTTCGTATTGGTTAATGCGCCGGTTATTGCACGGTGAGGTTGATGATGTTGCTGGCTGAAACGCTGCCTGAATTGGCCGTCAACGTGATGGTGTAGCTTCCTGGAGTGGTGCCGGTATTGCCTCCGCCGCTACTCCCTCCACCGCAGGCAAGGAAGCCGCCAGAGAGAAACGCGAGAAACACCAACATTCCCAGCAATGCGCGCCACTTGCGCCGCCGCGCCGGAATGCCAAAGAGCAGCAGGCAGGCCAGCGTTGCGCCGCCGGCGGCGTACCAGGGCTCTCCGGGGAGTTTGGGATGAGTCAGAGCGCTGCTGGAGGCCGCCGTCGTAGTCACGGTCAGGGTGGATGTTACGGCAGTAGTGCCGCTGATCGTAACCGAAGGTGAAGAGAAGCTGCACGTCGCCGGATCGCTGGCGGCTGTGGGAGAAATGGAGCAGCCAAGGTTGACCGTACCGGTGAAGCCATTGCTGGGAGTCACCGTTATGGTTGAGGTGTTGCCTGTGGTTGCCCCGGGAGCGACTGTCACCGCTAAGCCAGTAATCGAGATGCCGGGTACAAGGGCAGGCGTAACGTAAACGCTCTCAGACGAATAAGAAGCCAAGTAATTTGAATCGCCGTTATACGAAGCATACACAATTGCGTATCCGAGGCTGAGGGAATTTGCCGGGATGGTGAAGCTGGCGGATCCGCCGCTCAACTGAACCGCCGATGAGGTATAACTTCCTCCCGAAAGGGTAACTGTTCCGGTCGCTGTTGCGTTGCCAATGACGCCGGCAACTGTAACTGTCACATTCAAAGCTTGATTGACGGCAACAGTTGGGTTGGCGGGTGAAAACGTAATGATCGGATCCATGAGCGTGTTGAGTGTTCCCGTGCCGCTTCCAGTTGTATAGTTCGAGTCGCCTTGATAGGTTGCCGTCAACGTACTCTGAATGCCATTCTGGCCACTCGTAATCGAGAAGGTGGCTGAGCCGTTGGTTAACATCTGGGCAGATGTGATTGTGCTACTGGGGTCGGAACTTGCAAGCGTCACAAGACCAGTGGGAGTTGGATCCCCTTTGGGGCCGCTCAAGTTGACTGTAACCAAAATCGGGTAAGTAACTTTGGTTGTGGGTGCGACCACTGTAACCGTCGGATTGATCGTACCGGAAGGATTGACTGTAATGTAAGATTGGGCTGAGTTTGACTGATACATAGAATCGCCGCTGTAGTTGGCCGTAATGTAATAGGATCCAGCCGGAAGAGTGTTGGCTGGAATCGTAATCGTGGCTGTGCCGCCAACAAGGTTAACGGCAGTCGTGGTGACGCTGCCATAACTCAATGTCACTGACCCAGTAGGCACAGGAAGCCCGGTTACAGGAGTTGGTGTAACCGATACTTGCAGTGATTGATTGGTTAAGAGGGTTGAGGAAGAGGGCGTCTCCGTGATGGGCGTATAGATCTTCCCAACAGAAAATGCAACCGCGGGCGATGTGCTTCCTCCATAGTTGCTGTCGCCGCCATACACAGCGGTAACGTTATAGGCGCCGGGAGTCAAGACTGAGCTAGTAAAACTGGCTGTGCCCCAAGCGAGCGTGGTATTGGTGGCCGCTATGCCATCCAGCGCTACCGATCCCAAAGATGTCGAACCGTTCATGAAATTCACCGTGCCCGTAGGCGCCACACCCGCGCTATTGGCCGATAAATTAATAGTAAAAATTACTTGATTGTTATACCCGATTGAATAAGCAGGCGTAGAAACGGTAGTCACGGATGGAATCACATTGATAACATTCGGAGCGCTGGTATTGGCGAGGAAGCTGGCGTCACCGGGGTATACAGCGGTGAGGCTGTCACTGCCGCCGGGCAGCAAAACAGTTTGCAACTCAGCGACGCCTTCACTGGAGAGCGTTGCGGTGCCCAGTGTCGATGTGCCGTTCTTGAAGGTGATGGTCCCGGTGGCATTGCCATTGGGATTGGCAGCCGAAGCGCTGTTGCCGTAGGGCTGGGCATCGAGCACGAAGATGAAGCCATAGTACGGGATGGTTGAAGGATAATAGGTGCTCGGATCGTAGTAGGTGGCCGTGAGTTTGGTGGTGCTGCTTTCTGCGGCGACGGTGACAGGAATAGCGTTGGAGTCGCTCTGCGCATCGGTGCTGCTGCCGCCGTAGTGTGCCGAGACGTTATAACTGCCGCCGGGAAGGAATGTGGTTGTGCCGTTGACCGCTCCGCTGGAGAGCGTAAAACTGGTGATGCCTTGGCTGTTGGGCTGGGTTGCGGGGCTGATGCTGTCCACCAGCGCGATGTCGCCCGTGGGCGTGCCGGAGGAACTGGTAACGCTGGCCTTGACTGCCACACTGGCACCGTGAGTGATCTTCAGTGCGCTGGTGGCGCCGTTCAATTCGAGTGTGCTGGCGGTGGCGGCGAAGGATGCGCTGGCCCATTTGCTCGCCAGTTGGCTCACATCTACGCTACCCCAGCCGCTGGCCAAGTCATATCCGGCGGCGGCGTTGTAGCCTGTCATGAAGTCGTAGCCAGCCAAATTCAGTGCGCAACCAGACGAACCACCTTGACAGACCACCGAATTATCGCCGGTGGTTACGTCGTGGAAGACGGTGGAGTAATTGGATTTGGCTAGATCATAGAGCACATAATTGGCCTGACCTAAGCGCTTGCCTGCTTTCTGCTTCACCAGGGCCAACATGCCGGCAAAGGCGGGCGACGAGGCTGATGTGCCGCCCACGCCGCTCAGGTTGAAGTTGTTTCCGGTCGTCGGGGAGGCGCAGTCGGTAATCGGATCCCCATATAAATCCGTATCCTGATCCGTGCAAAGGCCCCACAACGCTCCGTAGAAACCGTTGCCCGCCAAAAAGGAGACGTCGGGAATGTTGCGATAATTGCCCGTGGCTACGCTGGACTGCCAGTTTGGCACTGAATAGATCGAACTGATGCCGCCCGAGCCCGCAACGATATTGTTGTCGTAACCATCCACCGAGAGGGGCTTGTTCGCCGCAATATCCGTATTGACAAACGTGGAGTCGTTCCATGGCTCCTCGGGGATGTATTTGAGCGCGCTGCGGTGATTAGGCAAGGTATTCGTAATGTCGACATAATCGGTAAAGCTGGCGGGGAAGCTACTCGTATACAGGGCGTCGTAGTCGGTGCCGCCCACGGCGATGTTATAGGGCGTGGAAGCAAAACCGCTCACGGCCAAACCCTGGTAGGCCTCTTCTTCAGTATCGAAGTTGTCACAGCCAGCCGAGCCGCCATCGCCCGCCGAGACGGTCACGGAGATGCCCTGCGCCGCCGCTTGCTCCCATAGATTCTGAATGAATTGATTGGTAGAGGCGCCCAGTACCGATTCGCATTCGCCGAAGCTGACACTGAATATATCCGCCTGGTTGTCATCCAGGGCGCGCTGGATGGCCAGAAACACACCCGCCTGGTAAGTTGTGTCGGCAGCTGTGTAAAGAATCACATTGGCGTCGGGGGCAATGCCGCCGGAGACCTCGGTATCAAGATACGCCTCGAGAGCATCCCCGTTCTCGCCAGGATCGGCACCATCGACGACTACCGTGGTGGGGTTTGCGGCCAGTCCGAAGGTTGAGCGATAGTTGGCATTTTGGGTAACGTCAATGTTCGAGTCGCCGGCGATTCCGATGGTGACGCCGGAGCCGGTGTAAGCCGTACTGGGGGGAGTGGCGTTAAGGCTGGTGGGCGTGTCGTAGATGGTGGCCGCGTCCGCCGGGCCAAGATAGATGTAATAACCGTCGGTGGCGTCACCTGTTGTGTATGTGGGCTTGATGGTGTGCTTTTGGGTGTTGACGGCCGCACTTGGTCCGCGGATGATCTGCGCCATCGGCTTGAAGCTGTTCAGAGAGGAAACGCCGGCAACGACCGGAGAGAGAGCGCTGGGGATTTGCGGATCCGTGACGTTGGCCCATTGTTGCTTTCCGTTCACCAGATAGTTGTGGATCGAGGTGTGAAAGGCCTCCTGCAACTGTCCCACCGTACCGGAAAACTCGATGGCCATCCGTCCCTTGGCCACTTTATTCACTGTGAATCCGTGGCCCGTGAGCCAACTCTGAATCGTTTGGAGATCGGCGTCGCCAACCCCGAAGCTGCTGCCAAATTGATCCGGACTCAAAAATTTTTGGTAGTTGGGCGAATTGGCGTCCTGTACGGACTGAAGATATGTCTGCAGTGCCGCCTCCTGCTCGGTGCTGCGCGCCAGAACCAGAATCAGGCGGTTGGCCGCCATGGAGGCGGGCGCAGGGCCAAGGTCAGACTTGGATTGCGCTAGAGGGTGCGTGTTGCCCCGCAGCGGGGTCAGCGACGACTCATCGATCGCATGCGTGATGCGCGATTGCAAGGCTGAACCTGGCACCCCCTGAATCATGGCGGTGTCCACATTGCTGTTTTGGCCAAAAAGCGGCAGTGAAAGCAGGACGATTGAAAGCGCAAGGATCTTCACGGGGGGATTCAACACGAAAGACTCACCTTTCTGAGAACTATTCAGTCTAGCGGATTATATAGAAGCGAGTCGCGGTATGGATAAAATTTTTTATTTTTACCAACAAGTTGGCCCGTCTGCCGGCGGACAAGTACAAACCAGTCGCGGCCACCAGGCGTCTGTCCGTATGGACCGAAATTCCATTTCCGCTTTCAGGCTAGGCTGGCGTCGATGAAGCCGCTTTCCTCGCCTAGGCATTCTTGAATTCGATTTCTGGAATTTCGTGCAGCCTCAGGAAAAAATTTATAATTGTGTAGCCATGACCAACGAAAGAACGGAAACGCAAGCCGCCGCAGCCCCCTCCAACTTCCTGCGCGAGATTATCGCTGAGGATCTCCGCACCAAAAAGTACGGCGACGCCGTGATCCAGACCCGCTTCCCTCCCGAGCCGAACGGCTACCTGCACATCGGCCACGCCAAGGCCATCTGCATCGACTTCGGCCTGGCTGACGAAGTGGGCGGCAAAACCAACCTGCGCTTCGACGACACCAATCCCGAAAAGGAAGAGCAAGAGTACGTTGATTCTATTATGGAAGACGTCCGTTGGCTAGGCTTCGAGTGGGATCGCCTCTGCTACGCCTCCGACTACTTCGGCCAGCTTTACGAGTGGGCTTTGCAACTCATCCGCGCCGGCAAGGCCTACGTCGACGACCTCACCGATGACGAGATTCGCCAGCACCGTGGCACGCTGACCGAACCCGGCAAAGACTCGCCGTATCGCACGCGCTCCATCGAAGAGAACCTGGACCTCTTCACCCGCATGAAGGCCGGCGAGTTCCCCGACGGCTCGCGCGTTCTGCGCGCCAAGATCGACATGAGTTCGCCGAACCTGAATATGCGCGATCCGGTCATGTACCGCATTCTGCACGCCTCGCATCAGCGCACCGGCGACGCGTGGTGCATCTATCCGATGTACGACTACGCCCACGGCCAGTCGGATTCGCTGGAGCGCGTTACGCACTCCATGTGCACCTTGGAATTTACCGACCACCAGCCCATCTACCGCTGGTATATCGAGCAGCTTGGCATCTTCCCCACGCAGCAGATTGAGTTCGACCGCCTCAACATTACCTACACCATGCTGAGCAAGCGCAAGCTGCTGCAACTGGTGAAGGAAGGGCGCGTCAGCGGCTGGGACGATCCGCGTATGCCCACGCTCTGCGGCATCCGCCGCCGCGGCTTCACGCCGGAGGCGATCCGCGCGTTTGTCACCGCCAGCGGCGTCTCACGCACCAACGGCTCGACGGATATCGAGATGCTCGAGCACTTCCAGCGTGACGACCTGAACCGCCGCGCAAGCCGGGCCATGGCCGTGCTGCGCCCGCTGAAGCTGGTCATCGACAACTATCCCGAGGGCGAGGAGTTTGTCGAAGTGGCTAACAACCCCGAAGACCCCAACGCCGGCACGCGCCAGGTGCCCTTCAGCCGCGAGATTTACATCGAACAGGACGACTTCCGCGAGGTGCCTCCGCCCAAGTACTATCGGCTCTCACCAGGCAAAGAGGTGCGCCTGCGCAACGCCTACTTTGTCACCGCGCAGAGCGTGGTCAAGGACGAGGCCGGCAACATCGTCGAGGTGCATTGCACCTACGACCCAGCCAGCCGCGGCGGCAACTCGCCCGATGGCCGCAAGGTCAAATCCACCATGCACTGGGTCTCCGCCGCCCACGCCCTCAGCGCGGAAATCCGCCTCTACGGCAACCTCTTCGCCAAGCCCGATCCCTATGATCTGGAAGAAGGCCAGGATGTGCTCGACAATCTCAATCCAAACTCGCTGGAGATTCTCTCGACCGCCAAGCTGGAGCCATCTCTCGCCAACGCCAAAGTCGAGGACCGCTACCAGTTCGAGCGCGTCGGCTACTTCTGCCTTGACCCGGATTCGAAGCCGGAGCAGTTAGTCTTCAACCGCACGCTGCCGCTGAAAGACGCCTGGGCGAAGATCGAAAAGAAAGCGGGAGCGTAGAGTCCGACCTTCAAAAGTTCAGCTAATCGAACCACGAACGAAGGGCATCATGAACAAGCCTGACTTCTCGAAATGGACTAACGACCCACGCTCGACCAATGAGTTGATACGGCTCGCGCTCACCGAAGAAGACGAGAATGCGGCGGAGGAGCCTGTCACCGTTCTGCAGTTCCGCGCTTCGCGCGAAGTTCTTGAGGCCGCTGAAAGGCTCTGCTCAAGTGCCGCTCCAAAAGAGCGATTGCTCGGCACAAGAATCCTGGGTCAACTCGGCGTACCGTCCAGGACTTTCCCCAATGAGTGCTTTGATTGCCTTGCAAGAACGCTCGCAACGGAGTCAGATCCAGACGTATTGCAATCGATAGCTATCGCATTTGGATTCTTGGAAGAACCGCGCTGCGTTGAACTGCTCATCCCTCTCAAGGACCATCCAGACTCGGATGTAAGATACGGCGTAGTTCATGGGATGAGTAAGCAAAGTAATCCGCGAGCCATCCAGACACTAATTGGGCTTTCAACCGACGAGGACAGTGTCGTTCGCGACTGGGCAACATTCGGGCTGGGAACCTTGACGGATTTCGATAGTCCGGAACTCCGTGACGCCTTGGTCGCCAGATTAAACGACGCGTATGCTGACGCTCGTTTTGAAGCGATGGTCGGCCTTGCCCGGCGCAAGGACAACCGCGTCCTCGCCCCGCTTCTCGAAGCGCTGACGGCCAATACCGTGTTTATATTGGCGCTTGAAGCTGCTCAGGAAATCGCTGACTCAAGATTGCTGCCAGCGCTGATGGACCTGAAGAAAAGCTGGGCCGACGACGATGACCGGTTCGTGGCCGATCTCGATAGCGCAATTGCCGCTTGCCAGAGCCAGCCAGTTCCTTAGAATAGGATCGCTGGTTGGCCGAGTACCATAGGTTTCGCTTCTAGGGCTTAGGGTTCTTGTCAGCCCCCAATCGGCAAGGCCTTCCCTTGCACGAAGAACTCCCGCAGCTTCACCGTCGAGTGCGGAGTCTGCCCCAGCGCTTCTTCCATCCATGCCGGAAGCTCAGAGGCGAGGAAAGTAATCTCGCGTCCCAGGAATGAGGCGATCAGCTTCGGCGGCATCTCGAAGACTGCTGACTGTCCGCCCCCTCTATAACTCTGTCATCCTGAGCGGAGCGCAGCGAAGTCGAAGGACCTGTGGTTGCTTTTCGCTCCTCGCATTGCGCAAGCATTGGACAGGTTTCCGAAGTGCAACCGCAGGTCCTTCGACTGCGCAGTTCACAAAAGCGTGAACTGCTCCGCTCAGGATGACAGATTTGTGGAGGAATGAGCTGTAATATAAATGCCTATATAGGATCAGCATTCAACATGGCAGCGTAATCGTCCGCATTGAAGAAATCGCAGCCGAATTGGCTTCCAGGAAACGCGCTCGTCTTTCCACTGCCGGCTGGACCAGCCATCACGTACATGATCGGCATCCGCTATCCCCCGAAGTCCCGGTCCGCCCCCGGCTGCATATCTGCTGGAAGTTCCTTCTTGATGCGGTTGCCGTCCTTGTCGACAATGCCCAAGGCTTCAAGCCTCTCGCATGACCGTCGGATGCGTCTTGCGCCTTCTTCGCGCACACGCTGGTCAATGACCGCCTGCTCAGCCAGAAACTCCGGCGAGTAGGTTCTTTTTACATAAACCGCTTTAGGGGCTTCCACGGTGCTCTCGTCCGGCCTCGGAATCAGGGTTTCAGTTGCCATCGCGCCCTCCTGTTATCTGAATTGTAGTCCTCAAGCGTTTGCATCACTGACCACCGCTATCGCGTGTCGGCGTACTTTCGTTTGCTAAATGCTCACATGGGCAATCTTTTGCCGATGAGCCAGTAGGGGCAGCGCTTGGGCTTCGGCGGCATCCACAGTCAGACCGTATTTGGCGCGCAGTTCATCCACCTTGCCGTGTTCGATGAACTGGTCTGGCCAGCCGATGCGCACCACCGGAACCAGGCTGCCCAGTTCTTCCAGCGCCTCGACCACCGCCGAGCCAAAGCCACCCATCAGGACGTGGTCCTCGAAGGTGACAAAGGCCGCCACGCGCTCGGCGTAATGGGCAAGCATCTCGCGGTCAAGTGGCTTCACAAAGCGCGGATTGATGACCGCCGCGGAGTAGCCTTCGCGCTCCAGGCGCGCGGCCAGTTCCAGTGCCAGCCCGGTCATCGGACCGAGCCCCAGAATCGCCAGATCCGAACCGTCCTTGAGCACTTCGGCCTTGCCCACGGGAATCACTTGCGGCTCCGGCTTGAGCATTGCGCCCGCTCCCACGCCGCGCGGATAGCGAATCGCGCTCGGTCCCGGAAGTTGGAGAGCGGTGGCCATCATGTCGGCCAGTTCGTCCTCGTCCTTGGGAGACATTAAAACCATTTCGGGGATGCCGCGCAGATACGCAATGTCGAACAAGCCATGGTGCGTGGGACCATCGTCGCCGCTCAGCCCCGCGCGGTCCATGCAGAAGAGTACAGGCAGCTTTTGCAGCGCCACGTCGTGAACGATGCAGTCGATGGCCCGCTGCAGGAAGGTCGAATAGATGGCACAAACCGGCCGCAGACCACGCGTCGCCATTCCAGCGGCAAAAACCACCGCATGCTCCTCGGCGATACCCACGTCAAAGTAGCGCTTGGGATGATAGGGGCGGAAGAGATCGAGGCCCGTGCCGCTGGGCATGGCGGCGGTGATGGCCACCACGCGCTCATCCTTGTCGGCCAGCTTAACCAGCGTCTTGGCAAAGACCTCGGCAAACGATGGCAGCCCGACGGGCTTGGTCTCGCCGGTCTCCGGGTCGAAGGGGCCAAGGCCGTGGAACTTCTTCTGCAAGTCGAGCGCCGGCTGAAAGCCCCGGCCTTTTTGCGTTAGCACATGGAGCAGAACCGGGCGGTTCTCCGCCTTCAGGAACTTGAAGCTCTCCACCAGCAGCGGAATATTATGGCCGTCAATGGGGCCAAAGTATTGCAGCCCGAACTCCTCAAAGAGGACCGAAGGCCAGAGCAGGCTCTTGGCCGCCTCTTCCGCGCGCCGCGCCACCTCGACGGCCGTCTTGCCGCCGATCTTCTCCACCAGGCGCTTGGCCGAGTCGTGCAGGTGTTTATAGTGCTCATTGGTGACAATCTTGTGGAAGTAGCGGGCAATGGCGCCCACATTGCGATCAATCGACCACTCATTGTCGTTGAGCACTACGATCATCCGCTTGGTCTGCACGGCGATATTGTTCAGGGCTTCAAAGGTTATGCCGTTGGTAAAGGCCGCGTCGCCTAACACTGCGATCACGTGCTCCATGCCGCCCGCCAAATCACGCGCCACGGCCATGCCCAACGCAGCCGAGAGTGCCGTTCCCGCGTGTCCCGCACCAAAGGCATCATGTTCGCTTTCGGTGCGAAGCATGAAGCCATTCAAGCCACCCGGCTGGCGAATTGTATCCATGCGCTCCAGGCGGCCGGTCAAGATTTTGTGGATATAAGCCTGATGGCTCACGTCGAAAAGGAGCTTGTCGTTGGGGGTATTGAAGACCGCGTGCAGCGCCAGTGTGAGCTCCACCACGCCTAGATTCGGACCCAGATGACCGCCGGTCTTGGAGAGCGTTTGAATCAGGAATTCGCGAATCTCCTCAGCCAGTTCCGCCATCTGCGCATAGTTCAATCGCTTCAGATCAGCGGGCGAGTGAATCGATTCCAGCAGCATTCCCATTCTCTTCCCTTCTCCAAATCTATCTCCAAACGCCCGAAAAAAGCGCTTCCATGTGCAGGCGTGAGTCGACTGCGCCTACCGATAGTATACCAATCAGCCGCTAGCAGCAGTATTTGTTCGGCTATCGTACTCAGGGCATTCGCAGAAAGGATTTAAACCAGAATGAACAAGAGCTCTGAATGGGAATCCACGATCCAAAATCAGCTCTGTTGGTTAGGAGGCTTCCCTGGCCAGCATGGATTCTTCCGGCTCTTCCGCCGAGGCCAGCTTGCGCAGCCTTCCTTGGGCCATCAGTTCGCAGGGATCGCCGCGGTAGTTCAATCGCCGTGAACCGAAGTAACTTCCCACCCAGAAGCAGAATCCCATCAAGTCGCGGACCGGGTAGAGCCATGCTTTGCGCAAGGCGATGCGGTCGTTGACCACACTGCCGGCAACCAATCGGCAAAGCAGCACTCGATTGATCCATGTGAACGTCAGCAGCCCCACACCCAGAAACGGATGTCCCGCAATGGCCAGAACTGCCAACCCCAGCAATCCATACGGAACGGCATAGGTCAGCACTGAGCCAAAGTGGCCCAGTGGCCGAGAGAAGCGCGTGCTGGTGGCCCATCCCTGCTGATGCGCCATCGAGCCTTTGAAGGAGCCGCTCAACAAATGGTGTTCAATGATGCAAGTGGAGAGCACGACCCTCTCGCCTGCCTTGGCCGTCCAGTTGCCCAGCACAAAATCGTCGGCAAAGAACTGGGAGACAGGCTCGAAGCCGCCAATCTTTTCGATGGTGCTTTGGCGCATCACCATCGACGGACCGAGAGCGAAGCGCATTCCCTCCAGCATCTCAGCCACCAGAACGCCGGAGGTCATCTCGACCGACATTCCCATCGCCTCCAGATCGCCCCAGACCCCGCCGCGAGCGACGCCGCGATAGAGGCAGGTGACCATGCCTACTTGCGGTTCGCAGAGCGGCTGGACCACGGTGGCCAGGTAATCGGAAGCAACCCGGACATCGCTGTCCGTAGCCACGAGGATCGGAAAGCGTGCCGCGCGGCGCATGACTTCCAGCGAAAAGGTGCGCGCATTGGGCCACGCCGGTTCGCCGCAGGTGAGAAAACGGCACGCCACGCCGGGAAATCGCGCAGCGACGCGGCGCGCCGCTTCGAGACCGGCATCCGAGGCCTGGCGCGCACAGAAGAGAATCTCGAAGTGCGGATAATCCTGCTGAAAGAAGCTGGCCAAATTCTCTTCCAGGTTTGGCTCGTCGCCATACAAAGGCTTCAAGAGGCTGACCGGGGGCAGAAAGTCAGCGGCTTCAGCCTCAGCGGCGCGACGGCGAAAGCGCAGAACGCCAGCAGCCACCATCAGGGTGTAGACCGTCGAGGTAACCGTTCCCAAGACGGCGACCGCTTGCAGCGCGGCGGATAGATTGGATCCAAAAGTCATGAGTTCGATCTGCCATTCAAAAACGCTCGCACTGGAGGCATGAAAAAGCATGGAATAAGTCAAAGAAACTGTCTATCCATTATCGCAGCAGAGAGGCGTATTTCGGGCTGGACTGGTCAGCGGTGCGCGGCTGGCCGGGATCCGGCCGTGAGAAATGGAGGGGGCCATTTTTCGGCTTTGATGCAGGAGACGATAGATATCAGACCTCAACCTGCCTCTCAAAGTAATTTCGCAGTGCAACCTATCCTGTTTGTGTACACAATGAATGAGACGGTTAGCGATGAATGTGGACAGGATCGGCCACCCGCGCCACAAGCGCCGTGCGCACCTCTTCCATCACCGCGTGCCATGCGCCCAGACTGGGCTGGCGGAAGAGGCGCATCGTCGGATACCAAGGGCTGTCGTCGCGGTGGAGCAGCCAACGCCAGTCCGCCGCATAGCCCAGCAGCGTCCAGACCGGCACGGCCAGCGCGCCTGCCATATGGGCGACGGATGTGTCCACCGTAATCACCAGATCAAGATGGGCCATCTGCGCTGCAGTGTCGGATAGATCCGAGGTAAAGGGCGCAAGATCCGTAACAGTACCCGCCGCAGCCGACAGTTGCCTGGATGCCTGTCCCATCTGCAAAGAAAAGAAGTGAACGCCTTTTGTACGCAAGAGTGGCAACAGGAAGGAAAACGCCATCGAGCGTAGGCGATCCTTGGCGTGGCTCGGACTGCCGGCCCAGGCGATGCCTACGCGCAGCCCCGTGGCCGGCCACACCAACCGGGACGCCGCCCGCGATGCATCCTCTGGAATATTCAGATATGGCGCGCGCGCCGGGATATTCTCCAGGTTCGTACCAAAAACCAGAGGCAGGCTCATCAAGGGAATCTGGCAATCAAAGGGCGGAAGCGGCTCTCCGGTCACCCTTAGATCAGCCAGGCCAGGCAGCAGCCGTGCCATGCGCCGCAGTCGAGTGGGCAGGCAGAGCACCACCGAGCCGCCGGCTGCTTGCACCATCGGCAGGTAACGCAGAAACTGAATTGTGTCTCCCAATCCCTGCTCAGCATGGAGCAGAATGCGCGCACCGTTAAGCGGCTCACCGCGCCAAAGCGGTTGAGGAAAGTGGCGAGGAGAGCTTTGAGTGCGCCGCCGTGCCTCAAAATTGCGCCAGCCCGCGGCAAAGTCTCCTTGAAGCAGTTGCAGCAGTGAGCGGTTCCAGGCCGCGTAAGCTGAATCCGGCTGAAGCTCCAGCGCCCGCTCATAGCAGAGCTGCGCCGCCTCAAAGTTGCCCTGATCATGCAGGATTGAGCCAAGATTGCAGTGCGCTTCAACATGGTTGGGATGAGTGGCCAGAACCTGGCGATAGCTCTCCACCGCCGCCTGAAGATTGCCGCGCTTCCAGTCCACATTACCTAGATTGAAGCGTGCTTCGGCGTACTCAGGCTTCAAACGGAGGGCGAGATTAAACGCACTGACCGCCTCCTCGAGGTGGCCTTGCGCTTCCAACGTTACACCCAGATTGTTTTCCAGCTCGGCGCACTCCGGCCTGAGTACCAGCGCGCGGCGGTAGCAGACCATGGCTTCCTCCATCCGACCATGGCGATAGTGCTCGGCAGCTTCGGCTGTAATGCGCTGAAAATTAATGAGCTTGCTTTCCTGATCTGCAATTGGATTCAATGCAGGCGAAGCAATTTCGCAGCCAAAAGTGAGGCACGTTGTTGGAAACTTCTCATCCAAGGCGGGTTAAGACAACCTGTGTTGATTTCTTGCCGAGTGTACACCAGAGCCAACCCGTAAGAATAAACTGGAGAAGATGACTGACAAACCGCAACCGCCCATCGCCCGCATCGACCACAAAGAAACCACCCTGCACGGCACCGTCCTCGTTGACAATTACGCTTGGCTGCGCGACAAAGAGAATCCCGAAGTCACGGCCTATCTCGAAGCCGAGAATGCCTATGCCGAGACAGTGATGGCTCCGCTCGACAGCCTGCGCGAAAAGCTTTACCAGGAGATGCTCTCGCACGTAAAGCAGACCGACGTTTCGGTTCCTTACCGGGATGGCGCGTGGTGGTATCTGACGCGCACGGAAGAGGGCAAGCAGTATGCCATTCATTGCCGCAGGGCAGGAAATTCTGCCGGACCGGATAACAGCGCACCGGAGCAGGTCATTCTCGACGGCAACCAGCTCGCCGAAGGCCACGCCTTCTTTTCCGTCGGCGATACGGACATCAGCCGCGATGGGCGCTGGCTGGCCTACACCACAGACTTGACCGGCTTCCGCCAATACACTTTGCACATCAAGGACTTGGAGACCGGTGAGACACTGGTCGAAGAAGTCGAGCGCGTCGGCTCGGTAGTCTGGGCAGCGGATAACAAGACGCTCTTTTATACCATCGAGGACGAAGAGCAGAAGCGGCAGTTTCAGTTGTGGCGGCACCTGCTCGGCACGCCGTATGCGAGTGACGCGCTGATCTATCAAGAGAACGACGAGCGCTTCAATGTGGGTGCAGGGCGCACGCGCGATGGCAAGTTCATCGTAATGGAGTCTGCCAGCCACATCACCTCCGAGTCATGGGTGCTGCCGGCCGATCAGCCCGAAGGCGTGTTTACGCTCATCAGCCCGCGCGAAGACGATCATGAATACTCCATCGATCATCGCAACGGATTGTGGTTCATCCGCACCAACGATCAGGGGCGAAACTTCCGGCTGGTGACCGCGCCGGTCGAGAATCCAGCTCGCGAGCATTGGACGGAACGGATTGCGCATCGCGACGGCATCATGATCGAAGAGATCGATCTCTTCGCTGATTTCTTCATTGCCTGTGAGCGCGAGGATGGGTTGCCGCGTCTGCGCGTCTGGCGCTTCTGCGGCGAAGGGCCGGATGCAACGCTGGCAAGCGAGATCAGCTTTCCCGAGCCGGCCTACAGCGCGCAGCCGCACGTGAACCGCGTCTTCGATACGCCCGCCTTCCGCTACTCCTATCAGTCGCTGGTCACGCCTGCTTCAGTTTATGAATATGACGTGGCTGCGGGCTTATCCAAGTTGCTGAAACAGTTAGAGATTCCAGGCGGCTTTGATCGCACGCTCTATGCCAGCGAGCGCGTGCACGCCATTGCGCCGGACGGTGTTCGGGTTCCGGTTTCGCTGGTCTATCGAAAGGACAAACGCGAGCCGGGAAAGAATCCGCTCTATGTTTATGGCTACGGCTCCTATGGTTACGCGCTGCCGGTGGGCTTCAGTTCCAACCGGCTGAGTCTGCTCGATCGCGGCGTGGTGATGGCCTACGCGCACATCCGCGGCGGCGGCGATCTGGGCGAGCCCTGGCATGACGCGGGCAAGATGCTCGTTAAGCGCAACACCTTCACAGACTTCATCGCTTCGGTCGAACATTTGACTGCGGCGGGATTCGGCGATGCGGCGAAGGTGTCGATTGAAGGCGGCTCGGCCGGTGGACTGCTGATGGGCGCGGTAGTCAATCTGCGCCCCGATCTCTTCCGTGCGGTGCTCTCGCACGTGCCTTTTGTCGATGTGATGAACACCATGCTCGACGCTTCCCTTCCCCTCACTGTGCCGGAGTATGAGGAATGGGGCAATCCGAACGAGGAGAAATACTTCAACTATATGTTGAGCTATTCACCGTATGACAATCTAAATTCAGCAAGTTATCCGGCAATGCTTGTCAAAACATCTTTGCAGGACAGCCAGGTGATGTATTGGGAGCCGGCCAAGTATGTGGCCAAGCTGAGGACGCTGAAGACAGACGCGAATCCGTTGCTGCTCGTAACCAACATGCAGTCCGGCCACGGCGGCGCGAGCGGGCGCTACGACTATCTGAAGGAGATCGCGCTGGACTATGCCTTCCTGTTGCGCGAACTGGAGATGCTGTAAACCGGCAAAGGTGGGACATTGGCTATCCTTTGCCCGGTCAGCACGTAAAATAGAGCTAAGGTAGAACGAATGGCGCAGCTCCCCTTTATCGATCCGGCTAACGAAGCGATGTTTGCCCCAGCCGCAAAAGCTAGTGAGAGCCTCGATCCCGCGGATTGGGACGCCTTTCGCGTCCAGGCGCACCGCATGCTGGACGATATGATCGGCTACATCGAGAACATTCGGCAGAGGCCAGTATGGCAGCCGATTCCGAGCGATCTTCGCGCGCGCTTTCATACAGATGCGCCGCGCACTGGTGTTGCGCTGGCCGAGGTGCATGAGGAGTTCATGCACAGCGTGCTTCCCTATGCACAGGGCAATGTGCATCCCGGCTTTATGGGCTGGGTGAATGGCGGCGGCACGCCGGTTGGTATGGTAGCGGAGATGCTTGCGGCTGGACTGAATGCGAACCTCGGCGGCCGAGATCATATCCCGGTTGAGGTTGAACGGCAGGTGGCGCGCTGGGTTGCCGAGATCATGGGTTTTCCGCTGACGGCGACCGGGCTCTTTGTGACTGGAACCTCGATGGCGAATCTGATCGCCGTGCTAATTGCCCGCGACTCAGCGCTAGGTTTCGAGGTGCGCGCGACGGGTGTGGCCGAGCAGACGCGGCAGTTGAGGGCTTACACATCGAAGGCTGTCCACGGCTGCGTGCCCAAAGCGATGGACATTGCCGGGTTGGGCAGCGACGCCTTGCGGCAGATTCCCATCGACAGCCGCTTCCACATGGATTTGATAGCGCTCGAAGCTGCAATCCGGCAGGATCGCGCGGCTGGCCTGACACCGTTTCTGGTCGTTGGAACGGCGGGAACGGTGAATACCGGCGCGGTGGACGACCTTTCTGCGCTAGCTGATCTTTGCGCGCGTGAGGGGCTTTGGTTTCATGTGGACGGGGCCTTCGGCGCGTTGGCTCGGCTGGCTCCCGATCTGGCTCCGCTCGTCGACGGCATTGAGCGCGCCGATTCGGTAGCCTTCGACTTTCATAAATGGGGACAGGCTCCCTACGACGCCGGCTTCATTCTGGTGCGCGATGGAGAGGCGCACAAGAACGCTTTCGCGCTTCCGGCTGCCTATCTGCAACGCGCCGCGCGCGGTCTCGCCGCCAACTCGCCATGGCCCTGCGACTTCGGCCCAGATCTCTCGCGCGGCTTTCGCGCCCTGAAGGTCTGGTTCACGCTGAAGGTACTGGGCACGGAGGCACTGGGTGCATCGATCTCCCGCTGTTGTGCCCTGGCCCGCGCTTTGGAGGCTCGCGTCGCAGCGACTCCGGAGCTTGAGCTGATGGCGCCGGTCGAGCTGAATATCGTCTGCTTCCGCTTCCGCAGCAAAGATCCAGAAGACTCCAATCGCGTGAACGACGCGATTGTCGTAGCCTTGCAGGAGGCCGGTGTTGTGGTTCCATCAACAACCCGGATCGCCGGACGAACGGCCATCCGCGCGGCCATTGTCAATCACCGCACCAGCCGCGCGGAGATTGACTCGCTGGTAAACGGCGTTATGGATCAAGGGCGAAAACTTTGCGGAGGTAATTCGGTCTAAATGTACTCCCGGAAAAGTTCCGGCGAGGGTGCGGCAATGACGCATTTGCCGACCAACATTCCGTCCTCGGCGGCGACCTTTGCACCGACGGCCACGGCTGCTTGTACGCTGGCCACGTCGCCGGCCATCAGCAGAAAGCCTTTGCCGCCCAGGGCCATCGCCAGATGAATGCGCAGTAGCGTGATGTCGGCGGATTTGACGGCCGCATCGGCTACCCCAATAATGCTGGCGGCGGAGAAGGTTTCGATTACGCCTATCGAGCGCAACTGCCGGGGATCGATCTCAACGGCATTAGAGATGGCGCTGAGAACCGACGGATGCACGCGGGCGATCTGGCGGCGCTCAATCAGTGATGGACCCGCCGCAACTCCTCCGGCCTCGACCGCGGCCTGAACGCTGCTGACGTCGCCGGAAATCACGATAAGATACTTGCCAGAGCAGATGCTGCGGGCCATCAAAAGCTGCACGGAAGCGGCCTTGAGCATGACATCCTGGACCAGGAAGCCGGTGGCCACGCTGGCCAGCTCAATCAATCCGATCGAAGTGATTTCCGCCATGATTTTTGCTCCTTCAATTTCGATTCTCTACGCTTCAATCACAATCGCATCGCGACCCACGGTCACAACGCCGTCGATGCTCGCGTGAATGCGCGCGCCCAACTTGCCCAGCTCCGGCGCGGCCAGCAGGTCGCCCACACGCACTGGATCGCCACACTTGACCACTGGAATTGCAGGCGCTCCGGCGTGCTGCTTCAAAGGCAGATTGACCTTGCGCGGGGCGAATGAGTGCTCCAGCAGCGGCCCCACATTGTTGAACTCGCCCAGTCCGAGCCGGGCCATCAGGCGTCGCATCGGCACCCGGCGGAATTCGGCCATCGGATGGGGCGCAATCGAGGCGGGATCGCCTTTGAAGATCAGCCCAAGTTCGCGCGCCAGCGGCTTGGCCTGGACGCAGACATTTTTTGGATCGAGATCCTCAGGGCAGGCGTAGAGCGTGCAAAGATTGCACTCGCAACAATAGAGCGTGGCCACCATGGCATCGGTGCCTGTAGTGAAGCCCAGCGACTGCATGGCGCGATGCGGCTGGATGGGATGGCCGAGCAGAAAGCGAGGGCAAAATTCGGTGCAGAAGCGGCACTGATCGCAGGCCGAGCGGCCGATGCGATTGACCTGAATCATCGGCGCATTGTGGCGGCGGATCAGGCTGTGCTGGGCAGGCAGTACGATGATTCCGCCGGTGGTCTTGGTGACCGGAACGTCCAGGCTGGCTGCGGACTTGGCCATCATGACGCCGCCGAGCAGCACGCCGATGTCGTCCACCGTTGCGCCGCCCGCCGCTTCAATCACTTCGCCGATGGAGATGCCGACCGGAACCCGCAGCGTAATCGGGTGGACAACCGCGCCTGCGACCGTCAGAAACTTGTGCGTAACAGGCTGGTCGAGGCCGATATTCAGCAGCGTTTCTACATTCGATACTGCGACATCTACATCCTTAGGCAACCCGCCGGGAGGAATCACGCGGTCGGTAATCAGATGCACCAGAATGAATTCATCACCCGCCGGATAGACATCGGGCAGCGGCACCACGCGCACACTGGGCGGCACAACCCGCTCCAGTGCTTCAATAATCTCCAGGTACTTTTCCTTGATGCCGATGGCCGCTTCCGGCGCGCCGACGATCTCCATGGCTATGCGAAGGCCGCGCAGAAAAGCCTCGGAGTGATGATGCAGCAATTCCTTGTCTTTGTGCAGCAGCGGCTCGCACTCGGCGGCGTTGACGATCAGCAGTGAGACTCTGGAAGCGAACTTGACCGCTGCAGGAAAGCCGCCGCCGCCCGCACCGACTATGCCTAGCTCCTCCAGCCGGGCTAATGACAAGGGCAGAGAAGGGTTGGCTACGGATTGTCCCGGATTGGCCGCCATGGATTGTGAACCTCAAAGATTCGCAGGGTCTAAAGCCCAACCTTTGTTATCAGCATCTTGCGGCACGACTAAAGTCGTGCCCTGTTACAACGCCTGCTCATCGGTTTTGACAAAGCTTACTCATCGGCTGTTACAAAGGCTGCTTAATCACTATTACAAAGCCAGCTTATCGGCTGTTACAAAGGCTGTTTGTCGGCTTTGAAAAACCATTTGACTCTGACTAGAATTGTACGATATGCTTTAAGATAATTCAAGAGTGTTCATAACTGTTCACGATAATGAAATGTTTAATCCCAAATATCGGCAGCACTTCCTTCAAGTACAGGCTGCTTGAGATGCCGGCGGAGACCGTTCTGGCGGAGGGACGCATTGAGCGGATCGGTCAACCAGGTGGCGCGTGCGCTGATTACTCCGCCGCCATCCGCAAGTGCATCGCGGCCATTGCGGGCGAGGGTAAAGCGCTTAAGAATCTCTCGGAGATTGGCGCGGTGGGCTTCAAGGTGGTTCATGCCGGGCCATTGAATCAATCGCAGATCATCGGCGACGAGCTGCTCCAGGCGATGGAGGAGTTCACTTTCTTTGCACTGGCGCACAATCCTCCCTACATTGAGGCGATTCAGGCATTTCGGCAGGAACTTCCCGGCGTACCTCTGGTCGCGGTGATTGAGACCGCACCGTATCGCTGGATGAACGAAGCGGCCACTACCTACGCCGTGCCGTATGAATGGCGCGAGCGCTATGGCATTCGCCGCTACGGCTTCCACGGCGCCAGTCATCGAGCGGCCAGCGAGCATACGTCGGCGCTGCTTGGGCGAGAGAATCTTCGCCACATCAGTTGTCATTTGGGCGGCAGTTCGAGCATCGCGGCCTTCCGGGACTGCGTGGCTATCGACACGAGTTTTGGGACCTCGCCGCAATCGGGGCTGCCGCAGAACAATCGCGTCGGTGATTTGGATGCCTTTGCGGTTTTGCATGTGATGAAAAAGCTCGGCATCGGACCGGATGAAATGGCGCGCACACTTGGGCAGTTTTCCGGTCTGGCGGGGATCAGTGGAACGAGCGGCGATCTGCGCGATCTGGATCAGGCCGCGGCGGCTGGCAGCAAGCAGGCGCGCCTTGCGCTGGATGTTTTTGCGCACGCGATTCGCCACTATATCGGCGCGTTTCTGCTGGAGTTGGGCGGCGTGGATGCGATCACATTTTCCGGCGGCATCGGCGAGAATAGCGCGGAGCTTCGCGCTGCTGTGTTGAAGAATCTCTCCGGCTTCGGCATTGAATTGGATGAAGAGACGAACCGCGCGGCAAATGGACTGGGGGCGATTTCAGCGGAAAACTCCGCGGTGAAGATTCTGATTGTTCCGGCGAATGAGGAACTGATTGTTGCGCGGGAAGCGGTGAGGGTGGTTGGAGAGGCTGGGCTTTGAGACGGAGATCGTTTTTGTTGTACGACAAAGACGGCGAGTTAGCGTCCGCTTCGCGGAGATCGCAAGTTAGCGAGTTAGCGGCAGTTCATGCAAGTGATGCGTTGATACGGCAAAACCGGCTGCTCGGATGACAGTTTTTTGTTGGTTGAAATGCTTTAGTAAATCAACAACGTATTTTGAGAGTTCTTATGAGTAGTGGAAAGACAAAATCGCCGGGCACGATAGACCGTTCGATGGTCGAGCAGATTGTGCGCCAGGTGGCGCTGGAGTATCTGGGACGAGGTCAAGGCGCCGCGCCGCTACTCTCCGTGCAGACCTCCTCGCGGCATATGCACGTCTGCCGCGAAGACATGGATGTTCTCTTCGGGCCGGGTACGGAACTGACCTATGATCGCCCGCTTTATCAGGAAGGCAACTTTGCGGCCAAAGAGACGGTGACCATTGTGGGGCCGCGCGGCAGATTGATCTCCAACCTGCGCATCCTTGGGCCGATGCGCAAGCAATCGCAGGTGGAACTGGCCTTTACCGATGCCATTATGCTGGGATTCAAGGACATTCCGGTGCGGCTTTCGGGCGACATTGCGGGCACTCCCGGCGCGGTGATCATCGGGCCCAAAGGCGTGGTGGAGCTGAAGGAAGGCCTGATTCGAGCCGCCATTCATGTGCACATGAATCCCGCCGAGGCCGCGTATTTTGGCGTGAACAAGGGCGATCGGATGAAGCTGCGCATTGGCGGCGAGGCGGGCGTGACATTCAACAATGTTCATGTGCGCATTGATCCAACTTCGCGCCTGAATGTACACATGGACACCGATGAAGCCAATGCCTGCGGCGCGCATTTGACCAAGGACATTGAACTGTACAAGTAACAATCCAGAAGAAGAGAGGGATGCGATGAAGCAAGCGCTAGGAATGATTGAGACCAAGGGCCTGGTGGCGCTGTTTGAAGCCACTGACGCCATGCTCAAGTCAGCAAACGTGACGTTCGCCGGCTGGCAGTCCGTAGGTTCCGGACTGGTAACCGCCTTCGTGGAAGGGGACGTGGCCGCGGTAAAAGCAGCCACGGACGCGGGCGCTGAGGCAGCGGCCAGAATCGGCGAAGTGGTGAGCGTGCAGGTGATCTCGCGCCCGCATGATGAACTGCCGTCATTCGTACTACCGGCGAAGTAATCCAGGGAGAGCCAGATGAGTGAAGCAATCGGATTGATCGAAACCAAGGGCCTCGTCGGTTTGGTCGAGGCGTGTGACGCAATGGTGAAGGCGGCCAGCGTTGAGCTTGTGAAGACCGTGACCATCGGCGGCGGCTACGTGACCGCAATTGTGCGCGGCGATGTGGGCAGTGTGCGCGCCGCGGTGGATGCGGGCGCGGCCGCGGCCAAGAATGTGGGAGAGCTGGTCAGCTCGCACGTGATTGCGCGTCCGCATGATGCGCTGGTGGAAAGTTTCTTGAAGTAAGAAAGATCGAGGAGAAGACAACATGGCCAATGAAGCGATTGGAATGATCGAGACAAAGGGTCTGGTGGCGCTGGTGCAGGCGACAGACGCAATGCTGAAGGCTGCCAGCGTGGAGTTTGTCGGCTGGAACAAGATCGGCAGCGGTCTGTGCTCGGTCTTTGTGCAGGGCGATGTGGGCAGCGTGCGTGCGGCTGTGGATGCCGGCGCCAGCGCCGCGCGCGCCGTGGGCGAAGTGCAGAGCGTTCATGTGATTGCCCGCCCGCACAGTACGCTCAGCGCAGTTCTGCCGAAATAGTTTTCAGCGGCGGGTTCAGAGCCTTTCTGCAGATTTTGTACTGGTGATTCCATAGTTTCCCACCCATTTCACAAAGAGCGTGAAATGGATGGGGCACGGAAGATCCTTACATTTTCAGTAAGAACGCTTCAAGTCTGCCGCGCATGAGGTGAGCCGTTATGTTCATAGCCAAAGTTATCGGCAATGTGGTCGCAACCGAGAAGAATGAAAAGTTCCGCGGGATGAAGCTGTTGCTGATTCAGCCCTACATCAGCAAGGAGGGCAGTCTGCACGTTTCCGGCAGCAGCGTGGTCGCGGTGGATAGCGTGGGCGCTGGCGTGGGCGAGTGCGTTTTGTTTACGCAGGGCAGTTCGGCGCGGTTGACGCCAACCACCAAAGACGCGCCGGTGGATGCCGTCATCGTGGGCATTGTTGATTCGGTCGAGGTGGAAGGCAAGGTTTTGGAGAAGCCATAAATGCAGATTCAAGAGCAGATGATCGCGGAGATCGCCAAGGAAGTGGTGGCGCGGCTGCGCATCCAGATGCAATTGCCGGAGCGGCCCGCGACAAAATCCGTGCCAACATTTATTGCGCGAGACGGCGTCTTTGCCACCGTGGATGAGGCGGTTTGCGCTGCCTTTGAAGCGCAGAAGAAAGTTGCGGCGATGAGCCTGGAAGAGCGCGGGCGCATGATCGAGATTGTGCGCCGCATCTGCAATGACCGCCGCGAAGAACTGGGCCGCATGGAGTTGGAAGAGACCAAGGTCGGCCGGCTCGATCACAAGATTGCGAAGCTGACCAATATGCGTTTTGTGCAGGGCGTGGAGGCGATGCGCGCCGCGGGCACCAGCGCGCGCAGTGACGCAACCGGCCTGTGCATTATCGAGCGCGCGCCTTGGGGCGTCATCGGCATGATGCTGCCGGTGACTCATTCCGTGCCGACGATGGCCGCCAACGCGATCAACATTCTGGCGGCTGGAAACACCGCGGTATTTGGCCCACATCCATCGGGCGCGCGCGTGGCGCAGTACGCGCTGCAACTCTTCAATCGCGAGATTGAGCGCGAACTGGGCGTGGCCAATGTGCTGACGACGATCATCTCGCCGAGCATTGAAGCAGCGGAACAAATCTTCAATCATCCGAAGATTGCGTTGCTCTGCGTGACTGGCGGGCCGATGGTGGTGAAGGCCGCGAGCAAATCCGGCAAGCGCGTGATCGCCGCTGGACCCGGTAATCCGCCTGTTGTGATTGATGAAACCGCTGATCTGGATCGCGCCGCCGAGTGCATCATTGCGGGAGCTTCTTTCGACAACAATCTGCTTTGCATCGGCGAGAAAGAGATTTTTGTCGTTGCATCGGTCGCGGACAAATTTATTGACGCGATGCGCCGTGCCGGCGCGTATCAACTGGATGCGGCGCAGATCGAGCGCCTGACCAAAGCGGCCTTCACCTTTGATGGCGATGGCAAAGGTTGCGCGCGTGCGCACGTGAAAAAAGACTTTGTCGGCAAGGATATTGCCGTGCTGGCGGCGGCGGCGGGCGTGCGCGTGCCGGCAGATACGCAGCTTCTCTTTGGCGAAACGAGTGAGGATCATCCTTATGTGGTGGAAGAGCAGATGATGCCTTTTGTTCCCGTGGTGCGCGTGACGGATGTGGACGCGGGCATTGCCGCCGCGGTGAGGGCCGAGCACGGCTACCGGCACACGGCCATCATTCACACACAAAATGTGGAGACGGCCACGCGCATGGCGCGCGCGTTGAACACCACGCTCTTCATTCACAACGCCGCGTCGCCGGCCTCGCTCGGCGTGGGCGGGCCTGGGTATTTCAGTCACAGCATTGCCACGCCCACCGGCGAAGGCATTACCACTCCGCTCACCTTCACGCGCGAGCGCCAGATGGTTGTGGGCAACGCATTGAGGATTGTGTAGCCATGTTTTTAGCGCGCATCCAGGGCACGGTTGTAGCGGCCATCAAGCATCCCACGCTGGAGGGCTGCCGCCTGCTGCTCGCGCAACGGATGGAGGCCGACGGCGCTCTGGCCGAGGAGCCCATCGCAATTATCGATTGGCTGGGAGCGGGCACGGGCGCAACGGTGATCGTCTCCACCGATGGCGACATTGCGCGCGCGCGGCTCGGCAACACAACACCGGCGCGCATGGTGGTGGTGGGCATCGTAGACGAAGTGCAGCAGCGCGGAGGCCAATCATGAGGCTGGGAATCGTGCGTGGTCATGTGGTTGTCCATTCCGCCGTAGCGGCGCTTCGCGGCAAAACGCTTGTCGTGCTGGAGCCGGTGACGATGGCGAATCTGCGCGCCGCCAACGGATTGGGCGGAGGCAAGTCGCTCGTCGCCGTGGATGAACTGGGCGCGGCCAAAGGGCAGATGGTTGCCTTCACCGAAGGCCGCGAGGCGGCCAATCCATTCTGGCCAAATGCTGTTCCGGTCGACGCCTACTGTTCTTTGATTGTCGATTCCATAGCCATTCATTCGTAATTTTATGAGGTGTTTTCCGTGAAGAACGAAGCAAAAAGTTTTGAAGTTTCCGGCAAAAAGTTGCTCTCCATGCGCGACGCGCAGAATGCTCACGCGGCGGGCGCAACGCGCGTGGTGATTGCGGACAAGTGTGTCGTGACGCCTTCAGCGCGCGATTACCTGGCGCAGCACAATATCGCTCTGGTGACCGGCGGCAAGGCAAGCGTTGCCGTGCCTGCCGCAAGCGCGTATGGCAACAGCAGCGCGCCGCAGACGCGTAGCAAAGCCAATCCCAAGCTTTTCTTTACGCCGGAGGCCGAAGCCATCAAGCAAGAGATTTGCGCCGTGGGACGCAAGCTGTGGATGCGCCAGTTTGTGGACGGCAACGGCGGCAACATCTCGTATCGAATCGGTCCCAACGAGGTCATCTGCACGCCCACGCTGGTCAGCAAATACGATCTGACGCCTGACGATCTGAGCATGGTCGATCTGGAGGGCAATCAGATCGCCGGAACGCGCCCGCGCACCAGCGAAATCTTTTTGCACCTGGAGATCTACAAGGCCGTGCCGGAGGCCAAGTCCTGCGTTCACTGCCATCCGCCGCACGCCACCGCCTACGCCATCACTGGCCGCGTCCCGCCGAATCTGGTGATTCCGGAGTTCGAGGTCTTTGTCGGCAAGGTTGCCATCTCGCCTTACGAAACACCGGGCACGGCGGAGTTTGCGCAGACCGTTCTGCCGTACGTCAAGACGCATAACACGGTGCTGCTGGCCAATCACGGCATTATCTGCTGGGCGGATTCGGTGACCCACGCCGAATGGTACGCCGAGGTGCTTGAGACCTATTGCTGGACGCTGCTGATTGCCTCGCAATTGGGCGCGCCGATCTCTTATATCTCCGAGCAGAAGGGAACCGACTTGCTGGCCATCAAAAAGAAGCTCGGCCTGCCGGACGTGCGCTTTGACACATCCAGAATGAAAGAGTGCCAGCTCTCTGATCTGGAGCCGACGGATTCCATTGCGCTGATCCCCAGCCCCTGCGACGGCAACACCGGCCCCATAAGCGCGCCCACCAGCGCGGAATTGGAGGCGCTGGTGAAGTCTGTCACCGATGCGGTGATGGGAGCGATCAGCGCCCGGTAAAGGGTCCGCGCAACGCATTCCGGACTCGGTGAACCTACGATCCAGTGCCCGGTTCATGCGCGGGGTTTTTCACGGTTAAGTTGGCCGATCTGCGTCCTACTGTTCCACCATTTGCTCGAACTGGCCACCGATTCCACAAATTGTAATCCTGGCGCAACATCCATAGCAGATAATTGAGTCTGAAGTCTGCCTGGTTCAGGTCATCGAATCAGCATTCCGGGCGTGTCTGTTGAAGGAGACAAAACCACAAAGTTGTTGTCAGAGGAGACTTTTAGTTAACCTATGTTAACTATTTGTGTTAATCTTGATACAGTATGACCTACTATAAGTATTTACGCCCGATCTCTGCCGCATTGAGCAGCCTCGCCGAGGCATGTTCACTCCATTCCCGACCGGGAGTTGCCATTGCGCTTTTCGTATGCCTGATTTCTCTGTCTCTCCAGCCCGCACTGGCTACGCCGCTTTCCGACTCTGATGCAATTGCTGCTGTGGCTGCGGCGGAGAACCAGCCAGTGGATGTCCCCGCGGAGTCCCAAACGCAAGTTCAACGGTGGAACTGGCACATGCAGAACACCATTACCGGCCAGGGATATTCCGGTCTGAGCGCCAAATACTCTGGCGTCAATAGCTTGCCCACTGCCGGGCAGGCCCGCGAGACCGTCTCTCTGGATTTTTTTGGCGGTTACCGCTTGTGGCGCGGCGCGGAATTTCACGCCGACGTACTGACCTGGCAGGGCTTCGGCCTTGATCAAACCCTGGGCATTGAGGACTTTGCCAACGGCGAGGCTTACAAGCTCGGGGTTCGTTATCCGCACTCGGCCATTGCCCGCATTTTCATTCGCCAGACCATTGGCCTCGGCGGCGAGAAAGAGGTCGTGCCGGATGACCAGCTCACACTCGCCTCTGAGCAGCAGGCTTCCCGGTTCACCTTCACCGTCGGCCGTTATAGCGTGAAGGATATCTTTGACCTCAATGCCTATGCCAACGACCCGCGCACCCAGTTCCTGAGTTGGGCTTTGGTCGCCAACGCTACATGGGATTACCCAGCTGACGCCTTGGGATACACCACCGGTATCGCCGTCGAATTACAGAGGCCGAAGTGGGCCTTGCGTTACGGATTCTTTCAGTTGGTGAATCAACGAAATGGCTTTACCGCCGAAGATCGATTCCTCATGTGGCCCGGCGACAGCACCGCCGGCGACGGGAGGTTCTTCCACGACTGGGGCATGGTTGCCGAAAGTGAGCGCCGCTTCAGCTTCGCCGGCCATCCGGGCGTCATCCGCCCCCTCGCTTATCTGAATCAAGGCGAGTTCGGCAGCTACAAAGCTGCTCTCTCGGTTCCCGGCGCGGACATCTCCCTGACTCACGCCAACCGTCATTCGTTTGGTTTCGGCCTCAACGCGGAGCAGGAGATCTCGAAAAACATCGGCCTATTCTCCCGCGTGGGATGGAACGATGGCCATAACGAGGCCTGGTTGTATACCGACATCGATCACTCCGGTTCGCTCGGCATCAGCGTCAAAGGGGATGCCTGGCATCGCTCTCGCGATGCCGCAGGCCTGGCCATGGTCTTGAGCGGCATTACCAAGGTGAACCAGCAATATCTCGAAGCCGGCGGCACAGGGATTCTGGACGGCGACGGCAACCTGAATTACGGCAAAGAACGCGCGTTAGAAGGCTACTACGATCACACGTTCCCGCGCCAGATTCACTGGGCTCTGGATTACCAGTTTGTGGCCAATCCGGCCTTCAATCGCGACCGCGGCCCTGTCTCGATCTTCGCTACGCGCATCCACTGGGAGTTCTAGGAAGATATCGAGAACGGTTCGCTGATTTATAAATTAAGACGGGGCAACCAATGAGCGCAAAGCAATCCAGCAAGCCTTCTTCGCGTGGCTTCGACAGAGATCTGGCCGAACTCGAAGCTCTCCAGGAAGCCCTGAAAAATTCTCCCGCGCCTCAAGCTGCTCAAATCGAAGACCTTGCGAAGGCGCTCACGCATCGCAACAACTTCCTCGTCGCCAAAGCGGCGCGCATGGTTGCCGATGCGGAGTTGTTCGCGCTGCTGCCCAACGTTCTGGCGGCCTACAACCGTTTTTTTCTCGACGCGGAGAAGAGTGATCCGCAGTGCTGGGCCAAGAACGCGCTGGTCAAGACGCTGGTCAAACTGGAGCATCGCCAGAAAGACGCCTATCTGCGCGGCCTGCGTCATCACCAATTGGAGGCCAGTTGGGGACCAGCAGTGGACACCGCCGGAGCTTTGCGCGGCGCCTGCGCGCATGCGCTTGTCAATTGCCCCGGAATCTCCGACGCCGACCTGCTTGGCCTGCTTCTGGAGCCGCTCACCGACAGCGACAAGACGGTGCGCACCGAAGCCGCCCGCGCCATCGGCCAGGTCGGCGGCACAAGCGCCGCGCTCCTCCTGCGCCTGCGCGCGCTGATCGGCCCTGCAATGGGTGACAAGAAAGAGCCTGAGGTTCTCGGCGCAGTTTACTCCGCCCTGCTTTCAGTCGAGGGCACAGCCGCCATTGCTCTGGTTTCCGCGGCCCTGAAAGATGGCGATGATCTGTCTGCCGAAGCGGCCTTTGCGCTGGCTGATCTGCGCGCTCCGGAGGCTCTTGCCGCGCTCACCGCGCGTCTCAGCTCCGGAGCCGACGCCTGGTTCAGCGGAGTCCTGCTCAGCGCCATCGCCTTGACCCGTCTGCCGGAGGCAATGGATTTCCTTATTGGGCTTATCGCGGCTGAGACGCGCCAAGCTACCGCAGCCCTCGAAGCCATTGGCCGCATCGCACCTAACGCCGAGTTGCGGGCACGCGTTGAAAAGGCCGTCGAGCAGACTGGAAGCCCGCGTCTGGCGCAGGCATTCCACGAACACATTCCGCCGCCACCGGAGTAGTGCTTTTTTCTTTCGGATGTTTGCATGGAATTAACTTCGATTGTGCAACAGTAAAGATACAAGCAACACAGAGAAGCAGTGTGGCCTCCTCGAACGGCCGGGGCGCAATCAGGGGTGATGCGCTCCCGGCCGTTCGTTTTTTTATCCGCTGCCCGCTCCTCAGTCCCAAGTCCTTTAGTCCCTCAAAGCGCTTCCGCCTCCCGATAATGTCCCAGCTCCCTTACCATCGAGCAATGTTTTTTGAGCGCCTCGACGGCTTGCGCAGCTTCGTCCGCGGATTTGATCCTGCAATCCACATAGAAGATGTACTCCCACGGCTTGCCATGCACTGGGCGCGATTCGATCTTGGTCAGATTGATGCCCATGAAGGCCATTGCGGAGAGCGCTGAAACCAGCGAACCGGGACGATGCTCCAGCGAAAATGCCAGGCTCATCTTGTTCGAACCCGGATCAGTGACCGCCTCGGCCGCGCGCCGCACCAGAAAGAATCGGGTGTAGTTTTCCGCATCATCTTCGATGGCTGCTTCGAGAATTTGCGCGCCATAATACTTAGCCGCCGCGGCGCTGCCAATGCCCGCCACGTGCCGGTCGCGCAGCGCCATCAGTTGCTTTACGCTGCCCGCCGTGTCATAAAAAGCGAAGGACTCCATCTGCGGATGCGCGGCCAGAAACTTGCGGCACTGCGCCAGCGCCACGGGATGCGAAAAGACGCGGCGAATCTCGGCGATCGCCGTGCCGGAGATTCCAATCAGATTGTGACGAATGCGCAGCAACGTCTCCCGCTCCACCCGCAGATTGTGGGTGAGCAGCAAGTCAAAGTGCTCGGAGACTGATCCGGCCAGACTGTTCTCAATTGGAATCACCGCCGCGTCCACCGCGCCTTTGCTCAGCGCGGAGAAGACCTCAAGCGAAAGTGAACATGGAACAATTTCCCCGCCGGGAAGCAGTTTGGTCGCGGCTTCGTGGCTAAAAGAGCCGGGCTCTCCCTGAATGGCAATTTTCATCTCTGTAGTATTCTCCTGTTGATTATTTTGGGCCCGGCGTGGTTGAGACGTTTTCGTTTGATGCTTTCTCGCACCATATCACAAAAGGGGTTTGAGGCTTGATAGGAAAAAAGGGTTAGAAAAAGAATCCATTAGCTTCGCGTCCACAGATCCGCAGCCACAAAGCCGAGAAAGACCAATGCAATCACACCATTCATGGTAAAAAAAGCCGCGTTCAGCCGGCGCAGATCATGGGGCGAAACCAGCGAGTGCTCATAGGCCAGCAGCAACCCGACGGCGGCGATTCCCAGCCAGCCGAGCATCTGAAAGTGGAAGAGTAATCCGAACCAGGCAAGCAGCGCCAGCATCATGAGGTGGCTTGCCCGCGCAGCCCAAAAAGCCGCCGAAATGCCAACAGCCTGGGGCAAGCTGTGCAGACCGGCTATGCTGTCGTGCTCCCAGTCTTGACAGGCGTACAGCACGTCAAAACCGCCCGCCCATAGCGTCACAGCCGCCGTCAGCACTAGAATGCGCGCGTCCAGCGAACCGCGCACGGCAATCCAGGTAGCTGACGGCGCGAGTCCCAATGCCAGCCCCAGCCCCAAATGCGACCAGCGCGTCAGCCGCTTCAGGTAGCTGTAGCCCCACAGAACCGCCAGCACCAGCGGCGAAAGCGCCAACGTGAGCCGGTTCAACTCGGCCGCCGCAAGCACAAAGACCGCCGCCGCGAGCAGGGTAAAGCCGAGGACAAATTGCCGGGTCAATAGGCCAGCGGGAATGGCGCGCGCTCTGGTGCGCGGATTGGCCGCATCCAGTGCCGCATCCGCCCAGCGATTGAACGCCATCGCCGATGAGCGCGCGGCCACCATTGCTACCAGAATCCATCCCAAAACCCTCGACCCCGGCAAGCCGTTCGCTGCCAGCAGCGCCGCCGTCAACGCAAAAGGCAGCGCAAAGATCGAGTGCTCCCACTTGATCATCTCCAGCGTCGTCCGTATCTTAGCCCACAGGCTCGACATCATTGTCTCCATCCAACGGCCAATACAATACTCAAAATTTTTGGTATAGAATACCAAATTGCCCCGCACAAAAGATTTCCTTCGCGCTAGCTGCAGGCCGCGCGCAAGGCGCGGATTTACCGATGGAGCTCAAAATGCGACTTGAGCCATTGCGGTTGGCGCGAGGAAGAAACGCTGACGCTAGTAGGATGCGAATCATGAACGAGGGGACTCACACGTTTGCACTCATCCTTGGGCTTAAAGACTTGAAAATGGCGGCTCGACATCAGCATCTCAGCCCAGCTTTTCTTTCGGGCGCTGTGAAGCTCTTGGAGGGAGATTATGAGGAGTTACCGGAAATTGCTGAAAACAGGGCAAATTCATACTCTAGTGTTATCACAGCGTCACCTGTGGATTTTCCGAGAAGCTATCATCATGCTTAAATAAGTGATTCTGTGCGGCGTCCCCGGCCAGATGCTCCAGAGATTTGCAACCATATTTCATCTCACACTCAAACTTGTAGTTCTGAATTTAGCCGGGAAGCTCATTTTTTTCAAAAAAGGCCCCATAACCGCACCTGTGTTCCTGCTGCCTTGCCAGATGCGCGACGCCATATTCAAGGAGCATTTTGGGAAATCATATGAAATCTATGACAGCACTGCGGGTCGTCGTTTTCTTTTGGACGCGCCAATTTGAATTCATTCGTTTCGGCCTACGGCATTTCCGATATGCTTTATTCCCACGCGACCTGGCTAGCGCGTCTCTCGATGAGACGGGAAGTGGAGAAGCTTTCAACCATGGGAACGATCCCGACCTCTCCGCCCCAGGCTTGTACTTCCCGTGCACCGACGATGGTCTCCGCAATGTAATCACCGCCTTTGACAATCACGTCCGGGCGAAGGGCCAGGATCAGTTCCAGAGGGGTTTGTTCGGCAAAGACCACCACTGCGTCAACGACGGCCAGCGCGGCCATCACACGGGCCCGTTCGCGCTCACCCACGATAGGACGGCTGGGGCCCTTTAATGCTCGCACGGATGCATCACTGTTAATGGCTACGATCAGGTGGTCGCCGAAGCGTCGCGCTTGCTCCAGTAGTGTGATGTGGCCAATGTGCAGCAGGTCGAAACATCCGTTGGTCAAGACCACACGATCGCCGGCAGCTTTCCAGCGCGTCACGCGGCCGGCCAGCGCCGAGGGTGTCACGATCTTCTCCTCTGCATGGAGAGCTATCTGCGGAGAAAGCGCGCCCAGCAGTTCATGCTTTTCGATTGGCACCGTCCCGGCCTTGCCCACAACGATGCCGGCAGATACATTGGCCAGCTGCAAGGCTGTCTCCGGCTTGAGCCCAGAGGCAAGGCATAGGGCCAACACCGAGATAACCGTATCGCCGGCGCCGGAGACATCGAAGACCTGACGCGCCACGGCTGGCGCCAGGAAGCGACGGCCGGGCCGTAGTAGTGCAATGCCCTTCTCGCCGAGGGTCGCGGTCAGGAATTCAATATCCAGGGAACGCACCAGGGGTTCGGCCGCCTCGAGCAAAGCATCGAGGCCGCTTCCATCCAAATGCACGGCTGCCGCCAATTCAATGCGGTTGGGGCAGATGGTGGTGGCTCCCCGGTAGCGCGCAAAGTCGGTATTCTTGGGGTCAACAAGCACTGGAATCTCCAAGCGGCGCGCGGCAAGAATGATTTGCTGGCAAAGTTCCGGCGTGAGTGCACCCTTGGCATAGTCGGAGAGCACCACGGCATGGCAGCCGGGCAGCCGCTGGAGCGCCTTCTCCAGCAGGCGGTTGTAATCGCCCGCAGTTCGCGCCGTTACCCGCTCACTGTCCAGACGCAGCATCTGCTGGCTGCCGCCAAGGATGCGCAGCTTGGTGATGGTGGGAAAGCCCTCGCTTACCACAAACTCGGAAGTGATACCATTGCTGCACAGAGCCGCTTCCAGCAACTGTTGGTTCTCGTCGCTGCCGGTAAAACCGGCGACCGTTACCTGAGCGCCCAATCGGGCGAGATTCATGGCGACATTGGCCGCGCCACCGGGTTGCTCGCTCTGCCGGGTGGCGCGCACCACGGGAACTGGAGCCTCAGGCGAAATGCGCCCTACCTCGCCCCAGATGTACTTGTCGAGCATCAGGTCGCCGACCACCAGCATCCGGAGGGTTGGCCAAAGCTTCTCAATTTTTTCAATGGCTTCATGCAGTTGTTGGATCAACGCGCCTCCCCCGTTTTCATGCGATGCTCTCCATTTGCGTTGCCTGGGAAGAACCTCTTGGCGTGAATTGCTCGTTCATCCATTCCAGCTCAATCCAATCGCACAGCATATGGCCGGCCAGAATGTGCGCCTCTTGAATGCGAGCCGTGTCACTGGAGTGCACGGCGAAGAGGTAATCGGAGAAGGTAGCCATCTTGCCTCCGCCTGCGCCGGTAAAGGCTACCGTCACCATCCCCTGTGCGCGGGCCGTCTCCAGGGCAGCTTTCACATTGCGGCTATTGCCGGAAGTGGAGATGGCGACCAGCAGATCGCCAGGCGCGCCCAACGCCTCGATCTGGCGCGAGAAGACCGCTTCAAAGCCGTAATCGTTGGCTAATGAGGTCAGGATCGAAGTATCCGTGGTGAGCGCAATCGAGGCCAGCCCGCAACGCTCGCGGCGAAAGCGGCCCACCAGTTCTGCGGCCAAGTGCTGCGAATCGGCGGCGCTACCGCCATTCCCGCACCAGAGGATCTTGCCGCGCGCCCGCAAAGTCGCGCTCATTGCCTGGGCGATGGCGGCCAGCAGATTCTGCTGTTCATTCAACTGGCGCACTACCTCCAGGTGTTCTGCTATGGCATAGCCAAAGATGCTGGCCGCTTGGAGGCTGTTGGACACGATTTCAGCTCCTTTCGATCCTGATTCCGGACAAGCCATGAAAGCCTCACTATTGCTATCATGGCGGGGTGACCGATTCTGCTGACAATCCACGGATACATTCCTTGACAGCGGTATTCCTTGACCGCGACGGAGTCTTGAACGAAAAGATGCCGGAAGGGCGTTATGTCACTTCCTGGAACGATTTCAACTTGCTTTTTGGCGTACCCGAATCGATCCAACGGCTCAACCAAGCAGGGATTCTGGTCATTGTGGTATCCAACCAGCGATGCGTTGCCTTGGGACTCTGCACCGCAACAGATGTGGACTTCATTCATTCCAAATTCCAAGAGCTCTTGAAGCACCGCGGCGCCCATGTGGACGGTTCCTACTTCTGTCCTCATGACAAGGGGGAATGCAACTGCCGAAAACCGCTACCGGGGCTTTATGAACAAGCCGTTGCCGAGTTTCCGGAGATCACCGCCGAGAGTTGCGCCATGATCGGCGATTCGCTCTCGGACATCGAGTTTGGTCGCCAGTTAGGAATGTTGACGGTTTTCATTGACGGCGACCCCAGGCGCCAAAAGCCCGGCTCACAAGCCGCCGCCGAATTGGCCGATTTGCGTTTTACCTCGTTGGCCGAGTCAGTGGATTATCTGCTAAAGAATCAAGGGAGCAAAATATCTCTCATTTCTCGGCCTGAAAACTCCCCGAAAAAATGATATTAGCTGTTTCAGATCGATTACTTGCAATCGTCCTATCAGGCAATTGTCATTTCTTTGTCTCTTTGGTCACAATGGGCCGGTCACTCAATTGTGACGACTCGGCTGCATCGGCGGGGAAGAAAAACTCAGCCAATTCGCGCAGGGTTTCGCTAGGAGATGCCGCTATGAATTGTTTGTCATCAGAAATAAGTGGCGCCGTAATGTGAGAGGGGTGCATCAGATAAAAATGGAAGGTGCTATGAAGACCATTCTGGTGGTTGAGGATGATCCGAGAATTCAAAAGGCGCTGCTGCGGCTTTTTGGCACTGAAGGGTACCAAGTTCATGTTGCGGAGGACGGACCAGCGGGATTGACCGCCAGCCGCGCACTGAAGCCGATTGCGGTGGTGCTTGACCTGATGCTGCCCGGCATGAATGGACGCGAACTCTGCCGTCTGATAAAGGAAAGCCAGCCCGAGACACCAGTGATCATTCTGAGCGCGGTCAGCGAAGTGGCCGACAAGGTTCTGCTGCTCGAATTGGGCGCGGACGACTACGTCACTAAGCCCTTCAGTCCCAGAGAACTATTGGCGCGCGTGGAGGCCGCAATCAGGCGGTCGGCGAAGTCAAGCTCAGCGAAGCTGATTCAATTTGATGAGATTGCCATCGACGTGGCCAAGATGGAAGTGCAGCGAGATGGAGTTTCAGTCACACTGACCGCGCACGAATTCAAGCTCCTGCGCTACTTTGTCGAAAATGCTGGGCGGGTTCTGACGCGCACAGCCTTGTTAAACGATGTTTGGGGCTACGATTCCTATCCCAACACACGAACGGTGGACAACCAGATTTTGAAATTGCGTCAGAAGCTGGAGCGCGATCCGGCCCAGCCGCGCCATTTTCTCACAGTGCATGGCGCCGGATATAAATTTGTGCGCGAGGGGCAAGACGGCCCTGCACTGGTTCCTGAACCGATTCATAGATTCCACAGGTAGATATAGGAGATGCTGCGGGCTGGGGAAGACCGGGCGATGGAGTTCCTTGGATGATGCGTTCATGGCGAATGCGTACAACGCTCCTATTACCGCTGACGGCGCTTGTTCTGATCATGACCGTTCTTTTTCTGGGATTGGTGCGGATGACTGTTGAACGCCAGGTTCACGGCAATCTTGAGCTGGACATGCGCCATTCCCTGCAGACTTTCCGTAACTTGCGGCAACAACGACAGCAATTGCTAATGCGGGAGTCTTCCCTTTTGTCGGAGTTGCCCAGCTTGAAGGCCGTTATGACCACTACCGACTCGCGGACGATTACAGATGCCGGCGCAGAGTTCTGGAGCCTAAGCGGCACAGATTTCTTTTCCTTGCAAAATCCCGAGGGACAGTTGGAGGCCTATTACAACAACGGCTCCACTCTGACGCGCCAGAGTGTGGAAGCTGCACTGAGTGAAACAACCGACGCCCCTGAATTACCGCACCTGTTCGTATCCAATGGCCGGTTATTTGAGATATCGTCTCGCACACTTACCTTTGGCTCCGGTGAACAGAGGACCGGACTTGGCTATGTGACGATCGGTTATGCTTTGGACGACAAAGTCGCGCGCGAAGTGAGCGAGGCTGCGGCAGCCGAGGTCGTCTTTGTCGCGAACGGAAGAATTGTGGCCGGAACTTTGCCTCAAACTCTGCGGCAGAATCTGACTTCTAGCCAGGGCGAACTGCTGCGCCAGCCCATTGCAAGCGAGGAGATGGTGATTGGTGGCGAGCGCTATTTGGCCTCATCCGTTCAATTGCAAGGGGAAACCCCGGCCGGGGGCGCAATTCAGATGGTGGTATTCAAGTCATTCGGGGAGAAAAAGCTAATTCTGGACAAGCTGAATCGGATGGTAATTTTCCTTGGCGTTTTTGCGGCCTTGTTCGGTGTGGCGCTGTCCGTTTCCATCGCCCGCACTGTCACCCGGCCTCTGGAATCGCTAGTGGCTGCCACGCGCACGCTGAGCGGGGGCGATTTCTCCCACAGGATTCGCGAAGATGGAGCAAAGGAGGTGCGGGAACTCAGCCTCGCCTTCGATCGGATGCGGGGCCAGATGCAGAAGACACAAACGAAATTGCTGGCGGCCGAACGCATGGCGACGATCGGTCAAATGGCCAGCTCTGTCTCTCACGATCTGCGTCATTATCTATCGGCGATTTATGCCAATGCTGAGTTTCTTGCAAACCCCAAGATTCCTGGCGAAGAACGCGAAGACCTGCTTGAGGATGTCCGCGACGGGGTCCAGGGCATGACGGATATGCTCGATTCGCTGTTGGTGTTCAGCCGTACCGGCATGGCGCTGCAATTGCAGCCGGAACCTCTGGTGGCTCTTATCGCGCGGGCAGTTGGAGCAATACGTTCTCATCCTGAAGCGCGTGGCGTGGATTTGAGAGTTGTTATGATTCCGGTGGTAACAGTGAAAGTGGATTCGAAAGAACTGCGCCGAGCCGTCTACAATCTGCTCTTGAATGCCTGTCAGGCAGCGGTCTCGGGCCAGACTTTGCCATGGGTGTCCATCCAGGCCGTGCTTCTCCCGGAGTGCCTGCACATTACGGTTTGCGACAGCGGACCGGGAGTACCGGCTGCAATTCGAGACACTCTGTTTCATCCCTTCGTCAGTGATGGAAAGCAAAGTGGCGTAGGACTTGGACTGGCGCTTGCCAAATATATTGCCGAGGCTCATGGCGGCAGAATCTACCTGGAGGATTCGGAATCCGGCAATACGGCATTCACCATTGAACTTCCCGGCAACACGATATTGGAAGAGGCCACATGGCAGACTACGGAGGAGCGTTCAACATGTTGACCCTGAGAGTTTCATTGGCTTGTATTGTGTCAATCGGACTGATGGTGCCAGCACCTCTGGGTGGACAGTCGGCCAACCCTCCAGCCGCAGACTCTGCACCCGCTGAACGCTTGCATTTGCTCGAGCAGCGCATCGACCGGCTTTCAGAAGCCTTGGCCGCGGCAGAGCGTCAGGTGGATGAAGATCACCGTAATATGCAGGCGATGGAGGCGGAATTGGGAGAACTTCGAAAGGCTCTGGCAAGTGGCGAACTGGGCACCGCAGAGCAAACCAACGCAAGCGCGACCGCGACTTTGCAACAGGCGGTCACGCAGATGCGCGATAAGCAAGATGTGATTGCCGCCGAAGTGCAGCAACACGAACAGACCAAGCTGGAGAGCGCCTCGAAGTTTCCCGTGCGCTTCCATGGAATGGTGCTCTTCAATGCTTATGTCAATGAGGGCGTGGTCGATCAGCCGGATATGCCAACCTCGGCCTTGCTGCGCGCCCCCAGCCAGAGCCATGGCAGCGTTGGCGCGGGACTTCGGCAGACAATGTTGAATTTTGAAGGAACCGGCCCCAAGCTATGGAATGGCCGTCTCTCCGCAGACATGTCGATGGACTTCTTCGGGGGCGTCACACCGGAAGAGTTGAGCGCGCCGGCCGGCTTGGTACGAATGCGCACCGCGGGCATCACCTGGGCATGGACCCATGATCTGCTACGCGCCGGTTATGATGGCCCGCTGATTTCGCCGCTCACGCCGGAATCACTTGCGGAAGTAGCACAGCCAGCCTTGGCTTGGTCGGGAAACCTGTGGGTCTGGGCGCCGCAGTTGAGCTGGGAACACCGAATCGCGTTTGCAGACCACCGCCAGTTTGGTTACGAATTTGGGCTGTACGATCCGTCTTACAACGCTACAAACGCAGTCGTAGCTTTTAGCACTGTGAGTCCGGGAGAGGCCGCGCGGCAGCCGGGGTATGAGATGCGCCTTTTCTATCGCGCCAGCGGAGAACCAGGAGCACTGCAGATCGGCACTTCCGGGTATTACGACCGGAAATATTTTGGAAGCGGACAGACTGTGGACGCCTGGGCAGGCACGGCCGACTGGCGACTTCCGGTTACGGCGCGAGGACAGTGGAGCGGCGAATTCTATCGTGGGCGAGGAATCGGTTCACTGGGAGGAGGCGCCTATCGCGACGCGTACACGTATATTGACCCGGATACCGGCGGTACTAAAACTCGCGGATTGGATGCTGTCGGCGGATGGACACAAGGTCAATGGAGGTGCAGCCAGACCATGCAACTGAACGTCGTGGCCGGACAGGACACCGGCTTCGTGAGCGAATTGCGCGAAGCGACGGCGCAGTACTCGAGTGCGCTCGATTATTACACGCGCAACCGTTCACTGATGGCGAACTTCATCTACCGCCCATGGTCATCGATTGTCTTCTCTCCGGAATTTCGCCGGCTGACGAGCTGGCCATTTTACGGGCACGCTAATTGGGCCAATGTGTACACTGTTTCAGCAGGATACCAGTTCTGAGGATGGTTTGAATGGATAGTTCTATCTCCATGCGGAAGATGCGAAGGAGGCAAGCAACGATCCTGGCCTGCGGATTCTTGCTGCTCTTCGTGGCTGCCGCGCGCAGCGATGGACAATCCGTCGAAGTAACCCTCCATGTGGATTTTGAATCCAGTGCGCCCACTCGCAAAGAACCAGTTGCGCTACCAGTCAGTGTCGTTTGGCTCACTCCAGTGGCAGCCAATGCGGCAGCCGCTCCACCGCTTCCGGCGCATATCTTTCAGATGGCGCAGAGGAACAAGATGTTCGATCCCCATATTCTGATCGTGCCGGTTGGCAGTATTGTGGTATTTCCAAATCGCGATCCGTTCTTTCACAATGTATTTTCTCTTTTCAATGGAAAAAAGTTTGATTTGGGTTTATATGAGACGGGTAGCGAACGCAGCGTACGCTTCGATCGCGAAGGGATCTCCTATGTCTTCTGCAATATTCATCCCCAGATGGGTGCCGTGATTCTGTCGCTCGCCACGCCGTACTACGCTGTTTCGCGAGAGGGCGCGATCATCATTCCCCAAGTACCTCCGGGAAGATACCATCTGAATGTTTGGTCGGAAAGTGCAACTTTGGAGAGTTTGAACGCGGCACGGCGCGATGTGACTGTGCAAATGACAGCTACCAACTTAGGCAGTGTTTCTCTTGTTGCCGCTCCCAGCCCGCTTGCGCATCACGCCAACAAATTTGGCGAATCGTATCGGGAGTCTCCGGATTCCGCATCGCCCGAGATAGTGTACTGACGCCGGGCGGCCGCGTAGACTGTGGCCAGAAGCGCGATGTGGACCCACAAATACAAGCGCAGAATGTTTTGGTTGAGCTGCAGGATCGCCCATTCAAAGATCAACGCCAGCACCAAAGCCCGCAGCCACGCGGCATAAAGAGGCGAAGATCGCTTGGCAAGCCGCAATGGCGCGACGATGGTGACTGTCAGAAAGCAAAGGAAAGGTATCGAACCAATCATTCCGCTAGCGGCAACAACTTCCGCAAAGACGCTTTGCCCCTCATAGATCTTAGCCTCCTCGAAGTTTTGCGGCCATAAACCGTTGAATCCCGCAATCGATTCAGTAATACCGCCCAGGCTCTGCCCCATCCAGGGATGATTCGCTATGGTTAGCAGCGTGCCATGCAGACGGTCTTCCCGCTCGTCGACGGAGTGCGATGCCGTTCCCAGCAACCCCGTTCCGCTCATCAGGATTTCAACCGTTTCATGTTCATCAAAAACCCAGCCGACAGTTCCGCCGACGGCCGAATATGCGATTAATAAAACTGTTGAGGCAGTCAACATCTTCCAGCCCGATAGGCGAAACCCGAGCAGCAAGCCGGGATGTTTCACGATCTTCCACAGTCTGGTCAAAGGTGCTATAGATAACTCAAAGAAAGCGAAAATAACTCCCATCCGACTAAAGCATATCATCAGGGCGAGGAGTATCAGTAAGTAGGTGACTGTCCAGGCCTTGGAGCGAAACTCCGCGATTCCGGAACGGCGCAACGATCCAATGCATACTAGTCCCATAATAAGATAGGTGGCAAAATATGATGGTTCATAACTGAATCCATTCACTCTCGGCACTCTGCCAGGAAGCCACCACTGCTCTACCAGAAGCGCCGGACCGCCGGCGATGGGAAGCACGAACTGCACAATGCCGAATCCCGCAACGAACACATACGACGCCAAATACAGATTAAGCAGTAATTGCAAACGCCCCCTATCGCCGGCAAATAGATTTACCAGAGCAAAGGATAGAGCTATATCCACGGCCAGCCATATGCAGTATGCGAAACTCTTCTGCCAGAACTCCGCGACCGGCACGAACGCCAGTTGCACACCCCACCAGGCGACAAGATACAGTCCTCCAAGCGGAATTTCCATTGTCCTTCCCATCCGGTGAGTTAGCAAGGCCACAGCCATCAGCATCAGGGTAAACAACTGCGCAATACGAATGTTCGGTCCGAGATTGATATTTAGAAAAAGATCGAAAGAGCTGGTGAAAAAGACCACCGTTGCCGCGGCCACAAGAAGACTATAAGCGCGATTCATAGGCTGATGACCTGCCATTCCGCGTTCTTGCCTGCTAACAAGCTCTCGACCGCCCTGGCCACGCGCTGCGGAGTAATGGAGATCATGCATCCGTTCCACTCGCACTTTGCAAATGTGCGGCCGTCATAACATGGTCGGCAAGCCAGACGCTCGCCACCCCAGAGACCAATGACTCCGTTGCGTCGGGGAAGAACCTTGGAGGGCGCGGTGGGGCCGAAGAGCCCGACCAGACCGCATTGCACCAGTCCAGCAAGATGCAGCGGGCCAGTGTCATGCGTGATGACGCAATCGCAGGATTGATAGAACGCCAGTGTCTGTGGAATCGTCCATTGGCCAATGCGATTCTCTACCGGTAGATCGGAAAATCGCTCTTCGACCCATCGATCCCCTGGTCCTCCCGTGAGTACCACCTCATAACTTTTGTCAAGCAGAATTTGAGCAAGCGAGTAATAGGAATCCAGCGGCCAGCGCCTTTGCGCGTCATCGCGAAGCAGGTTGCGCGCCCCGCCAGGGACCAGTGCAATGCGAATTCTTCCTTGCAGCTCCATCGGATTGGGCGGCAGGTTATCGGGTGCCACAGGATCGATGTTATCCGCGCAAAACTCGTCCGTGCGTTCGCATAGAATACGTGTGTATTCCGCGGAATGATGGCGCTCGGAAACAAGTTTAAAGCTACGCAAATGCTGGCTCAAGACAATCGACCTGCGCGCGCGCACTGGGAGAGTCAGAATTCTGTAGCGGCGGTCATACTGAAGAATCGCGCTTAGCTCGTAAGAAAAACCTATCAGCTTTCCCCAAATGCGCATGATTTGCCAAAGGGCGAGCATTTTGCGATCTCCGAAGAGAAGCTCATCATCCACGACGATGAGGCGCACCCAACTGTAGCATGAGAGCAGCGGCGCAATCGTCTTACCACACATCCAATCGATTTCCAGACCGGATTGAAAAAGCTTCCAAGCGGCGGGCAGCACCGAGGCTGCGTCGCCAATAGCGCCTATCTTCACAATAAGAGCTTTGCGAGTCATCGTAACTCCACTTGATGTTCGTCAAAGTGTAAGTACGGAACGCGCGGTTGGCTTTTTTCGGACGTCGAGGCCCGTGAATCAGCCGCCTCCCGCGTCGTCTGAAGATGGCGCGCAACACCGCCATCGATGGATGCGCCACAAAGTTGATGCACCTCCCGCATCACATCATCGACAGATATTTTCTCCATGACATTCTCAGCATGGCTGCCGTACTCAAACCCCAGATCTAAAAAGCCGCCGCTCCCATCGGACGGAGTGACATTCGCGACTCTCGATCCTATCGGCCCCCACCTATGCACGGCTGTCGGTCCATTGATAGAGACCGTCGGAACTCCAAGGATTGCGCCTAAGTGCATGATACCCGTATTCACGCTGACCAGTAATTCCGCGTGGTTAAGCACACGCGCGATTACACCGATGCCGTTCCGCCCAATCATGATCCGAGCCAAGGCGCCTTGATTGAGGATCATTTGGCACAATGCATTACAACGCGACTCGTCGGCTGGTGATCCGGTGATCAGGAATGTTCTTCTCGGCGATCTCAGCCGCAAAGCTAGGCCGACCCAGTTAGCATCCGGCCACTCCCGAAGCCAACTGCGTGCTCCCGATGCCCACGGATGAAAAACGATTACTTCGCCGCCACGCAATACAATATCTGGAAGCGGACCTCCGGGAATCGCCAATCGGGGCGGAAAATCTTTTGTAGATCCAAGGTTGCGTGTCAGGCGGCGCAGATTCTCCAGTTCATGACAATCTCCGCGGTGAGTCACGGTTCTGTCGTATCCCCTCTGCCTATATTGTCCTTTGCGCTCGAAGCCAATCGTAAAGCGCGCCCCTGACAATAGCGTGTAGATAGCTGTAATCCGCTGCCAGGAAGTGAAGTCCAGCATCCAATCCAATGCGCAACGCCGAAGGGCCCGGATGGCTGCCATCGGATGGGCAACCGATAAGATCTCGATCCGATTAATTGCTGGAAGCAATCTGGCGGCGGCCGCATTTTGGCTCGTTGCGAATAAGATAATCTCCGTCCGAGGAAAGAGGGCGCGAACCTCCTGAGTAACTGCGGAAGCAAGCAAGGTATCACCCAGTGCTGGATTGAACAGCAGACCAATCCGCGTGGGATGCTCGTTATTATCTCTATGATCCCTTCGGCATCGAAAGCAGGCAAGCAAATTGAGTAAAGGAATTCCTAGATAGAAATCAATCAACCGGATTGTTGTGCTGCCTCGCCGCATAATTCACTTCCCAGTCTGGCTCTGCGTATCCTCGGTTGAACACTCAGCCGAATCTCCAAACTCATCACCGCCATAAGCCTTAGGATCACCCAGACTTCCTGCTTTTGGCAGGTGCCGAATATACAGCACAATCTGCCATATCTCCTCATCACTGAGAATTCCTTTGGAAGCAGGCATGCCCGAGGGTGAAATTCCCGCATCAATTATCCGTTTCAATTGACCGTCGGTATAATTCTGTACTATGCTCGACGAAAGCAGCGGAATAGGAGGATCTATGGAACCGGCAAATGGCACTCCGGTGTTCTGGCCATCCCTGCCATGACAGACAACGCAGTAACTGCCAAAGGCTTGCTTGCCCGCCTCAATATTATTGGGCGTAGGCATTAGCGGATTGCGATCATGCTTGCCGCCAACGATAATGTGATGCTTTATCCATGTAATCGTGCTGGTCTGAACCTTGCCAGGATGGCCCACCTTGCACCCAGTCGCCACGAGGAATAGGTAGGTCGCAGACGCTGCAACAAAAGTGAGTATTGCTGCTTGAAGCTTCATATTTCCTACTCCGTCACATGAACTACAAAGCGCATTGATCCATGACCGCTGCCGCAAAATCTTCCACAGCGGCCTGAGAAGTCTCCCGCCTTGACTGGAGTGAAGGTAACATGTGTCGCATGTCCCTTGACAATGGTCTGATTCACGCCAAGTCCTTCAATAAGCAAACTGTGAGTAACGTCCTCGGATATCAGTGACAGAGTCACTGTTTCTCCCCTCTTCACCGTGATCTCGGCAGGAATGAACTCAAACCGCTTGGCACGAATCTCAAACGTGCGCTGCGAGTTTTGCGCGAGCGGCTCGGATGCGGCTGCAATAATAAGAATGGCTGCGAAGATTGCCGGAATTGTTTTATGCATAATCGATCCTTTCCGCGATGGAATTCCTTGTTCGTCGAGTTCGTATTAGTCGCAGCCGCCCTGAAAGCGCGTCCAAGTCGCACCTATAAAGTTCTTACGGCGAAAGATATTGCAACAATAGTTTCTGATCTTTGCTGCTGAGGCGTGCGCGCGTACGCATGTGCATCAGAATCGTTCCGGTAACTCGCGGGTCCAGCGTCATGGGCGGAGTGTGACAGCGAGCGCAGTTAGCCGCATAAATCTTTTCTCCTGGATCTGCGGGGGCTGCTTTGTTTTGTGTACGCGTTAATGCGGTTACTGCCGGAGTAGTTTGCCCAAGCGCGGCAGCCAATGCAACGAGACACATTCCACACACGACAAGAGCTAGAAGCCACTTATGGCGCGCTAGATCGTTCATGATTTTCTCCCTGGCCACAAGGGCCATACGAACCGGTATGTGAAACCAAAATTCCATGTGTTACTGTCTTCGCTGCGGCTGAACAGTCTTCCGTAGCTGGATTCAAGTCTCCAGTCATCCCGGATCTGATAATTAAAGCCAACCTCGGGGCGCTGCTGGTTTTCGCTCGCCAGTCCATTGCCGCCGCCATTACGAACAAAAAACTCTTCAATTCGACCCACCATTTGCGCGTGGCGGAAGAAATTAGGCGCGACGGGAAACTGTTGTGGAATATGCGCAGCTTCGATCCAATAACCATCGCCGAAGTAGTTGCGATCGAATTCCGCCTTAAGATCGATAGAGGCGCGTTGCGGCTGCCAAGAGAGATAGACGGCCTCATTGTTGATCTGGTAGCCATAAAGTGTGCGCTGATAGGACAATCCAATTTCAACCCGCTTCGAAGGGACAAAGATACTAGTGTCTCCACCGGCAGCGCGTACTGCTTGTAACTGTTCGATTGAGCTCTGCG
>Ga0181529_10000672_pt1 | contig 48628 bp, 43 predicted proteins | sample PEATcosm2014_Bin_36_FD_119763 | JGI IMG/M metagenome (GOLD analysis project Ga0181529, IMG submission 119763) | Peatland microbial communities from MTU Mesocosm Facility, Houghton, MI, USA - PEATcosm2014_Bin10_30_metaG | ecosystem: Environmental > Terrestrial > Soil > Wetlands > Peat | place...
CGATTTGTGCGCAAACATGGCAATCGTGGAATTCTGCAATTTTCAGGCATTCTCCGTATCAGTAACTTGAGCGTCTTCAGTGCCGATGACGGGTTCGACTCCAGCCGCCTCCCAAAACAGAAATGCAGGCTAAATTCGTCACTCGTTTCGATGTTATATTCCTCTCAATGGGCCAAGCTGCGGCGGCGGCAATCTCGTTTTGGCAGTGGTGTTGGACCGCCACTCTGGGCCGGCATATCGCTGTCAATTCGAGGGAACCCCTCCTGGTCGCGCGCTTCGTACTTCCAGAAATATCGAGCGATATACTTGATTGTAAGGCTGCTCTACTCTAGGGACAGCATTACGCCGCAGAGTTTACTGAGAGTGTGGTGGATTTTGTGCCGCAGCTAGTTCAAAATCAGTAGCAATTGGTCGCAATCCGGCACAGATGGAGGGGAGGGAAGATGGTTGTAAGCTGCTAATCCGTAGTGACTTATCTCAATAGGTAGCAGCTCGCTAGGACACTGCCCGCTTGGCTGTTAACCGAGGGGGTGTAAGTGTGAGTCCCACACAGGGTGCCAACTGAGTTCGGGAGCATTTGGAAGATTCCCCACGATAAAGTAATTTCACGTTGGGTTCCTCTTGCTCCCTCGCGGTGACGACTTGGGCCAAGATAATGTCCGTTATGAATGCCAAAAGGGGGCACTAACCGGCGGGCGCAACCATATTGTAGATACGGCCTTCAACCGCCGGAGACCAGGTGGTCCAAGACCTCTTGCCCGGACGCGATGTCGGCCGCGTCGGGGCCAAGCATCGCGTTCGAGCAAAGCCCCATTCCTATTGACTTTCGCGCGGACCGCCCAGCAGTTCCGCTAATTGCGGGCGCAGGTCGGCAAGAAGCCCCAGCAGAGAGCGACGATATTGAATCTCGGTCTCCGGTTCGTCCGCCGCGAAGTAAGCGTCGATTCGCTCGAAGTCGTTTTCTGCCTTCGAATTTCTCGATTCGGACACTACCGCCCAAAGGATTTCCTGCTCGAGATCGCTCGTTGAGAGCCAGCCGGGTGGCTCCAAATGAACAGGTTCCCCGGCCGCGTCTGGGTTGTTACCTCGTTGATGGTTTGTGTCGTTGGACATTGATCCTCCTTGTTTGTCGCAGCCAGAAGATGCGCAGCGGGTTCGGTGTCGCGTTTGCCCCGAGGCTCAACGGACATGGTGACGGTGTGTGTTGGGAAATTGGCTCTGACCGAGCCGGCGGGCATCGGTGGAAGGGACTGGTGGGGCCTGGAAGGAAAAAACGCCGCACGTGCATCGGGTGACGCACTGTAGAAGCGCCTTAAAGCGAGATGCGATCGTTCACAGCGTGTTGGATTTCCTGCGTGCTGTTGAGGTAGCGCGCTGTAGTGGACAAGTCCTCGTGCCCGAGCAAAGCCTGAACCTGCTCCAGTTCGCCGCCGGCCTTGCGGCAGAGCTTGGCGCACGTGCGGCGCTAATGCCGCATGCGGCATTACCGAAGCTATGCCGAATGCCGGATTATGCCGAATAACTCAAGCCGATCTGCGAGGGCACGTTTGTTCGTCGCTGGCTATGCGGCATAATCCCAATATCTTGACGAGATGCCATTCTTGGAGGCATGAAAACAACTATTGATTCCAAACTCCTTGAGCGTCTCCGAGTCGGGCCGCTATCACCTTATCTGGACGTCTACCTGGCACGCGTTGAGCAAGAGGGGTTCTTGCCCTCGTCGTTGCCATGCCAAATCTATGCCATCGCCAGATTCAGTCGATGGCTCGAGCGTATGAATATTCTCCTGGAGGATCTAGATGAATCCGAAGTTCTGGATTTCCTGGGTCGCGATCCGGGGGTTGTACATTATCCCGAACGTTCAACTATCCGCCGACTCATCGTAATACTCCGAGAGCTTGGAGTGCTCAGAGCCAAACGGGCGGCGGAATTGACATCCGTTCAGCGTTATGTTGCGGAGTATCGTCGATACCTTATACAGCAGCGCGGGCTTGCCGAAAGTTCTCTGTCGAACTACACCTCGTTCGTGGAGAAGTTCCTCTCCGATCGGTTCGCTGGAAGCGAGCCACGTCTAGCAAATCTTTGCTCAGCGGATGTGACATCATTCCTAACCTTACAGGTATCACAACTGTCCCGAGGACGCGCAAGACTCCTTGTCACGGCGCTGCGTTCCTATTTACGCTTTCTTCTGCATCGAGGAGACATCACGGTTCCTCTGGCGGGCTGTATTCCTTCTGTGGCCACTTGGTCCCTTGCAACGACGCCGAAATCCTTGCCGGTTGGGACGGTGCAACGAGTTCTCGAGCAACAGAATCGAACGACGCCGCTTGGACTCCGGAACTACGCGATCATGCTGCTGTTGGCCCGTTTGGGATTACGTGCTGGAGAGGTTGTTCGGCTCGACCTCGAGGATATTGATTGGGAGAACGGTGTTATCAAGATCCGACGGAAAGGAGGCCGCTGGACACCACTTCCGCTACTGAATGACGTCGGTGAGGCACTTGCCACCTATCTTCATTCCGGCAGACCGCAGTCTTGCTGCCGCCGCGTATTTCTGCGCCATTGCGCACCGATTCGTGGATTTGCCCACACCATAACCGTTTCATCGATTGTTCGTCGGTTATTGATTCGCACCGGCGTTGATTCCGCGCGAACAGGGGCTCATCTGTTAAGACATTCACTCGCGGTTGATCTGTTGCGCAAGGGGGCCTCGCTTGGGGAGATAGGCGATGTATTGGGCCATCGCAGCCAGGACACCACAGCACTTTATGCCAAGGTCGATCTTGCTGCACTTCGTCCCCTTGCTCTTGCATGGCCGGGCGGTGCTCGATGACGAAACTGCAAGATGGTGTTGAACAGTACTTGGCGCTTAGACGCGGACTGGGTTTCAAGCTGAAGAGAAACGGTCGCTTCGTGCGGGAATTCGCAGCGGCAATGGGAAAAGGTGGAGAAACGCGGATCACGACCAGATACGCAATCGAATGGGCCACTAATCCACAACAACTTCATCCATCTGAGTGGGCCGCACGGCTGAGTAGCGTTCGTGCATTTGCACGCTATTGGATCACGATTGATACGTCAACCGAAATTCCTCCAGACGGGTTGTTGCCTTTCCGCCCCGCTCGCGCGAATCCATATTTGTACACAGATGAAGAGATCCGACAACTCCTCGACGCGGCAAAAAGTATGTCGGCACAGTTCCCGCTTCATCGGAATACGTATCATTGCCTTCTCGGTCTTCTGGCAGTGAGCGGCATGCGTATCAGCGAAGTGCTTAACCTAGAGTTGCGTGATATCGACTGGATAGAAGCTCTGCTTACTATTCGCAGCACGAAATTTGGAAAGTCCCGTCTAGTGCCTTTGCATCCAACGGCCACGATGGTTCTTTCTGATTATGTCTCACTGCGAAATAGGATTTTCTCCGATTGCCCCACCGCTGCATTCTTCCCTTCGAAGACCGGGGCACGTTTAGACGAAGGTCAAGTTAGGCGGGTCTTCTATCGCTTATCACGGCAAGTTGGCATTCGAAGAGCGCTGGCCGGCCGTGGGCCCCGCCTGCATGACTTCCGTCACCGCTTTGCCGTTGAGACGTTGCTCAGGTGGTATCGCAGCGGAGACGACGTTACACGACGGCTGCCAACTCTCTCCACATACCTCGGACATGCACACGTTACAGATACCTACTGGTATCTGACAAACACTCCAGAGCTGATGGCTTCCGCCGGTGAGCGACTGGAGAGGCGATGGGAAGGTCAACAATGAATCAGCGTGCCGATTTTCCCGCCATCCTGCAGTGCTTCTTCACGAAGCGACTCATTGCGCAACGCCGGTCCAGTCCCAATACGATCGCGTCTTATCGTGATACCTTTCGATTACTGCTAAAGTTCATACACAAGACGCTGAACAAGAACCCTTCAGAGATAGCGTTCGAAGACTTGGATGCCTCGCTCATCGGAGCTTTCCTCGATGACTTGGAAAGCGGACGCCGTAACGGCGTTCGGAGTCGAAATCTTCGATTGACCGTAATTCGTTCATTCTTTCGGTTCGCCTCATTGGAGGTGCCGCAGCATTCACTCCTCATACAGCGAGTACTTGCCATCCCCAACAAGCGTCAACAGCGACCTTTGGTTGGATTTCTAACTCGTCCAGAAGTCGATGCAATCCTGGCCGCACCAAATAGGGACACCTGGCTAGGACGGCGAGACTATGCACTCCTGTTTATGGCCGTTCAAACGGGGCTGCGATTATCGGAGATAACGTCGCTCCGTCAACAGGATCTGGTCCTGGGCATTGGCGCCCATGTTCGTTGTGAGGGAAAGGGACGCAAGGAACGATGTACTCCGTTGACTAAGTCGACCTCAGCGGTCCTTGCAGATTGGAACTGCGAACAGGGCCAGGAAGACACAAGGATACTATTTCCGAGTAGTCGAGGAGGTAGGCTGAGTGCTGATGCGGTGCAGTACTTAGTAGCAAAATACGCGCTCGAAGCTCAACACAATTGCCGGTCTCTCCATGCAAGGCGAATAAGCCCACACGTGCTTCGACACACCGCTGCAATGGAGTTGCTTCAGGCAGGGGTCGATCGAGCCGTGATCGCGCTGTGGCTTGGACACGAATCTGTCGAGACTACACAAATCTATCTCGACGCCGACCTTGCAATGAAAGAACGGGCTCTCAGCAAAACTACTCCTTCGGATGGCAAAAGTCTTCGTTACCAACCGGATGATAAGCTTCTCGGTTTCTTGAGAAGCCTGTAATCGGCCCCGATTATGCCGAATCGATTCTCTCGAGATGATTCCGGGCCAACTAACAACTTCAGGATCGAGATTTCGATTCGGCATAATCCGGCATTCGGCATAGCGGCGCAAATCATGCGGTCCAAGATCACCGATCCCCGCTGATTTGGCGGCCGTCCGCACAACATCCCAAATTGCCCACGCGCTGAGCGCGAGGCCTGTGATCGCGCCGCCTTTGCGCATGCGACGAAAGACCGGCCCTGAAGAGATCCCCGCGGCAGAGGTCCACTCGTCCAAGGCATCTTTCGCTGCCTGCGGAATCGGACTGTACGAACCCGCCCGCGTTTTCCGATGAGGTCCGCGAAGACCCACCGGCCTTCGCGCAGTTGAATTAGACCTGAGTCGAGCTTCGCGAGCTCCTCACGGCGAAGCGCGCAAAGGCACAAGACGGAAAGAATTGCGAAGTTGCGTTTGCCGATGAGCTCCGAGCGGTCAACAGCCGCCAGAAGACGCCGAGTTTCTTCCCTCGTTAGCCAGGTTCCAAGCCTCACGCCGTTCTGCGGCACGCCCGGCACAGAGGTGAGGCGAACCGCTTCGGCCGGATCGATGAGGCCATTCTCGCGAGCCTCGTTCACGAGTTTGCGAATCCCGCAAAGTCTTAGGTTGATCGTCGCGGCGCTCAGGCCTTCCGCGACCATGGTGGCGCGGTACTCCATCAGAACCAAGCGCGAGATGGGCCGGCTTGCCGCCAGCTTGATCAGATCATCAAATGCGGTCAGGTAGGCTTGTTTTGTGTGTCGGGAAACGACTGAGTTGGACAGCATTTGGCGCAGAGCGGTCAACGAATCTGAATTTGGTAGAGACGTTTTGTACAAATACAAAGACACGAAGGCTCCTTTCGTCCGGCTGAAGGGACTTGGCCTGCGGTGGAGTTATGAAATGGGAATCAGTCTCGGGGGGCGCAAGTGGCAGCGCGTTTTATGGCGCTGCCACGCGCGCGCGATTTTTGAGAACCGACTTGCTAGAATCGACGCTCAGAGGAGTTGAGGAGCAGGCCTTGGTGTGAGGGCCTGGTCATTTCAGTCTTTTGTACTCGACATTGCCGAGCAAGCCCGGCCCCAGGAGGGTGTCGGTCTGCTTGACGTAGGTGAGGTTCGCCGACAGGAGCATTCCCTTGACCTCGAGAGCACCGTCGTTATACGTGGCTCCGAGTTTTCCGCCCTGGCCGACAATAAGGAATTCGTCGCCGTTGCGTACAACCTGAAAACTGTCGTTTGGGTTTGCCTTGTTGACCCATTTGCCAAGGAACTCCGATCCTGTGGATCCGCAGCCGCTAAGGATCACGGCGCTGAACAGACAAAGCGAGATGAAGCGAAAGATCGCTGATTTCATAAAAAGCCTCCATTGGTTCTAGTCGCACACGGGTGCGCGAGTGATGTGCGGAATCGCCGCGCGCCACCGTATCTGATTCCGGCGGAGGCGTGCATCGTTCTGTGATCGGGGCAGCGGTGTCCGCCTGCGCAAACTCCGCCTGGTCTACCTGGTCCTTGCTTGTCGACGTCGAGACTTGAAGGGCGCCGCAGTCGAGCGTCGAGAGTGTTAAATTGTGTTGAAAGCGTTCGAGCACGAAAACTGCAGGCGCTCGCCTGGCGGCCTCCGGCGATTCGGTCGAATTCCAGAGTTCAATGAGCACAAACATGCCGGGAATTTCACGGCTTCCGAATATACGAACTCCAATGAAGCCGGTTGGGTAGTATTCCCTGGCGAGCAGATACCACAATCCTCCGCGCAAGTGCGCCCGCAGGAACGCCTGAGTGCGGATTGGGTCGGGATCGACGAAGCAGATTTTCAGTGTTCTGCCCATCGTGACATCCTGGTGATGAAAAAACCACGGCGGCCCGAGCCGGGCCGCCGTGGTTGTAATGCGTGATTTGAAACATCCCGCCGACGTCAGTCATCCTCGTCGCAACAGCAACCGCAGTCACTTCCCGCGGTAGTGAATCGCCAGACGAGAACGAACGGCAAGAACAGAATTGTGAGCGCCACCTTGAGCAACATCCAGCGCCCGGCTGGCGAGAGCGAGCGGATCCAATGGATGGCCAGGTAAACAAGCAGCACAGAGATCGTATATTGGATTGCGACAGTCACACCCTGCACAACCGGCGCGTTCAGAAACTCCATAAAGGAAGCGACCATTCTTATTCCTTTCCTGGCAGGTTGAATCCTGCCCGAAGAATGATTGTTGAATTGGCAGACCGCGGTCGCCGTGCGGCGCCGAACGCCCGCAAGCATGGCAGCGGGCGTTTTCACCCAGTCGTTCGAGGTAGAGCTAATTCAGATAGCTGTTTTCGATGATTAATTCCATCTCCCCGGGCGGCAGGGTTTCTTCGTCGGGGTCGAATAGTTCTGGATCTCTGTATTCGCCTGCTTCGTCCTCGAAATACATTTCAGCATCCTCTGAGAAATGACTACAGGCTTGGGCATAGTCTCTCCCCTCGTCCAACGCCTCGTTGAAGCGTCTGGCTCCGTCATCGCTCCAGTGGTCAACAGCTAGTTCTTCCTCCTCTCCTGCTTCCTCTTCATCCGCGTTGTAGTTCATCGTTACCATCCGATTTTCTCCTTCCGCGGCAAGGCCTTAACGAGGCCTGCCCGCATATAAATTGTCGGAGAGAAACGGCTGCTGGGAATGCGAAGGAGTACTTTGGATTGTTCTTGCTGGGCACATGTTTGAATAAAAGCCCGTCGGGATTAACGACGGCAGCTTGATTTCGGATCCGCCCGGGATTCCTTCGTTTCAAACCTCAGGATGACGGCGGTCAAATCAAGGGACCGGGCGAGCGGCAGCAGTTTACTCAAGGGGAGAAGTGTACGACCACATTCCGCCTTGGACAAGTAGCTTCGATCAATTCCTGCAATCGTTGCAACTCGTGACTGAGAAATGCTGCGGCGATTACGCAAGTTTCGAAGCAGGTCGCCGATCCAGCGAGCAAGTTGCCTGGGCTGATCGTCCGTCCGCTGATCGAGCGGGCTACAGATTTCGAGACAAACGTATTCAACATTGAGGGTTCGATGGCAACGGACACAGCCCCCATCCTTCGGGAATTGGCGTGTGTTGCAGTGCCAGCAGGTAACTGTCTCGCTGTCACGAATCGAGGGGACAAATTGAAGAGTAGGCATGGCTTTCCTTTGAACATGCTTGAAGTAGAGTCGTTGGAATGAGAAGAGACTTCGGGGGTGAGAGGTGGAAGGGAACTGGTGCGGTGATGGCCGTCCAGGCCCCGGTGAAGCCATGACTCAGAATGCGTCTTAGTCTTTGCGCGCCAGCCTCGGTTAAGGGACAGGAACGAAATCAAGATCGCAGCGAATGTCAGTTCGATTGGAGTTCTCCGCGCGCCTCAAGGATGGCTTCGAGATCGAAATCGCGGGCGTCTGGGACATGTGCCGACCGGGATGCCGCGCAGGTGAAAATGGACGGCGAAACGTGCGGCCTGTAGTTCCCGGCCTGAATAGACTCTGGTGTATGGACCCGGGACCCCCCAATCCAGAGGTGGTCGCTTAAAGCGATTGCGTATCCGAGAGCCCAACGATTGTCAGTTGGAGAGGGACTCCCCACGTTCCTCAAGGACCGCTTCCAAGTCGAAGTCGCGAGCATCCGGGACATGCGCATACTGGGAGGCTATGCAAGTGAAGTTTGATGGCGGCACGTATGGCCTGTAGTTTCCAAATAGAATCGATTCCGGCGAGTGGACTCTGTACCCTCCGAGCCACAGACGGTCGCTGCGCGCGATTGCGTATCCATAGGCCGCCAACTCGCTTTCGATCTCGTCGGTGATGGAGACTGGCGGCACGTCCAAATAGCCGTGTTCGCTCCGTTCGGCCGCGGCGATCAGGTTCAATACTGCACGGTGCATTTTGTCCTTTCTATTGTTTCCCTTGTCTGGAAGAGTCAACACTAAGGCTTGGTCTGTCGGCGCGTTTTCGTCGGTGATCTGGAGTTCGGCAGCTGACATGATTCCTCCGGCGGAAGTTTCGCTGTTATGGATACCGGCTGCCTTGAGTGGATTGGCCGACGAAGAAGAGGGAGGGTGCCGGTCCCGGAGAAGAGGAGATTTCCCGGGACCAGCAGTGATCCCGGAAAACCTGTTAGAGACCCAGACTCGCGCTGGCATTCTCGCGGAACATCTCGCCCGGCCGGATGTAACGGCGCAAAACGCGGCGTGAGCGATGGCGTGTGGTTCTCGCGATCGCGCGCTCGGATGATCCGTTCAACGCCGCCTGTGTCGCCATGCCCGCGCGAACACTGTGACCAGCGATGTTGGTTACATTCATGCCTGATCTCGACGCGGCGGTTTTGAAGATCTCCGCGATCGAGTCACGATGCAGTCCGGTGGCCGCTACTTTGTTGTAACGGTCGACTGCGCGAAAAACGGCGCCTTGAGTAACCTTGGAAGCGGCAAGCCACTCGCGAAGCGCCTTGATTGGGCAAGTCTGATCACGCTCGCCAAACGGAATCGCGACTTTTTCACCGGCCTGCTCCTGATCGGCTTTCGAACGGGGTACGTTGATCACGAGTCCGGAATCCGAAAAGCTCAGGTCGCATACCGCCATCGCACAGAGTTCCGAGCGGCGAAACGCTCCAGCGAATCCAGTCAGGATCAGAGCACGATCGCGCAGGCCGAGGAGATTCTTCGGGCATGCGGCAAGGAGGCGGAGGATGTCGTTCAACAGGAGTGGATCCTTGCATTTCTGCGCGACGCCCAAGGTGCGGCGGGCACCTTTCAAAACCTCGCCGACTACAAAGTGCTTGGTCGATGCGGGAGATTCTTCAAATCCAGCCGCCTGGTGGGCTTTCGATATGGATGCCAGGCGTCTGGCGATCGTCGCAGGCGCTAAATGGGCGACCACGCAGGACGCGATGTACAGCGCGATCGTTTCAGGAGTTGATGGCAGGGAAGTCAGGCCGTGGTCGGTGCACCAGGAATCATAAATCCGGAAATCTGACTGATAAGCCTTGCGGGTGGAGGGTGCCTTGGCGGCTCGTATGAGGTCATTGGCCTTCTGGATGAGGTCCTCGAGGCCAGTCGAAGGATAAGAAAGGGTGATGAGTTTGTCTTGCATGAGGAAACTCCGAACAGGAACAGGGTGAAGGCGGAAAAGCAAGGGGGCGGAGGGCCGCCGGGAGGAGGTCGTGAGTTTGGAATGGAGGGAGTTTGTGTATGGAAGGAATTAGCCAGTGACTGAAACGAAACTGGAGAATACCAGGCGGGGGAGTCAGCGGAGTGCTGAACCCCAAGTCAGTCTGCCCGTCGCGAATCAGCTGATGAAACCAACCCTCAGCAGCGGCCACGTGTGCCTTACGTGTGCCGCCTTCTTGCTTTTGAAGGAAGTATGGCTCGAAAGACTGGCCAGATTACCCGCGCCGGACTGAAAGTGTGGATGGTCCGCATCTTGCTCGAAGGACACAAGAGTGCTTGATCGTGCCGAATTCGGCGTCCGCGCGTAAAGAATTCATCGGGCACTGAATTCCCTTAATCAATGACACCCCCTTCAAAGGCCTATGGAAACTCATCTTCACCGCACAAGTGTGCCGGTTGTGTGCTGAAATGCGGGTCGAGGTGCACGATGGCAAAAAAAGAGGGCAGTTGCCGCAGCAGCAACATGGACAACATTCCGGGCCAGCCATTCCCACAGGTTCGTGAATGATAACGTCCTTTATCATGCACAAATCCGGCCGGCAGGAAAGGAGTATTTTGCCTCCAAAAGGGTAGAATGACGTGGAGGAAGAAAAACATGTTCGGGTCAGCTGCACCTATGCAGATCGAAAAAAACGTTGCGACAATTGCACGCGATGCAGGCGATTACCGCATTGTCGTGACCGTCGAGCACCGAGGAGCCGAGACTATTACACAGAAGGAAGCGGAAATTGTGCTTACCAAGGAAGCGCCGCTGCTGTTTACGCAGAGGATAAGCTTCGGCGCCTAGTCGCAAAAAGTGGGTATGAACCCGTGCGCGAACGCCAGTCTCCCTCCCTGTCCCGTTTTTTGGGGAGAATGTAAGCATGAAAGAGAGGGGGGCAGCATGGAAGACTACCAAATTAAGTCAGACGCGCATGGTTCTCTCGGTGTTTCGGCGCAGACCGAGCGCGCCCAAACGAGAGCTGCGGGGCCGCCAGTTACGAGCGATTTAACGCTTGTCTTTAAAGCACGAGCCGACGCAATCGAATTTGTGAGAGCCGGGGAAGCCCAGGGCTTTACGTTCGCAGGGAAAGAACTGCTCGGCACATAGAGGTGATTGCGAATGGGTGTATGGTGGTCATGGGTTCCCGGCTTGCGCGGTGTGGCGCTTAACAAGTGCCGCCGTGAAGCCCTCTCAGACATTACCGGCGAACGACTATTCGTTGAACGAATGGCACAACGTCCGCGCCCTCCTGGCGAAAACGTTGACGCCAAACGTGACGAGATTTTGAATAAGCTGGACGAAATCCTTGCCGCCGCCGCAAAGACCAACGACATAGACGAGCTTGACGACTTGACCGCTGACGCAGAGTTACAGGGATTGTTCGCCGCCTATCTTTGCCCCGTAGCAGAAATCAAAATGGAAGGAGATTTGGTTCTCGATCAAATCGATGGTTGGGCATCCCGAAATCTTCGACGGATACGGCGCGGAAAATGTGGCAAGAAGCTTCTCTGAAGCTTAAAACACCACCTAAGGATGAAGCCCAAATTCAGCAGGCGAAGGGCGCCTTATACAAACTGTTTGCTGAAAGGGATGCATGGGGAGACTTCCTTGATGACCATGACGAAGAGACACCTTCGATGTGGATACTTTTTCTTGTCGTTATTGGTTCCCTCGTTGCCGCTGTTTTTGCGGTGTACTATGCACACTCATTGTCTTTCCTTCTCATGCTGGGCATTCTAGCTGCCGGTGCGGCGGGAAGCTGCGCTAGCGTTATGTCAAAAAGGCCAACCATTGAAGATCGTCTGTCCCGCAAGATCGATGTTTCCGGCGGAAGAGTTTGGGTCAGGATTGCTACCGGCCTTGTCGGTACTGTCATAGGTTGCGCGTTGCTTGCATGGATTCCTCTATCTATCTCGAACAAGAGCTTCGAAGAATTAGTCAACGCCTGCACAACAGCCCCTTGTACAACAGCGGATGCCAATGCCTGCACGACCGTCAAGATGCTAATCATTATAGGCATTTCAACACTGTTGGGGTTCAGTGAACGTACATTGCCATTTTTCGAGCAGCGGCTTTTTGGTAAGGCCGAGGCCGGTTTGCCCCCGCCCTCAAAGAGGCGCAAGGTGTAAACGCCTCACTGCCCCTGTGTTTCTCTCTCGACAAAATGATGAGCGGGCGGAAAAGCGGAAACACGGCCGGGGACGACTGCGGGATTTGAACCGGGCGGGTTCAGGCCGGCGCGGTTCCTAACGCGGAAATGTATTTTATCGGGTTAAGAATCAAGCTCCCACAGTCACTCCGAACAACCGCGCTTCCGTCTTGCAACACCGCGCCCGGAACTACCGCGCTGATAGCCAGTCGCATCCCGAAGTCTATCCTTATAGATACAGAGATAGTCTTCGACCTCCGCCACCGTCAGGTCGGAGAACGCGGCGGGAAGTAGCGCGGGATCGAGCGTTTCACCCTTGAATCCCAGGATAGCCGCACCATCCTTTGTGCCCCGGTGCAGATAGATGAGCCTTGGCGATTTCCCAAAATACGCGCCGATGCGGTGTGCAATGTCATAGACCATTAGCTCACCGATGCCGTGGACTGAACCGATCTCGCGTTTCACAATGTCATGCAGCTCGTCGAAGTCCCGAGCATCACCGAGGCGTTTTGCCGTCGCCTGCAGGCGCTCCTCGGCCAGTTCCAGTAACCTCCTGGGTATCAGGCACTGATGTGGATGACGCTTCCCGTCAGGAAGCTCGCACAGCGCCGCCCTGCGGATCGCCGCCGTGCGATTCCGTTCGCGACGAAACGTCTCCATCTCCTCCCGCGCAGCGTCGCGGTAGTTGCGGATATAGTTGCTAACGATTTCGTCGAACGTCATGGGTCGCACTCGCGCCTCTGTACAGTCTGGTCGTCACGGGTTACTCACTATAATTAGCACACTTCTTGAAAGGCGCGTATGCTACAGCGACAGCCAGTGGAGCTGATCGGTCGCGATGGTGAACCCGATGAAAGAGTTTGGCATTCTCATTGCCGAGTCTGTGTTCGCGAAGGATTTTTACGACAATAACCGCGAGGGCCAGGTCGTGGAGTCCATCGCGCGTGTGCTCAATTGGGAATCCGAATACAAAATCGCGCTCGATGGCAAGAACCTACGCCGGGCCATCAAAACCGCCTGCACTGACGACTACGACGTCCTGCACCTGTCGTGTCACGGCGACGAGGAAGGTATTCAACTCACGGATGAAACCTTACTCTCTTGGAACGAGCTGGCGGACTGTTTTCAGGAACGAGAAAGGATGCCCTGCGCGCTGGTCATATCGAGTTGCGTCGGCGGGGACCACGGGATCGCGCGCGCTTTTGGACAGCGTAAACGGCGACCAGACGTGATTTTCGGTTCGGAAGCAACAAAGCCGAACGAGATTACATTTCCGGGGGCCTGCATTGCTTGGCCCATATTGTATACATCGCTCGCCACGCGGGGGATGACGCGCCACGCCTTTCAGGACGCCGTCGGAAAAATGAACCTCATCACGAAACACAAATTCGTTTATCGTCGCTGGGACGGTGACCACTACCGCCGTTATCCCGGACGACCGCAGGTATAGCCCATGTCAGGAAGCAGCATCACCGCGAATGTGCCGGGCGACTTCTTTATCGCAGGCAAGAAGAAGGTGAGCCACTGGCGAGCTTTTGAGGCCACTCTCACTCCGGGGCAAGACCCAGACCTTTGGCAGAGAGCCTTCAAGGAGTACTTTCATGCGCGGCTTTCCCATCGGTATCTCAAACCCATTGAGGCGTTGCAGAAAATCGGCTCCAAGAGCGGCGAGGGCTTTTCCATCGTCGCAATCCAGTGCTCGCTGATTGAATTTCCCGAGTCCACGCTTAAGGGGATCAGCTACCGCCATCACCGCAAGGGAGATCCGCCTCTGCGCCAATACGAGTATTCGGAGAGCGGCCGGATCTTCGAGTCATTCCTGGTGCAGCGAACGCCATTCGATCGTGAATTCACTCCACAACTGGCCCACGACTTCTATGTGAGCGTCCGGTGCGGAGTTCTTCACGAGGCACGCACAAAGAATGGATGGACGATACAGGCGAAAAGCAAGACGGGCCAGGTTATCGACGCCAATCTGCACACCCTTTACCGCGACGATTTCCAGGCATCCCTTCTCGCATTCGTAGAGTGGTACGAGAAAGCGTTGCCTTCGGACCCCGCGCTGCAGGAGGCTTTCGTTAGAAAATTCAACGATCTTTGTGTATGAACGCGGTTTAGCGTCGATCAAAGTGCCGGTGTTGCCCGGCGCAATGTTGGACCAACGGCGACATCTACAGGGTCGGGGCAAGCAGGCTTGCAGCTTGATCGATGTGTACCTCAAGGGAGGTTCCGAGGATACCCGCAGAGCTGGGCGGGGCGGGGTAACCTTGGCGGACGTGCGGAGGAACCGCTTTTGAACCCCATGAATATTCGTATTCGACGAAGCCACGCAAACGCATAGCGCGATTGACGACTTCCTTTCGAAAGAATTGGGCCGCGTTAGCGCCAATTGAATTGAAAGTTGTGCCATTCAGAATTGAAAAGAGGTGATTCTGTGCGTTCATCTCTACCCTTTGTGCGTCACAATGGACGATCTTTTCGACCCAAGCGCGGTCGACTACTCGCCCCCAATACCTCGTTCCATCTGCACAGTGGGCAAAGGTTTCGCTAAAGAGCGTGACGAGTCCGTTCCAGTCCGGGATGCTGAGCGACTCCTGTGATAGATGGACGTGGTGGACAACAATCTGCGCTCCGGCATTTGCCAGGCTGTGCACGTCCTGGCTCGGATCAGCACTGTCGTCGCGCATGAGGCATCGTATTTCAATGAGTGGGCCAACCGGAGTGATGAGATAGGCTCCAAATTCCCAATCGTGAGAGATGCCAAGACTGACGACTGCATTTGCGATTGTACCCTCAAAGGCGGTCAGTCTACGTGGTGGCATGCGAATTTGTCCCTTCTACTACTCTATCCCGCACGACACCTTGGCCGGTTATTTGTCGCGGGAGCCTAAATTGTGCCAAAAGGACAGTCAACGCTACGCCATTCGGCTCAATGCTCTTTGATAAACCGACGAAGACGATGCCGAAGGCTAGCGGATGTAATCGGATCGTCGAATTTTATATAGACAAGTTCAATTTGATTTTCGTCGCATAGCCTTTTCTTTAACGCATCGCGCTCTAACGTCCGCAATAATGCCCTCTCGCCGCCAAAGGCCTCAACTGCTTCATAGTGTTGCAGGCCTTGATATTCCAGAGCGAGGCGCAACTGCGGAATGAACACATCAAGCCTTTGACGGCCAAGCCAGGGTGGCGAAGCCTCTCTGAATACCAATTCATTGGGAAATATCTGTTTGATTTGCCTATACAGTTCAGCTTCCTGCACCCAGCGGCTCAGATTGAGCCGTTCCTGCACATCGGCTCTAGCGGTTCGATTATCCATTTCGCTGCAAAGAACCAACTGCTCTTTATATGGATCGAGAAACTCGTGCATGTTGTCGCCATACTTGGCCGCTGCGGCATCTGGCCCTTGAGCCTTGGCCACGCAAAGATGGCAAATTGAGTCCAGGTATTTTGCATCCGACAACAGATCGACGACTTCATGGGGCCATGAACCTGGCACAAAACTTGGCGCTTCGGATTTGGCGTTGGCAAGTATCTTCTCGTGGGCTGGCTTCGCACAAGAGCAATACACGCGATCACCAGTTACAACGTGATTGAAAGACACCAGACCGAACACAAGCGGGCCTGCGCTATGGCCATAATCATCCAACCACGATGCAGGATTTGCGACATAGGGCTGATCGATTGAGGCACCTTTCAATTTGGAGAGAACGCGCTTAAAAACGCTGCCCTCGATACGAAGCGTGTTCAGCCTCAGCGTGTAGTTTGTCTGCTTCTTGAGCTTCTTGCTCTTCAGTTGGTAGGCGCGCTTAACTCCCCATCCATAGTCAATGTCGTCGAGTGTGATGCCCGCCGTTTCAATCGTTATATCTTCTACGGATTTTGAATGATCCGTGGAGAAACGAATTTCGGAATACCAGGTCTTGTAGCCATGCTTCACCAACTCCGGCAGGGTTGGGCATCTGTTTTTGTTGTATACACCGAAGATATGAACTCTCGGGAGCTTAAGGGGTTTTCCTACGCTTGCTTCAACACTGGCAGTTAACTGCTGCGAGATGAGCCGTTCGATCGCGTCGATCGGGCGGACACCAGGGGTCGAAATCTCCGCACAGAGCGAACTTACGAAAATATCTTCCTGAAGTTCCAGCTTCATCGGTACTACCCATTTAATCGACTGTGTGGATAACCGCGTTAAATTTGCGCCCCCTACTCATGACGCATACCGGACTTGGGTTCGCTACAGCGATGCTGACTGCTCCTGCTCTTCCAGTCGAATCACGGGGCCTTGCAGGCCCAGATATTTGTGCTCGTGACAAGTCAGGATGATGATCTGGTGCCGTTTTCCTGCAAACGCCAGTGTCGTCAATGCGTCATCGAACCGTCCATCGTCAGCATAGACTAAAGCATCGTCCAGGATTATCGGAGCATCAACTCCTTCGTCGGCTAGAAGATCTGCGAAGGCTATGCGCGCGATCATAGAAAGTTGCTCACGCGCACCGACGCTGAGGAATTCGAAAGGCTCTGTAACTGTCCCTCGCTGGAGGCCTTCGATCGTCATGTCTGTTCCGAGTTGTATCTGAGAGCCAGGCAGAATTCGGTTCAAGTAGGGTTGGACCCGGCGAACTACAGGCTGGAGGAACTGGGTGTTCGCCTCCTTCTCAACCTGCATGATCGTGTTATACGCCACGCGTATAGCATAGGCTTCCTGTTCAAGAGTTGTTGCGCGAATGCGGGCTGCATTGAGATCGGACTCGATTATCGCGCACTCTTCGCCTAATCCCTTCTGTCCAAGTACATCAAGCGTAATTCGAAGCTTGTTGATCGAGCGCTCTGCTTCAGTAATTTGTTCTTCCAGGGAAGTCAGAGCAGCCGCTGTGGTAGTGACCCGAAGTGCTATCCCCTCAGGGTCCTCGCTCTTGTACTGTTCTTCAAACCCAATGTAAGCCTCTTCAGCGGCGCGCTCATCAGCCTCAGCGATAGCAGCTTCCTGGATCACCGTCTCATCTGCTTTGATCGTTCTGGCCGACACGAGTGTCTCACGGCATCGACCCAAGTCCTCAGTTGTAGCGCGTAGTTCAGTCTCTTTGGCCGTCTTCAGTGTGCGCGCGCCGTCTCGTGCCGTCCGGACCTCGCCGACCTCTGCGTCGAGACGCTCGACTTCTGATCGGCAGTGCCGTTCCTCGCCTTCAGTAATCGCGACTGCAGCCGTAGCTGAGTTGAGATCGCGCAGCTCGATATCACCTAATATTGAGCGCAAGGTTTGAATCTGACCTTCTTGAGTGCTGGCTTCCTGACGCAAGGCGTTCAATCCATCGGGTGCCAACGCTTGCACAACCAACTTGTGGGTGTTGATTGCTGATTCAGCGTCCCGCCGATCCTGGTTAAGTTCGTAAGCCGACTGAACAGACGGAACACCCAATTCCGCCAAGGCGGCCGCCAGCTTGTCCTGCGCCCCCACACGCTGCTGGCGACGGTTGTCCAGACCTTCGCCTCCGGGACTGACACGGATCTCTCCGATTGCCTCAATCGAGATCGAGACTACATCCGTTGCCAACATTTCGCGTGTTGCAGGGACGGTGCCACCATTCACAGTCAGTTTTGACGGCTCCGGCACCTCGAATTCGATCCGAGTGGCGGCGGCCTTCAGGTTCGCTTCCGCCTCGAACAACGCCAGCTCCAATTTCCGAAGACGTTCGACATCTTTCGCGGTAACACGGATTGCTGCTGCGGTCTTTCTCGCCTCCGCCTCCTTGTCGGCTGCTGAAGTAGCGTCGGTGAGACGCTGGACAACTACGGCATAGGAAGCGCTGACCTTGACGAGTTCGAGCACCCGGCTCATCTGGACCCGTTTCTCTGTCGCTGCCTTCCCCGCGCTTCGCGCCGCATCAAGCTGCTCGATCCGGGATTGTAGCTCGGCTTCGCGCTGTTCAAGATTTCTTCTAGCCTCTCCATCAGCGTTCTCACAGGTGATCAGCTTCTGTTCCAGTCGAGATACTTCGTTTGCCAGGGTGAGACGCTGCTCCCGTGCCCCTTGGGCATTCTTAAGAAGTGCACGCTTGAGACGCAGCTCATTGTCTGCCTGCTTTCGCTGTTGATCCAGAACCTCCAGCGCGTGAGCTTCCAAGTGAGCATCTGCCTTTGCCTTCTCCAGCCGTTCCCTCAACGCTGGATCAGATAGCTTATCGCGTCTTGTAAGTGCCGCCTCAAGGGCTGCCACCTCGTGACCCAATTGGGAAAGCTCAGAGCGCTTGTCGTTGAGAAGCGCCTCAAGCCTTAGAACTTCCTTCCTTGCTGCACTCAGCTCTCCAGTTGGAGTGCCGGTTTTCGCAGTAAAGAATCTGCCATAAAGGTCGGCGAAACGGTCTTTAAGCCGACCGCCGCTCTCCCCCACTAGAATGTCACCGACTTCCTTCCGCAGGCTGGACTGCACCGTCGCCCTCACGCCCGGATTGATATCCACTGCCTGAAACGTGGTACCCTGCTCGACCCAGAAAAGGGGCCAAATTCCAAGCTCGTGAAACTTGGTGCCACCTCTGGATGCCGCCTGGAAATTCAGTAATTCTTCCAACTTGTGGTCGGCGTCGTGGTTGGAGAACCTCAGGCCGCCAGGGTCCACAACTTCTGCAGAGCCACTGGAGCCTCCGAAAATCTTCCGAAGCTGATAAACGCCCTGATTGACTTCAAAGCCAAGCTTCACCTGCGGCCGGACGGCACATCCGAATGGCTGCATTTCCTCCAACACCTTGCCGGTCACGTTATGGCGCTGGAACAGAGCGGCCTGCACTGCCGCCAGCAGGGTCGATTTGCCAGTCTCGTTATCTCCCGTGATGACGTTTATGCCATCTTTGAGACCCGACACCATCACATGGCGGAGCTTGCGGAAGTCACGAATCTCAATGTCACGAATTCTCATGACCGCCCCCCACGAAGCACGTGCTCAACATACAGCCTTTGCAGTGCCAGTCTTGCGAATCCTGAATCGGGGTTCGTTGCGTCTCCTTCGAGATTTCGTAGTCGCTCAACGACGGTTGCCACAAAGCCTTGGCGGCCTAATTCATTGAGGTCTTCTTCTGTTGGGGATGGAACCAAATCGTTTGTTCGAACCCGCATAACCTGCACGGTGGCCTCGAAGTTGGCGAGTTCATCATCGATTGCAGCGCGCTCAGATAGGCTCACTGCTCCGCGCACCTCCAGATGAACCACAGCGGACGCGAGAGGTTGCGTGACGCTCACCAGATGCGCCCTGAGTTGTTCAAGTGCTCCTGGGCTTTGGACCTGTACGACCAACCTGTGCCATCGATAATGACCAACCGGGACTCTTTCAATGACTGGCGCGACGCCGGGACCAGGAAGTTCGACAATCAAGACGGCGCCAGAGTCTTGATCAAAATCATCCGGCTCAGGAGTACCAGCGTAATACGTCCTCGGAGCGATCTCCTTGCAGCTGTGCCAATCACCGAGCGCTAGGTAATCCAAACGCCCATCATCAGCGCGTGTATCCGAAATCATATTGTGCTGTTCTGCGGCCGGAGCGAGCCGATTTCGCAAGGAACCGTGCGCCAGTCCAACTCTCACAGCCGCCGGGCTGGTCACTTGTTGACCAAAGCCCTCCGTCGGATCGGCGAACTGATGCTTCCTCGTCAAAGGTGTCGGCAGGACAGCCAACTCACCGTCTGCCAAAAGGACCGGCTCCGTGGAAAGCATGACACGGACATGTGCTGGACATCCGATCCTCTCGACTCTATCCCAGACGCTGGCGGGTCCAGCCGGATCGTGGTTGCCCGGCAACAGAAGCCATGGAATATTCACCTGTCGCATGACGGTGAGAGCCTCACGGAGCAGCAGGTCACCAACTTCGTTGTGCTCGAACACATCGCCAGCAACTAAAATCGCATCCACTGAGCGATCAACGGCGAGCTGACCAATCCGCCGGACAACATTAATGCGGCCCTGACGAAGAAAGGCGAGCTTATCCGACGGAGCCCCCAGGTTCTCGAATTGTTTACCAAGCTGCCAATCTGCCGTATGCAGGACTCGAACCATCGGGACTCTCCTTTACCGGTTCACACGTCGCAGACTGAAAATGACCTATTACCGTTCATCCTCTTTGCTATTTCCTCACGCTAATAAGGTCTTGCGTACTTGCGGGGTTTTCCGAACAATTCCGTAGAAATCCGCCAACCGCCGAACAACCTGTTCCTCGTCCCAAGACGGGTGTTTCGCCCTCATCGCATCTCTTACAATTGCAATTTCTGCCGGGGGAATTTCCTCCAAACGCCGTGGACCACGACTTCTCGCAACCACCGACGGTTGTCCAGGAACCTGAAGACTGTGATTCCCGGTCGCGCCTTTGTCCTCTTGGAGCACTTTTCCAAGGCGAATTGCCTTGTTCATCGCCCTGCTCATGGCTTTAACAGTCTGTCGTCCAAGACGAGAGCCACCCGCAGCTTTGTTATAAAGCGCAAACGCACGGCGACTCATGATCGGTCCCTCTGCTCCGACGATCTCTACGAGGCTTTCCATTATCTCTGTTAAACCCGCCGTGTGGGGGTCTGGTAGTGGCCGCTGCTCCCAACTCCGATACGGTATCCACTCCATTTCAATGAAGGCTTCTCCCGAAGGTGAACTGGCCGGATCTGCAGTGGTTTCGTCATCCTCCGCATCCTCGGTTTCAAGCAATACATCATCCTCTATTTCTTCTGTTCCGAGGTCATCATGTTGATCTGAAGCCTCTGAAGTATTGGTCGTCGTAGAATTCGGGGGCTTCGGCGGCACGGCCGACTCGCCTTCGGGTCGAATACCCCGATGTTCCAGCTCTCGCCATAACGAAGAAAGTGCGGCATCTCTGTCGCGGTAGAAAGTGCTCCCACGGACACGCCAGAACTCAAGTCCGCAACGTTCCAACATTCGTTGGCGGGCGACATCTTGTTCCCATTGGTCTAGTCCGTGCCATTCGTCCCCATCGCACTCAACCGCCAGTCTGCCTTGCATTCCCTCCACCAACAGATCGATTCTCTTTCCCGCCAATTGGTACTGCGGAATTACGCGGTAGCCCTTTTCGGCCAACCGAAGAAATACATCCACTTCAAACCAGCTGTCGAAAGGCATCGGAGGGCGAGACCTATTGCGATCAGATTGGAAGGCCTTACTTCTCAGATCATTTACCGAGGACCCCTCCACGGAATCCATTTTCACGCTGGGATCGAGGCAATAGGCCAGGAGCCGGCGACGGAAGCATAGTTGGCTCAGGTCTTCAAGCATCACACTGTGGAAGAGCCACATCTGGTCTTTAGCGCGGCTTGCCGCCACATTAAACCTTCGCTTGTCCGATTCCTTAGTAAGCGCGCCGATCCGGTGGCGCTCATCCTCTGCCGCAGACACCGCCGCCACCATCGACAGGAACATCACGTCCCTCTCGTCACCTTGAAATGCATAGGCGTCGCCGCAGACAATGCTACGCTCCTGCATCTTCTGGACGCCTATTCGGTCCATCAAGAGTCCGTGGATTAGTTTCGCTTGTGCCGCCCCTTGCAAAGAGATGACGCCGATCGTCTTCTTCTCATATGCTGGATCGCCAAGACATTGTTGTATCTGCTGTACGATGGCTTCCGCCTCGGGCTCGTTAACAATCCGCGCGTTGCTGCCCTTTACATAACCAGTTGGGACATGACGCGCCACAACAGGAGTCAGGCGACCGGCTCCATATTGCCGAAGAGGGATCAGGGGCTCCGACTGGTAGCAAAGGCTATTCGAGAATTGAATGATTTCCGGCATGCAGCGGAAATGTTCGCGGAGCCTGATCCTGCCCGAGAAGCGGATCTCTGCTTGTTCAAAGAAACTATTATCGACGCCCAAGCTATCTCTATGAGGCAAATCCCTAATGAATCGATCCCGAAGCGAGTTCACAGCGCTTCTATCGATACCAACGTCTTCTGGACTGATCTGTTGATCGTCGCCGACCACCACAATTTTCTTCGCGATATAGAGGAGAAACAACGCTTCGGGGCCGGACTGGCTCGCTTCATCGATAATCACAACATCGAACATTCCGGGTCTCGGTTGGATCGTTTCGGCCACCCGATATACCGGCATTACCCAAGCAGGAATCGCAGGGCGACAGTGTTCGAGGTGTTCCCGAGCTTCTCTCCGATACTGTGGAGCATATTTCCCCGTACCTTTACCAATTTTCCTGATTGCTAACCGCCAGGCGCCGAGGTGCTCCTTCTCTTCGGGTTTCATCCGCGCGAGCACGAATTCCCACGCCTTACATGCAGTCAGTTCCTGCGTGCGCAAACGGATGCGCTGCTGACATGAGTCAATTTGCTGCAGCAGTGCCCGTTCGCGCCCAGGATCAGAGAAGCGTTGCAGCCACGCATTGGCTCTGCACCAATTCCAGGCCTGCGCGAAGTGCGCAAGGCGATCCGTCCAAAAGGGTTCAGAGTGCGAACTAACCAATGCATCCCGTAAGGATTTGCAGCAATTGAGATTAGCAAGAAGATCATCTCGCCTCTGCAGCTTTAAGAACAGTGCTCTCGCGTCCTCAATTGCGGATACTATTTTCGCGAAGCGATCCAAATCGCGGCTCTCAATCGCCGCAGCCGCCTCCGATACAAGATAGTGGGCTTCAGGATGTCTCCTTATTCGATGGAGAGCTTCAATGTGATCTGCGAGCAGGCGTTTAACAGTCTGAACATCCTGTTCAACGTCGACGCCTATGAGGATTTCTGCCTGGCGGCGCACGTTCGATATCTGACGGAATGGAATCGCCGGGATGCCCAATAAGCGGCATTGATTCCCCGCTTTTTCAACGGGCGTTCGCAGATTCAAAAGTCTTTCGAGGACTTCGACTCTCCGCCTGATCTCATGAAAGCGATGCTGAAACGTCTTACCAGCAGGTGCAATTCCAACTGCTTCCCATTCCGTTTCAACTGCCTCAAGCGTCGTTGTGACTTCGATCCATTCGAGAAGCTGCTTAAGCACATCGATGCTGCCTGAGAGGTGACCATTCACTCTGACCGTCTTGGCGACAGCAAGCGCAGACTTGAGCTCCCTCCGAGCGAATGGGTTAGCTTGTAAAGCAAAACCAAGACGGCCACCCGACTCCAAATGCTCCTTCAAGATTTCGGCATCCGCTCGGAGAGTTAAGGTTTCGTGTCCTTCAGCCCCAGTTATCTTGAGATCCGACACGCTTGCTATCTTCGCTTCAATTCGAGTGCATTTCTCCCGTGTTGCGTCGTGAAGATGTTGCCAGATGGCGTGCTTCTCGGAAACCACGTCGAGCAGTACCCGTTCGGACCAGTCGTCTGGTGTTGCCATCTGTAGATCGAACTCCCAGATGTAGTGCCTCAATGCCTCCTTGAGTTCAGTCCGTGCTTCCGGTTTGCTCTCCGACAGCCGCGCAAATGACGGGTGCGTCCTCGCATCGATCTGATCGAGTTGACTCGTCAGCGACTGTTCACGCTTGACGAGTTCCGCAAGCCGCTCAAATCGAGGCATCGCTTCATCGTCGGGCAGCTTGCGGTGTGAATGGCTTTCAGCTCCGAATGGGAATTGCTCAATGAGAGAAAGCAATTCAAGAGCGGTGTCATTGTCTAGTGGCGGTGCCTCATCCCTTGGTGCGAAGGTCTGCAGCCACTCAAAGGCGGGCTTCTCGGAAGAAATGCGCTCTGCGATCGCTTGCGGAGTACCGGCATAGTTCCCGAGATTGAGATTGACTTTATCGGTCTCGCTTGACCGCATCTGCCGCAACTCGGACATCGCTCCGGCGAGTTCGCGACGGGTATTATCGAGGTCTTTTACGAGAGCGAGTATCTGTGACTGGTTCCGATCAGAATCCCAATTATGAAGTCGATTCAGCACCCCTTGCACAGATTCTTGCAGCTCATGCACTGCGTGACTGTCATCACCTAATAGCGACACGCACAACGGAGCCACCTCGGGCGCATGCTTGACCATGTAGTCCTTCAACACCTTGAGTGCTCGTGCGGTGTGGCTTGTGATCAGAGTCCTCTTCCCCGTCGCAAGGAGATGACATGCCAAGTTCACAATTGTATGTGACTTTCCTGTACCCGGCGGACCTTGAACCAGAACGCCTTGACGCTCCTCCAATCGCTCCACAATTTGCTTTTGCGCTTCGTTGGTCGGCAAGGGCAGGTAGAGTTCCGGCGCACTCGACGAAGCTCCGCCGTCGTCCGTTTCTGTCCCGTTTTGGCCTGTCCGGTCATCGCGGATCTCGACCAGACGTTCTATGCCAAGCGGGATGTTGCCGCCGGCGCTCAGTTGTTCGGCAATTTCCTTGAAGATGCGAACGAGGTTTCTGTCCGTGCGTCTACGAATTATTAGAGCGGGCGCGAGATGCATCCGTGCCTTGTTCGGTTCGAGGCCTCCATTCTGAGGGGCCAAACTCAGATCCAGAGTGTTTTCAGAAGAAATCTGCTGAAAATATGACGTCACGCAGGTCGTTAGCTTAGGTAATGACCAGAGTTCGTCGCCGATTTCCGCGAGACCACCCTCAATTGCATTCTGAAAGTCCGGATGCGGTCTGTCTTGAGGCTCAAGCATCTCCTGTTCGAGCGAAAGCTTTGGTCCATCCGCAGCCGAGTCAACACTGATTACGCCCGTGCATTCGTCGAATTCTATGCTCGCTTGCGCAACGACGACATGGCGTTTGATTTCTGGACCATGCGGGGGCCGCCAAGTCAGCAGGCCGATCCCAATTACCACCTCAAACATCTCTCCCAGGCGCTTGTGCTTTTGATACGCAGAGAAAAGATCGGTATACACATCCTGAACAGTGAGAAGCCGGCGGTCTTCCGCGGCCCATGGCCACCATTCATTCTCTACATAGAGTTCCCATTGTTTGCTGATGGCCGGGTAGTCGGTCAGCTTTCTGACGACGGTTTCGGGTTCCTGATTTCCGTCTCCGTGTATCGGCTTGACAGTTGTAACGAGGGTTTCCTTCAAGGACGGCGTGTCAATCGACGAGTCATTGATCTCGCGTTCATTTAGCCATTCTCGCAACTGCCCGTTCGGTGTCGGAGGTCGCTTACGCTTTGGACGTTCGACACGTAGCCAAGCATCGAAGGTCGGATCTTTGTGAAGCTCCCACCCAACACAGTAGCATTCCTTTTCTTTCGGAATGTCCGCCCACCAGATAACGTCTTCGTAATTCTCGCAGTTGCGCTGTACCTGAAACCGCAGCTCTGTAAGCTCCTTAAGATAGTTAAAGAGCCGAATGCTTTTCTCACGAATAAAATCGTTAGGCGTGTTGGATGGTGCTGCTAAAGCTGTCATGGCATTCAACCCTGCGTCAGACCACGAAAATGATTCCGTCAAATCGTGCAGGCCGAGCCCTTTGAAACTTGAGCCCTTCTGCCAATTTCCCAACAAACTGCCGATAAGCTACAGCACAAATCGATAGTTGCAAACTCAATCCTCCTAAGGCATTGCGTGCTCATGAATTTCCGCCACTTCTAGACATCATCGAAGGACTGGGCGCGAGTCCTTGGCGAATTTCACGTTCGAGCATTCGTCGCCCTCCCCGGCTGGCAACTTACACCGTTGAATCCGAGCGCGAAGCTCCAGGGCTTTCGATCCGCAGCCTGGGTACGATTCAATGTGTTTCCGTGACAGACCATGTTAAACCCTCCCCCTTTCCTCCCGCTCAAGTTGCGCCCCAAATTAGGTCCTTCCGTGTTTCTCCCCTTGATTTTGAATCCGCGAATTCCTCCGTGAGGGGAGTGCCCCCGGCCCCGCGCCGCTTCCTTCAAGCGCTGTCTATCGTCATTGACCTCTTTCCTGCTGCCCCCCGGCTTTTCCGCCCTCTACGCGCACATCACGTTCTGAATCGCAGCTGAATGTCCTGCAGCCGGAAGATGACCGAAGGCGTATGGCTTGGAAGATATCGAAATGCTTTCGATATCTTCCAGCGCGGCGACAGAACCGGACAAAAGTTCGAAAGCCTTTCCTCCATTGAGCCTCCGGAGAAGCTCGGCGAAAACCAGGCAAGCAGCGATAACCCCGACGAACGGGACGCCCACCGTTCGCGACGCCAGTTGAGCAAGGCCACAGCTGTCCAATCCTTGGCGCTTTAATTGCTGGTACGCTGGCATAGCCTCGACGCTCTGCTCGCCTTGGCCCACTTGTCGTGACCATATCTCTTCGGCGGATCGGGAGGCAGGGAACGTGTGAAGTGAAATACTTCGAAACGCTTCTGGCCCTCCGCCCAAACCTGCTTCAACGACCAGGCCGAACCCCGGCTTTTCCAGCGCAGCTCGCGCAAGCGCGTTGTCAACGCCGCACAATGCTACGCCGGGTTCATCGGGCGCCCGCTTAATCCATTCCCCGAAACGGCGCTCTTCAAGAAATGTGGTGAAACCCCGTTCCTCAAGCCATTCGGCAACAACGCGCGTTTTCCTGCGCTTGATATCCACCTTGCGGGAAAGGACGGAGGTGCTTTCGTTCGAGGGCGCGATGCGATCAAAGTCATTCAAGACCAGTTCAACGAGACTTCGATCTTCGTAGGGCAAGGCCGCCAATAGCCAGGCGTAGGCTTGGCCCAAGTTGCCAAGGCCGATCATCCAGAGCCGTGACGGCAGGAAGCATGGGGCCGACTCGGTTGCGTCGTTAGCAAGCCAATCGGCGCCCGGATTCCAGAGGGACAGCCCCAAGGACCGGCGGCCCGCCATACTATGATCGCCGGCATGATAGGCAAATACTTCTGCAGCACATGTGGCCGCGGCGAGAAGCGGCGCGATAGCAATTGCCTCGCCTTCTCGAAGCCGCTTGTCCGCGCGGAACGGAATGACTCCCCCTCGCCAGCCATTCCAGGTGATGCGCCAGCATGGCAGCTTCGTCGTCGGACCTGCGGCGTCCCCCAAAACTGCCGATGGCCAAGCGTCGTTCGCCGCCGTAGACACTCGGCCACCGAGTTCGATCACGGCTTGCTTCAAGGATCTCTTCGGCGCAAGCGGCGTCAGGCTTTGCGTGTCCGGCAGGCCGACCACATCCACGCCGCCGAGAAGAGTGCGGGCGGCCATGTTCACGAGGGTGAGCAGAGCGTTTTGATGATGAATTGAGCCGGTAACTTCTTGTCCGACGATGATCGTGAGACCAAACTGTGCCAGCAGCGTCATCGCCTCATCGTGACTTTGGGCACGACCATTATCCATGAAATACTTGGCCGTGCGGTGCAGGCTATTTGGATCGATTATGTGTCCCATATCACCTCCCCTGCCCGGTGTAGAAGAAGCCCGGCGCCTTTGCCGGACTCCGATCGATCCACTCGTGCTGCCCGCAGTATTCGTAAATGTGCAGTTGCCGGGGCCTGATTGGCTGCCTCGCATAGTCAGGGATGATGATTGCAATGTGGCCTGGCCGGGCAACCATTGGGTTCGCCTTGTCCGAAGAACTTTGAAACGCTTCACCCGGATGGGTGTGTGCGTCGGCAACGACGGTCATCTTTTTCTTCCGGCAGGTTGCCCAAAGTTTTGCAAATGCGTCGCCATGAAGCACACAGACGCCCGTCGCGTACGCCTCAGGATCGAGGTCGTCGTAAAACACCACATCCTGAACTTCGCGCCTCCCGTCGTGCTCCACCCCAAGCAGAAAGACCCCGGCTTCGTGACAACCTTCGCCACGCCGAGCGAGTTCGGCCAGGATCTGGTTCCACATGCGCTTCGAGCAGGCGAGCCGGTGCTTAGGCGCTACGAACGCCCGAATAATCGCTTTGATGGAAAAGCTCATAGATCTGCTCCACGTAACAAATGATCCCGCGTTCGGGTTGCCAAATGCGGTTTGGGTGGGCGGTGCGCCAACCATCGTGCCCTTCGATCGACATGCGATCGCAAGGCAAATAAAGGCACTCCCCCTTCTTCCAATCGGGGCGGAAGACGGCCGACACCATCACCGGCCCTGTCGGCCATTGGTTCGCGGGTAACGGCCTGCTGGCACCCACATCCCAAGGTTGCGCCGTCACCGGGCTCTGCCGATAACCCGTGCACTCGAAACGGAAGCCATACTCCAGAGGCGAGCGGGCACGTTCTGGCGCCGCGACCGCGACGATCACGTGCGGCCACGTGGTGCTTACACGCCGCCATCGGCCCTCGATCTCGCCGCACCGGAATTCCGGCGCGGCAAGGTCTTCGCCGAGGAGCGCCTGCTCAGGAGACGAAGGCATATTCATATGCCCCCTCGACACGCTTCTCAGGCACGAGATCAAAGCACAGAGCACACTCGTGCGGATGCAAGAGCTCGTTCAAGCGTGTATCGCTGGGAGGACGCTTCGTCGAGTTGCAGAGCTGCAGGACATGCTCGGCGGCATCCTTGGGGCTAAGTTTGAAGGTAAGCACCGCCCATTCCTTGACGGCGCGTACACGCGCGCCAGGAGCAAACTCGCGCTCCGCTGTCTTGTCGAGGAAATGAACCGTGGTCTTGATCCGCTTGCAATGGGAGACATGGATACGGGAGCCATGCTTGATGCCGGCGATTGGATGGTGACGCTCGCCGCTCTGATGATGCTCGGACTCATCGATGAAGACGAACGTTTCGGCGTCCAGCGGGATGCCAGCGGCGGCGAGCACGTCATAGAGTTCACCTATGGTTGCGGCCTCGGACAGCTCCGCCTCCAGAATCCCCGGACGGCCATGGACATGAATAAAGATGATCGGCTTAGACATCGCGTTTTCCTCCTGGGACCAGAGTGGCCCTCTATAAGTAAAGCGATGGGACCTGGAAAAAAGAGGAAGTGGGTCCGGTCAGCCGCCGCACATGAAGTAGCACGGGCAGTTGGGACACCGCCGGACATCGGGTTCAGCATGGAAGTCCCCGCTCTCGATCGCCGCGATCGCGTCCTTGTACTCACCTATCAGCTTTTCGTCATTTTTCGTCGGCACCAACACTGTCTCGTTGGTCGCGAGATAGAAGGTCTCAACATTGACGCGTTTGCCAGGGTATTTCAGAGCCGCGCCGCGCCGCATGAGTGCATATATAGGCTTACCCGCCTCGGACTTCGTCTGGCGGCCTGTGCGAATTCGCTGGACATGGACAGTTCCGTCCGCACCAATGAAAACACGGTCCGGAGTAATCAGGACCAAGCGCGGCCCCACCGGTATCGACCATTCCTCGCGTTCATATCGCCCGGTCTCTGAAGCTATGGCGATAGCCATTCCCTTGACCATGCCCTCTGCCGCACGGCGGTAGTACTTCTCAAATGGGTGGTCAAACGGGCCGTCCTTCACCCACACTTCAGCGAGGCGAGACAGTGCAGCGGCGTCACCGACCGTCCGGCCCTCTTGTCGCTCCTCCTCAAGCCATCTGATGGTGATATAGACGGAGCGATGAAAACGGAGATACGCCGATTCATCGCGGCTGCCACGCAAACCTTCAACGACGGTATAGCGATACCGGGCCGGACACTGCATGTACAGATCCAGATCTTTTTCAGGATAGGTCTCTCGCGTTCCGAGAGGCTGAAATTGTGGCGCAGGTGTATATGTCTTCCCGGAGCCTCGGAAGTGGGAAACAGAATTGATGGCACCGATTGAAGTTAGAAATTTCGATTCACTCGCATTTTGCGTTGTATATCTTTCTGCACGACTAAGCGACAGGAAATCCCGCGCGCGCGATAGACCGACAAAGAACAGACACTCCTCCTCGGCATGATGACCATCCTCTTGCATCGAGAGATGCGAAAGCGACGGCGGCGCAGGAACGCGGATACCGCGCCAATTGCTCGGCATGTATCGCGTCGCAAGCGCCGGGAAATGAACGGCACGAAATTCCAGGCCCTTGCTCCCGTGAATGGTCATAACGCGTACGGCGTCCATATCACTCGCCTCCGAAGAAACAGCCCGATACGGCGTGTCCTCGTTAAGAAGCTCGATGCGCCGAATTCGATCCACGAAACCCTTACGGCTTGAATCGCCTTCCGCGGCGTATTCACCGCACACTTTCAAAAGGTGATAGATCGCCACAAGCTTCTGCTGAGATTTTGCATCATCGGCATTCAACAGCGGCTGAAGGTAAGCGCTACGCTCGAAAAGCCATGGTGTGAGCAAGCCTAGGGGCGAAGCCTTATCCAGACCCTTGAGTTGCGAACCCAATTTGGTCAGTCCGGTTCGCCCCGGCTCACTGAGGCCTTCGACTTCATTGCAGCGGATCAGAGCTTCAAAGACCGAAACGTGGTGGACGTAAGCCCAACGAACCAGGCTCAGGGAATCTTGCCGGGGAACGCTGTATTCCGGCAATGCAGCCACACGCACCAACCCGACATTGCCGAACTCGGCATCAAGCGCGACCAGCGAGAGCAGATCACGTATTTCTGGCCGTTCGAACAGATCGCCGAGATAAAGCAGCGGAACGCCCAACTGCTCAAGAATGCCGGTTATGCGGGCCAGTGTGAGATGAGATCGGGCCAAAATAGCCTGGTCACCGAGGGGCACACCTTTCTTCCGAAGCTGACTGATGTTCTCTGCGGTCGCTTCACCCTCCGCAGCCAAAGTTGCCGCCACTGTGAGAGAAACGTGCCCTCCGGTTGCGCGCGTTGCCATCCAGGCACCAGGGGTGCGCCCTCCCCTCATTGTGTTTGAAAAGCGTTCGAAGGTACGGACAATAGGCGCAAAGGAGCGATAGTTGTTGGCCAGGGCGTGCCGCGTCCCACCAAACACGTTCGTGAAATTAGAAACATTCAACGGCTCCGCGCCGCGGAAGCGGTAGATGGATTGGCGAGGGTCGGCGACGACCCAAACATCTGTCCCCGTAACGTAAATTGCACGTAAGAGCGCTGCGCTCGCCGAGTTTACGTCTTGAAATTCATCGACGAGAACGTGCTTGAAGCCGGCGAGGTATCTTTGAACATCTTGATTGTTCTGAACAAGCTCGACCGCAAGTTTCACCAAGTCGCCGAAATCGACGGCATCGGAGTCTTCTAAAGCTTGCTCATAGATTCGATAGATCTTTCCGATCTCCTGCACTTTCTCCGCACTTTCGCGCTCCTCATCGGTGCGTGCGCTTGCGAATGCTGTATCGGCAGCCGCCTGATACGCATCGCATGTAATCAGCTCATCCTTGCAGCGGGATATCGCCTTTAGGACATTGACCAGTTCGTAGGCTGGCTCGTAGAGGTTCTGAAAATGCTGAAGCGGAAGCTGGTCTAGTTTCGATTCCAGGAGGGCCAGAGAGCCGGTTTGATCCAGCACACGAATGTTGCTTGTACGACGAATGCTGGAAGGCCACTTTCTTAGAAGCTCAAGTCCGAACGCATGGAACGTCCCCACCCACATTTCAATTGCAGCGTCAGCATTCATCGCTGAAAGCCGTTCGCGCATCTCCTCGGCGGATTTATTCGAAAAGGTCAGAGCCAGAAAGGACGCAGGCTGGGAACCACTGCCGAGAAGGTGTTTGATTCGATGCACAAGAGTGCGCGTCTTTCCTGTGCCGGGCCCTGCATCCACAAGAAGAGGTCCCTTGTCCCATGTAACTGCAATGTTTTGACTGTCATCCAACACATGGTCAACAATTGGGGACTCTTCATTCGCAGCGCTTAGCGGCGGAAGAAGCAAGGCCCTGGCCAGCTGATTTGAGACAAGCCCGACGGGCACTCCAAGTTCAGTAGCAATTTTGTGAGGGCGCTTTCCATCAGCAACGTAAGCCTCGCGCAGCCAACTGGACGGGCAAAGAAACTCATCCGCGAAAATGTCCGCTTGGACCTCTTTTCGTTCACCCGGTGAATAGCCTTCGACTCGTCCCGCTCCACTATCCACGGAATCGCCACCTAGGCCTTGCGGCCGTACCGTGACTTCATTATGAGGATCATGGTGAAGGTGGAAATGCCCAATCTCATGGGCAATCACCACGAGTTCATCTGCGGGGTCCTGGCCTTTTGCAACGTTTACGAGCCTTGCTGACCGATCCAGAGATCCCAGAATGCCGGGATTGAAATCAAGATAGCGCACCTCAAGCTCGTCCTTCTCCAGCGCCGCCTTTATCAGTGCGGAGGCACGACGATCACCTTTCGCATCGGACAGTGCTTGTTCATGGCACGTGCGCGCCTTGCGTCGGATTTCGATCCAAGCATCCATCCTCAATCCTCTTCGAGCCAGTAGCCTTTTCTTTCTGGAGACATGTTGCTTTCACGGATAATGTCATCACAGGGACGCGCCGCGACGACGGGTATTTGATTTGCCTTCGCATGACCCAAGCGAGGAGATCTCAGTGCATAATCTAAGGCAAAATTGAATTCTGTGATCGTAATGCCAAGCAAGGAAACAAGTCCATCAATGAGTCGCTTGCGTATAGGTCGCAACATCCAGCCATTGAACAAATCGGCAAGAACACCTCGACCAACGTCCATTTCTCTCGCAAGTTGATACGTTTCTTTTCCAACAGCTGCCTGCATTTGCTGAAACGTCCGTGACTGCGTCACGGTCTGTGCGAATTCCGTCGAATTCTCAGCGGCGTAGATGATATTCAGCGCTTCGCTGTAAGCTCGTGCCGCCATACTTTCATCAACCTCTACTTCGGAATCCACTGTCTGCGTCGCCCAATCCCAGGCAACGGCAGCATGTGCACGGATATCGTCGGCAAACTGAGGAAATCGGTTCACCCATGCCACGATTTGCTCTGCCGATGGTCGTTCGCATTCCTGATGAAATGCGAACAGAACTTCATCCCGGTCTGCTGTGTTGATTTGGTCGCTCATGATCTAGCTCCTACCCTCATTTTCCTGAGGTGCTTGACGCCCTCATGTTCCGCCAGGAGTTGTCGGACCTCCTTTACCCATTCCCTTGCGGTCTTTTCGCTAATGCCCAACGCCTGTGCGATTGATTCGACATTCTTCTTTTTGGACTTGTACGGAACCCCATCCATAAAGAGGTGAAAGGCCATCCGCTTATCGGGATTGCGGACGCAATCCAAGATGCCCTCCACGTTGATTCTTTCGTCCACATCTCTCATCTCGTCGGAGAGAGGGTCATCCTGCGGAATTGGCCTTGGCGATGCCTTGTTGGGGTCATCCAACACCGAAAATTCTTCGTCCGGCTCCGTCGGTTCTACCGACGCATCGATATCAACGCTGCATTCGTCAACGATATCCTTCTGGTCTCCCGGCGGGAGCTTCTTCTTCGGCGGTGCGTCATCAGGAGTGCGCCGCTCACGCTGCTCGGCGGCTATTGCGTCCTTCACGCGAAACAATACACGCGGCCCGAACGCCACGCGCAGACCTCGACCGTCCGCGGATTTCGGATTGAGCAACGCCGTAAAAACATGATGGTGGGTGCGGTGAATGATGTCCCACCCTTCGTTCGGATGGTTCGTCCCGACGTGTTTCCGAAGCATATGAAGAATGGCGTCTGTAAGGTGTTTTGCCAGCGCGTGCTGCACTTGGGTGTCACGATTCCCCAAGTCCTGAAAGGCGGCTGCTAAAGCCTCCAGCCTAAAGACTTTCAGCCGATCGGCCGCGATGGCTTCGTGCCACCCGACCAGATCGGTTGACTTGGGCGGAGCTTCTTCCCCATTCTGCATATCCATAGGCTTTACACCTTCCGGAATTCCTTTCTTACTTTGAAAGCGATGCGACCGACAAAAAAGCGGAAGTCGCTTGAATTAGCTCCACAACCTTGTATCGCCGCACTGGAGAGCCAGGTGCTTTCTAACCCAGCTCCGGGCGACGCCAAAAGCCTGCTCATACCAAGTTCATCATCAGTCAAGTAATCGAAGTTTCGCCTTTTCTTCATTGTCCTCCGGTACAGAGTCCACGGCAAGGTGCTCTTTCCAAACCACCTATTTGGCTGACCAGCTCGGCATCCACTGCGTTTGAGGCTCCCATTTCTTTCCCGGCGTTCCCGGCCCCCCGCGCCGCTTCCTCAAAGCGCTGTCTATCGTCATTGACCTCTTTCCTGCTGCCGCGTCAGAAGGCGGGGTGATGGCACTTTGGCCGCCGCCGCTTGCTGTCAATTACGCTGTTTTGGTTCCCCCCTGCCCGTGCCGGTCTCGGCCCCACCAAAAAGCTATGACAGCCGCGCTCGTTTGCGCCGGCCGACATGCCTCTTCCACCCCCGCCATCGGGGGCAATTCACACGGAAAGAGGCAGATCATGACGACATCCCAACCAACAGCAGTCAGGCACACGCGGCGCCCGGGCGACGCTCCGGCCCGCGATCCGATGCAGGAATTCGCGAACCGCATCATTACGGAACTTGAGAACGGCGTGAAGCCGTGGGTCCAGCCGTGGGACCCAGAGAAGGCCGGCGGGCCGCAAGCGCCCTTCAATCCCGTCACCGGCAAGCGCTATCACGGCATAAATGTCCTCATCCTCGGCATGGACATGCGCGTCTTCCAGACCGGCGATCCGCGCTGGATGACCTACCAGCAGGCGCAAGGCAAGGACTGGCAGGTTAAGAAGGGCGAGCGGTCCACGACCATCTTTTTCACCAAGTCCTACGAGGTTGAAGATAACGATGCCGAGGACGGTAGGAAGATGATTCGTGTTCTGAAGCACTACGCCGTGTTTCATGCGTCGCAGATCGAAGGCGTTCCGGCCTATAAAGCTCCCGCCGTTGACGAAGCGCCCTGGACGCGCCCCGAAGCTTCGGACATCATCCTCAAGAACAGCGGCGCCGTTGTCCGCATTGGCGGCGATCGAGCGTTCCATTCGCCGAGTACCGACCACATCCAGCTTCCGCCCGACTTCGCTTTCAATGGTCCGGAAGAACTAGCGGCGACGGCACTGCATGAACTCGCCCACTGGACAGGGCATCCCTCCCGCCTTAACCGCGATCTCCAGAATCGCTTTGGATCATCGGCCTATCGTCGCCAAGCCTCGAACGCTTGGCGTCACCGTGATCTTGACGCCGTTCTGCTCATAGTGGCGGATATTCTTGTCCGGTTTGGTCGAGAGGGAGAAAATCGGATGTTCCATGGACCCCATGTCATCTTTCGGGATCGCATCCATCACGTCGCAGATGAAGAAATCCTGGATCGGATGCCGATCCGGCAGAAGCGGGGATTTTGATGGTGCGTTCTTCTCGGACATCGGCGAATCGTGCTTTCACACAGGGGAGCCTGACTTTCGTGCTTTCACACAGCGTCCGGCGCATCGTGTATTTGCACAGGAGGATTCGTGCTTTCACACAGATGCCTTTGTGTTTTCACACAGAGAGGATTCCGAATCTGCGTGGAAGATCAAAAGGTTCGCCGGCGCGAATCACGGCTTAACACAGACTCTAACTTTATTTAACACCACACCGGGCCAGGAAAACGATCAGGCAGGGAGCTGCCCAACGAGAACGGTAGGAAGCAAGGGAAGTTGCGAAGTGGTAACTTCAATTCAAGGTCTGCGGGGATCTTGATTGAAGGGGTGACGGATGCCGGAGCTCTATCGCGTCACGGTTCAGAACCAAAAACCGGAAGTCTACGCGAGCCTGTGGGGCGCTGCCGAAATCTGGCGGGAAGCCGGCTGTAAAGCCGTGGTCGAACAGGTCACGGAAACCGGTATCGTTCTGCGCGAGGTTCCGTTCCTTGAACTCCGACGCGTCGTCGATCGGACACGCGGGCAGGGGAGCGCATAAAACCCGTCTGCTCCATTTCTGCTCTATTCGCATTCCGGAGAACGCCGCTTTCGAAAACCCCGTATTCTCTATCGCCAGAACGAGATCGAGGTGAACGCTATGTTCTTTGTTTTCAATTGACGGCCATTTTCCCAAGCTGAATGTCGCCGGTTCGAGATTTCAACGACTCCATAGAGTGATCAGCGGCACTTGAGATTTCGGGTTCGTATCCCCAGGGCACCCGTCGTCCATTTGTGCTGGCGATTTGCGGATAGAGTGCTGCCAGCGTCGCACACATTTGGGCTCTTCCGCACTTTTGGTGATACTGCCCAACACGCACGAATTGCGGTAAGCTGAGACTGATTCTAGAGAGGTTGCGGCTCGGTTCCCTTCTCATCGACCGTGACGACGTTGGAGTATGCGCGCTTTTCGTCGTTTCCCGCGTGTTTTCACCAAGAGTGCGGAAGGGCCCACATTTGGCACATTTTCGACCCTGCTCTGAGCGCCCCCCCGCCAATCCCTTATCGCCGTGCCAAGAGTCATTGATCGAGCAAATCAGTGGCACTGTCGATCAGGGCCCTGCTCAATGTTGGACGCATGATTGCGGTGACTGATCCGGCATCCGCCATCTCGGGCTATGTGGCCGCCGATTTCGCGGGCTCAATGTGGGCAAGTGTGCTAAAGTGAGCCGAGAAAAAAGTAGAGGGCGACCCTGGAGCGTGTGCAAACAGCGACCACACGCGGGAGAGCTCGAGTCGCTCGCCGCTTAACTCATCGCGATCAGCAGCGTGATTGCTTCAATCGCCTTGTTCTTCTGGGCCCGGGAGAGGTTGTTCGGCACACCAACCAAAAGCTCTCTCAACCGGTCGGCCGCCTCAAGCATTGAAGGCGCGTCCGCAATCGGAACATGCCGACCGGCAAGCGTATCGATCGCAATCCGCCGAATGCCTTGGGTGGCGACGATTGTCATGCTGTCGTCTGAAAACGGACTCTCATCCACGTCCGTGCGCGCGTAAACGTCGGATGTTCTCTCCAGGCGGCTAAGAGCGATACGACGAACCTTCGCTGCCATTCTTGCCGGCATTTTCATTTTGTCGTACTCTCCTCTTTCGGATCAGCATCTGCTATGACCGTAGGTTGCGGTCGTCGCTGGTGCGCAAAGTTAAAGTTGACACATAAAGTAGCGACGCATTGGCGGAACCTACGTGGAGATGCTCAGGTGGGTCAGTGCGGTATCAGAGGCGCTCAGATGTTCCGAATGACCGCCACCACACTCTATCGGCAGAAAACGCGGAATCGTCGCGCTGCCCCCGGATAATCGCCCGTTCTAAGAGGTGAGATTGGCAGACCAGATGTCGACCGATCACACGCTTCTCGGTAGGCTCCCGTCGGCACACCGTTTGCGCAGCTGTCCCGGATGCAAATGCGCAGCCGCGGACTTTCGCACACACGTGCCTGATGCAAGATCAGCCTACAGAAAACATGTCACATCCCGGTTATATCGATGCCTATACTGAAATGACATGCATTCCCAACCCAACTTGAATCCGTCAACGAGTGAATCAATGAGGCATGAAATGACGGAGTTGAAAGGCAAAGCTGCAGAGGAGCGGATGCTCGAAGACGCAAAGAGGTTCATCTTGGCGTCCGGTGAGTTCCGGACAGTTTCTGATCTCGCTAGACTCCTTCAGGTTGACAGCAACAAACTCGCTCAACAACTCAATGCTTGGAAGAATTGTGGTGAGATCTTCTCGATTCCGGGTGAAAACGAAAGCGAACTGTTTCCTCTATTCGCACTCGACCCACGTAGTGGCCCGCAGGTGTTTGAGGCGATTCCCAAAGTCCTGCAGATTTTCCGAGACAAGTTTTCTCGGTGGGCCATTGCTGGGTGGTTCATCGCTGCTTGCAGCTACTTGGATGACCAGAGCCCGAAAGATCTGCTTGAAGAAGATCCAGACTGGGTAATCGCGGCTGCTCGTGACGCGATCGATGAGATCTCACACGGCTGATAGGCTACGATTGGCATTTGTTCAAGAACACCGACAAGCGGAGTCGCTACCTGCCCCGCTTCCCATTCCTCATCTGCGTTTTCCTTTCGCTATTAAAGCAGCTCGCTAAGGGATACGTTTTGCGCGGGCAAGGTCAAGTTTCGCGATGTTGTGGGTCGGCCGGTGTGCGAGAAGTGTGGTGAAAAAACGATGCTCCGTCTTTGCAGAGAGATAGCCCGATGGTGTATGGCAGCGTGCGACATTTGGCACTATAGTAGCCATCGCTTTTAATTAGTGGCAGTTTGTCTCTGATTCAATCTGTGCAGACGCGCCATTCTGCACCTGAGCGATCCATTCGTTCGATTTGAAGCATGGTGTCTTCTGTCGCATCCCGCAGCGCGTGGAATAGTCCCTGAAAGTCTTCGATCGATTCAGCGATCCGCTGTCGCAGCAGATAACCTTCATTCACTCCGTCCACCAGCCTGCCAATGTCCCATCCAGCGGCGTCCGCGAGATTCATTTCGCCTTCTGTCAGAAGAACGGCGTCAACCGTAATTAATGCGAAAGGTCTTCTTGAGCGTAGCCTTGGGTCAGCTTCGGTGCGAATACGGTCTGCTTTCACACGCCCGTCCCTGAGCAGTGTCAAAAGGAAAAACCTTTTCTCAATTCCATGCTGATGTTTCGGCAAATCTGCCATGGGATTTCGATCCTTTCGTGCGCGTCACAATCGAACGGCAACATAAATTAGCGTCTGGTTCACCCTCCAGGGGCAGAAATATCTGAACATGCTTAAAGACCTTCCGGACTAACCGGCATCATGGGCACGGCAATATTCGCCGTCCAAGGTCCAGTTCGTGCTCCTGAGGCCCCAGTCCTATTCGGCTCATCCAAATTTAATCAGTTTCTTCGGGTCGAAATGCGGCTTGAAAGGCAGGTCCTCTTTAGGAACGTCCCACGTCATATTTTCCGGCCAATCCCGTTCCCTCAGATTCGGCGGAATCTGTTCCAGATTCCCGCCCTTTGCGCGGTGATCCCCAATTCCATAGACTCCGAGGTTGATCGCTAGTTTTGTGCCCAGCTGCTTGAAGTGAAGTTTGCACCCCGCACGCTCGCTCGATGAGAACAAATATTGAGCATCCTCGAGCGACATGAGCCGTGATTCTTTCTTCGAGCCGGACTCGCCGCCGATCACGCTCCACGCGATCCCGCTTTCGCCGAGCAGGCCAGCAAGATTCGGGCACGCTTCCTCGAGTGCCATCTCCGGGTCGGATAACCAGGGTTCAAAGGAAACCCATTTGATGCGGGCCTGCGTCTTTCCGAGAGCAGCAATCTTGTACAGTTCGCCTTTCGCCTGCGTGCAAACCGATACGCCCATCCAAACGTTCTGCGGCCACTCGCCAAACTCCTTGATCACCGCGGCGTTCAGTTCATTGAGCCGGTGGGCGCGCTTGGTGAGTACTTGGAATTGCAGCCAAGAAACCTCGCGGAAGACACGGAAATGTTCGAGGATTACATCCATGGGAACTGCTGTGTGCAGCAGGTCTGAGAACTCGTCCACGAAAACGAGATTGCCGGGGGCGTTGTTCCTGAGGAACTGGTACATCTTGGCGGGATTGAAGAGAATTCGGCCAGTGAAGCGCAGTTCTTGCTTTTCCTCCTCGACGCCGTCTCGCAAAGCCGTCTTTTGAATCATCTCGACCAGGTCACTATAGCGGTTATCGCGATTCGTTACTCCATTTTTTGAAAAGCGATATACCCGCATTTTTGCGTAGCAGTGATTGCAACCCTGAGAACACTCCTGGCAACCCACAAGACTGTTCATTGCTTCGTTTGTCCACGAAATACCTATATTGTCTTTTGCCACGCAGTCCTCCTGCTTCCTCGTTACACAAATCTCCCGAGTTGAGAGCATTCCCGCTGTCGGCCGGCCGTTGCTTTCGGCCAACAACGAGGCTTCGTTTTCCAGCCCCGCGCCGCGTGCCCGCATTGATTTTCAGCCGCAACACCGCATCCGATCAGGACGAGGAGAATTCAAAACAGGAAAACCTCACTCTTTTATCGGCAAAACAATCACATTTCTTTAGGGATTCGAAGGCCAACATAACAATGCTTATAGTTGTCTGGCCGGGTTAGCCGCTGAGTGCTTATTTTCCTCGGGCATCCATACAAAATCAGGCCTTCTGAACAGAAGACGCTTATCCATCCCGCCCGCTGGGCGCTTCCACGCTGGCATCCGACTTGCAGACGCACACCGGTCAAAGACTGCTAAGGTGCTCAACTGGCTGAATGGTTAGTAACCACCAAAGCCGGTACCATCCAAAATTCCAGTTGTACCGAATGCAAAATAGCACGACAATATGAATGGCAACGGCTTCGGGCATAGGAGGGTGTCACCCCTCCGAGTCTGTCTGGCTGATTGCGGCAGCCGCCGTTCTTTGACCGCAAATTGTAACGCCGCAGCACGAGATCTTAATTCGATTGTCGCGTTTCGGCTTGGCGATGTCTTCTTGCCTGTTGGAAGTGGGACATCGCGCCGATTCTGAGAAGTCGCTGAATGGCATGAACCTGGGTGTGTGCTTGACGACGGTTGCCTGATGGCTACCCATCATCCATGGTGATACTCCTGATCTCGCTGCTCGCCGCGCTGTGGCCCGCGCAGAAGTGTCCGCACGCCTCCTTTCAGCTTTCATTGATCCGAGCTACGACCTTGTCCGCTCTGGCGGGCACAACACAACCCGCGGTGCGCGGCCGCCCCACTTCAAGGAGAAATCAATGGCCGATATGGTGCAGTGTTCCTTTTTCTTCAACCGAGTGCCTTTCTTGAAGGTCGGAGAGGGAGAGCCAACCCGCAACTGGCACCGGACCCAAACAGTCCGAGATGCCTTCGAGAAACCAGAGTGGGCCTGCCTCACTTATTTGCAACAGCTGTCCACATCAACAGGCGCAGACGATCAAGCAGATTTGGTTTCGGGTGAAGCGACGGTTTCTTTGGGACAAATGTGCGCAGATCTTTGCATGGCGAATTCGAGCCTGCACCGCACCCTAGACCGGCTCACCGAAATGGGTCTGATCGAACTGATACGGCGTGGGCGCTCTCGGAAGCAACTCTCTGTCTGGAAGATCTACAACCACCATGCCGTCGAAGAGGCATTCAGGACGAGTCGGTGCACACACTTCTGCATGCAGGGCGGTGCCCGCAGGCTGTATCGCGTGCAGGTGAATTCACGCCCGTAGTTGACGGTCCAATCCCAATGCGCGGTGACCACTCGGACGGAAACGTCCTAAGTGGCCACCGCGCATCTACGTTTAGGCCGAAATCGAAGTTCTTCCTCAACAAATTCGGAGGATCTGCCGATATAGATTTTTGATCAGTTAGGTGGGCCACAACGACGGCGTGACTCCAACCCAGCGGAAAAGGCCAAACCACTTCGTCCGCTTTTCGATGGCCACAGGTTACAGGGCTCCTCCATGCAGCACAATTTTCGCACAAGAAATCCGACCGAACTTCTGATTGAGCTTCGTCGCCGCGTCGATCAGGCTGATTGCAAACTTCAATTGGCCGATTCGCTCGCTCATCTGTTGGCGCAGCTCAATGCCCCAGTGAGACTTCCTGGCCTCCTGAGAATCGCAGAGAACATACTCGCAATTCTGGAGCAGGGTAGTGGCGTGCCCATACCCGAGAACATGAACTCACGGGTGGCAGGTTGGAAAGATGCTTTGACATGGATAACGAGCAACTCAGACGGGATCGCGACTGAGACATTCCTAGTTCCAGCGGATAAAGAGAGATTCGGCCGTACAACGGATCCTAACCCGGTCCTAAGGCAGGGTGCGATCTCCAGTCCAATCTATTGTCAGCTTTGGGAGGTACATCCGCGCCCCGAATATAAGGACCAATTTCGAATTCTCCAAGGCCACTTGATGTTTGCGCAATTCGATGTCCGGGAAAAGATCAACTCTGCTGCTTGTCCCTACACTAGCGAGGAAAAGAGAGTTGCGCATGATCGTCTCTACCGTACAACCTACCCGCTGCAACAGATTGCCAGCATGCAGACCATTGGTTTCGCGGGTGGAATAGTGCGAAGGCTATTCGCCTCGATCCAAGCGGACTTGCCCAGGGGGACCTTCGCGGAAGAGCTTTGGAGATATCGGGGTAAGTTCACTGCGGAGAATAGCGAGCTGCGCGACTGCCTTAGCGCGCTGGTGCGCCAGCTCGACTGGAGTTTGAATTCGTCATACCACCCGGAACCCAGGCCTGAGGCCAACGACGGCGATCAGAACAGCGGAGTTTCGGATCCCACTCCGTTCACATCTGGTTCGCAGAGCAGCGACAGTAAGCCGCCAGCCGGCTTCGATTCAATTCAACCGACTCGTGACCTAGATGAGCCATCCCGCAGATCTGCGTATACTGTCTCCTCCCGTTTGGAAGAATTCGACGAGTTGGACGACATCGTTTTCCGCGGTGACGATGAAGGTGATACTTCTCGACGAACAACCACGAACATATTTCGGCACACCAAGGAATCCGCTGAATATGAAGCTGCTCAACAGATCCTTGCGACCGGAGACTATCCGGGAAACTACCTGCTCTCAGACTCGACCGATCTCGCGGAAAATGCTCGTGGAGTTTTGCTCGACAGTGGAGGATGGAAGGAGATGCGCAATCAGTATCTCCCGTGGTCACTCTCCGAGCTGGCTGACGAGGAACTCGCCGATGCGTGGCAACGGCTTGAGCGGCATGCCCAAACTCTTGAGCCGGTTTCAGTGGAATTGTTTGCATTGGTCAATGTCCTGCTCTGGACAGGTAGATTACCTAAGGATGTCATGCGGCTGGAAGTTCAGTCAGTCCCTGAAGATCCGACGGGGGAGTTTTGTTTTCAACTCTCGGCTGGAGCTTCAGCACAATCGAGCGCAGAATGGCGGATACGCCCACTGCCTGTTCCTCTTACCCCACCGCTAACAGAGCCGGTGCACCGTCATGGAGCGCGGCGCTGTGTGCCCGTGTTTTCGTTACCCGATTATGCCGGTGTTGAGAAATATATCCGCCAGACTATTGCTTTGCTACCCAAGGTTGCAGGCAGTGCCGATACCATATTGTTTGATAAGGACCTAGCATGCTACAAAACCTTGCTCAAGCATCAGCTCGCCGCTGATCCAGCCAGCGGGAGCACTAATTCGCTTAGCAGAGTGACTTTGGAGCGGATCAGCTATTCGTTCTTTCAGCGAATTGTGGATTTAACGGCAGGGGACTTAGTTGCTGCCTCTCTGATCACAGGGAAAGATATCACCATCGCGCGAGACGACAGATTTTATGCGACTCCTTCAATCGCGAGCCTACGACATACCTACAAGAAAGCGGTTCAGAGCATACGCAATGACCTCAACGCGCTCAAGTGCAGCCTCCCCAATTCACAAGTCTCGGAGTCGGACACAGAGGGATCGTCCGTAGGAAGCACGATCTGTCCCACCGTCGAAAATGTCAAGAATGCTGTTCTTAAGATCAGGTCGCAGGTTACGAGTCCGCCTCCCGAATCGCTTTCTGGGAAACGCTTTGACGCTTGGATCAATCAGCACAATTCATTCACCCTTTACACCCTGATGATGGTCGGTTGGGTGGTAGGGTTTCGGGCGATTAGCGACCCTTTTGTCTACCCCGACGAACTAGATTGGCAATCTGGGCTAACCGCCTTCCAAGATAAAGGCCCGCAGGATCGCACCAAGTCCAGACTGACGCGCATACCCGGCATCGCGCTGGCCCAGATTGAGGCCTATTCGAAGTATCAAAATGAATGTGCAGTTTTTCTCCCAGACGAATTAAATGGACAGCTATGTTTCATTGAGAATACCGGCCGAGGAGTGCTCTTCCGACTGATTACACCTTCGGCAATTGAGGAATTTCTCGAAAAACACCTACCGCTACCCGCGAATGCTTCACGCCACTTCGGGCGGACTGAATGGGTTGAACGAAACTATCCTCCCCAGTACGCATCCGTGTGGCTATCCCACTTTTTCCGCGGAGAAGAACCATGGGGTAAATACTCGACATTCCGCTTTGCTGATTACTGCAGTTTTATGAATAAGGAGCTACCTGAGATTCTGAAAGAGAATCTCGGGTTCGAAGCTATAAACCATGACGGACGAACAATTGCTGACTATCACCCGGACATTGAATGCTTTCGCAGACGGGGAAAAGTTAGGGCTGGGACTCCAGGAAAGAACTGAAGTCTTGCCTCGATTGCTGACCTTTCTGGAGTCTGCTTCAGAAAATATTTTCGGCCAAACCCTTCTTGGGCAACAGGGCGGAGTATGGAGCGAGCAGGATGTTCGGGATCTCGAGTCCAGAATACTCGATCAATGCTCTAAAGATGATGCCCGTCGTTTTCTTCGCATTCTCCGGTCCGCGGCTCTTCGATGGTCGGCCGAAACCAGAACGAAAGTGGAGCTTCCGCGAATTCCATTGCCGCCTTATCGATATGACAATCCCTTCGCCGACGACGTTAAGACAAGGCTTGAACAGTACCGAGAGGCGAAGGACCTTCTTGCCCGTTGGCTGATAAGACTTCAGAATCGCGAGACAACGAGCGACGACTCTGGGCATCCTGATCTGCTCAGTACGCTAGCACTCTCTGCAATCCTCCATGGCGGCTTACTCAGCCAGGGATCGTTGGTTGCGATGTTCCGCGCAATTCCTGAGTTGGTTTCGCGCACGCTGATCGTCGATGGAAGGCTACATGTTGAGTTGTCATTGACCTGGAAAGGAGTTGCGAATGCCGAACTCCGACGCTGGCAACCGGACCCATTGACAGCCATGCTCTGGGCCAGAACTCCAATCAATGCCGCAGACAATCTTCTAAAGCCAGTTAAAGACGACAAACCTTCGCCTCCATCGAATGCCATAGTCTTCCAGCGATTTGACAAGCTGTTCCGCGATACTTTGCAATCTTCAAAATGCAAGTACAGCAAAAGACTGCACGACATCATACGGGCAAGCTACGTTGTTGCGCATACTCAGATCCCGCCGATTATTGTTAGGTACGCGAGCCACGAGATAATCTCGCACTCGCTTACGCGGAACGCTCTTGAGAGATTCTCCAACTGTGAAAGTTCATCCTCAGACCAACTAGCTGAGATTCCCCATCAAACGGACAAAACGGTTAGAAGTGCGAGGGGAAAAACTATCCAAGGTGCGGCGTGGCTGCGAGAAGATCCCGAATGGTTGGAGATCGTAGCCGAAGGCTTGGAAGGTAATTCCGCTTTGGTTTCGCTGGATCAGGTACGGTCCAATTCGGGCAATAAGCTGACCGTTACGTTCGCGGATTTCGCACTCTGGCTACTATTGGTCACATCGAAATCTGGCTCTGAGTTCAGCAATCGTTCCACGCTTGAAGTCGTAAGAGTAGTAGGCCGATACCTCGGTCCCTTCCTGGAAGAGTACCCCCCTACTGAACTGGATGACGAAACAATCACAGAACTTTACTTCCAGGCGATGGAATCCACTGGACCAGCCACAGTGAACCGCATACTCAAAGGTAAGCTATCCTCCTACCTAAAAGAGTTCGATCGGTACCTGGCGGTGCACCGGAAACCCGACGCCGGGACGAAGCCAAAATTCCCATGGTTCCCTTCCGGCATGGCAGATGTGGATGCGAATCCGGCCTCACATGACGATTACAGTCGCCTGCTTCGCCGAATCGAAGATGATTGGCCGAATGGCAATCGCGATCAGCAAGACATCGCCTGGCTATTAGCAGTATTGGGATTCAGAACAGGATTGCGCGCTGGAGAAGCCCTCTATCTGCAGATACAAGACGTTCTCGTCCATGGGCGAGGTGAATTAATCGTCAGACCCACGCCGCTACGCAGGCTGAAATCGCCAAATGCAGTTCGTAGAATTCCAATCGGAGTCCTGCTTTCTGAACCGGAGATGAAGAGGCTAAGGGAATGGAAGGAGCGCCGCCTCAAGAAAGAGAATCTCCACCCGACAGATTGCCTTTTTGGCGTATCCAACGTGGACCCCAACCCTGTATCGGAGAAGATTTTCAACACAATTAATATGCTGATGAGGCTGGAAGGCGACCACGAAGCCGGCGAACATTTCCATGAATTGCGCCACGGGTTCTCTTCGGCATTGCATCTGGCCCTGAATCTACCTGCCACCGCCGAGACGCCTTTTCCAAAGCTGAAAGACACATCTTCATGGTTATCCAATCGAAATCAGTTGAGAAAGAAACTATTCCGGCATAAGCATCCGGAACGGAAATCGGCATTTCTTTTGGCCCGCCTACTCGGCCACGCATCGCCAAGCACGGCTCAGGAAATTTACACGCACTTCAATGACTACCTTCTCCGCATCTGGCTAGCCGAATCCGATTTGATGCGGCCAGATTCAAATTTGTTAGTCGAAAACTCTGGATTGAGCGATTGGATCGCTAAGGGTTGCGTTAGCCAAGGAGGTCCGGAAGCAATCTCCGTGACGCTTTGGCGTGACAAACATGAAATGAAACTGGTCGGATCAACCTGCCCAATCCCGACAGAAGCACACTCACTATCCGCGCAACAAACAACAAATTGGATTGAAACCGCTTGGGATTATCTCGATCGAACTGCCGAAGGAGATACGGACACTGAGCACCTTCTTGCCAGATTGGGTATCGGTCAATCTGAAGCTGACGAGATGCTTGCTCGAGCCCAGTACTTGGCGAACCAGCACCTTTATCCGAGGGAATTCCGCCACGAAATGGTGACCGAAACACCTGATCCAGGCGATCCCGCAACTAGAGTTCGGCTGGTTTGTCCCTGTCGTCCAAGTGGGGAAACAAAACAAATCCCCGAGGCATTGCCTGAGATTCTCAACCGGGTATACGTTGACAAGCGGTCACGGCCAATGGTCCAGGCTGCCCTTCAGATTTACGTGGAGAAGGTAAACCGCGAAAACTTCGTTCAGTTTGCCAACATTGATTACGCTGAAAGCGCGGCGCGGTTTGTCTACTTCTTGACCAAGATCGGTGTTCCCAGAAGCAGTATCGAGTGCTTCAGCGGAGATCGATCGGAAAACTCAGCACACCGAAATGCGTGGAGCAAGCAGCTTCGCTTCGAGGTCAAACCGCGTCCGAGCGGAGGGGACTTCGGCCCCATCACTGCAATTTCGATTCGGCCAACTGTTCAATTGGGCGATCACATTACCATCTCACGCGCAGCCTTCCGGTTCTTGCTCGTGATGGGCTACATTGTTTTCGGCCCGAAATTGCAGGTGGGAATCGAAGTCACTTCGGCTCGAAGCACTCGTTCTGTCGGTTAACTTCAGTACCGGAAAGAATCCGGCGCGCATTTCATTGGAATCCAATTCGCTGAGCCCTGGCTCGTAGAAGCGAATGAAGATGTGAGGTGTCCTGCCCCTGAAGCCCAAGCTGAGGCCGGCTCGGGTCAAGCAATGTGCATCGAGTCTTCCGCCCTGATCCGGCTGTGTTGCGCAAGCTAAACGGTATCCATGTCAGGTATTTCCGAGCGACTGAGCGCCATCCCCGATGAGCCTTTAGACGAGCTCAACCAGTACCATGTAGCGAAATTTTGGACTCTCAGATCTAGTACCATGTAAGACATGGACACGAGGCAGGTTTATCGCAAACGATTCATTCTAAATGGTGTGGGAGACAGGCCTCCCCCGTTCAAATCCCGGCTGATCTAAGGCGGTACCAATAATGACCAGATTGGCGCAATGCAAAGGGTTGCCCCGGTAGTCTTCGTCTCACCGAATAAGGAATTGCGAATACTGTACGTGCTCCGGTCCGTTCACCATTACAAAACACCTACTGCTGCACCAACTCCATGAGCTTGGCATAGCTGCTGACGACTCCGTACTTCACCTGCTCGGATGTGATCCGATTGAAGAATCTGCGCGCGCATTCGATCTTCGTCTCTTCGATCTTCCTGAACTCCATGGACGACATTGAGCCCTTTGTCTCCGCCACAAAGTACACATGCTTCACTGCGCCATGCTTAAAAGCGATCGCCCAGTCGGGAGTGTAGCCGCCCACCGGGGTTGGAATTGAGAACGCCTTGGGCAGCTTGGCGAACACCTCAATCTCTGTCCCGCTGTCGAGCAAGGCGACGAAGTCCCGCTCGTTCTTCGAGTCGGTGAAGACGTAATCGAAGATGTGGCGGTTCGTCTTTACAGCACGGCTGGAGTCCGTTGGCAGTTTCTCCTCGGTGAAAATGTCGACGCCGTACGCATCGTCAACGGAGCTGTAGGTCAGATGATCCACCACGACGGTCGCCTTCTGTTCGTTGATCAGGCGGGCGGCGCTGCGCAGGAAGTCCTCCGGGTTCACCTGGTAGCCGGCGAATACCGATGGTTTGATTCCACCCAGCAATTGGCCAATGGTGCCACGGGTTAGTTGGGTTTGGTCTGCCAGTTTCCCAATCAGGTCGTACGTGACGGACGAATGCACGGAGGATTTCAAGCTGGCCGTCTGTGTCTGCTGGAGCTCAAATGCTTCGCCGGCTTGCAACCCTTCATACGTCGCGTCAGTCAATTGCTCGCCCCGCTGGACCACGTACTGCAGCGGAGCCACCCTCAATTCCGCATCCAGCGCCGCAATGCACTTACCAATTAACTCCCCGGAGTCGAACCGAACGGCGTACACCGCCTTCTGGTGGATGCGGTTCCAGAGCGCCAGGAACTCGACTTTCTGGAAGTTGGAATTCAGGTGATTGCGCTTCGTCTTCCGATCATCCTCCGGCAGCGGGATCTGCGAATCAGCAAATACCGAGTCAATTAGCTTCAGGATTTGCGCCGAGTAGGCAGCCAATTCCGGCGGAAGTGGCGCGACCGTTCCGGCCGCCTTGGCGTCGTGATACCCGGCTGTGATCTTGTCATCGTCATCGGTGTAGTCGTTTTTGATCAGATAGCGGGTGATCGCTTTGGCCATTGCCGGTGTCACCTGGACGTCGCCCGCTTCGGTTTGAAGGACCTTGCCGACGAAATAATCCACGTCAGCTTTTCTCGGTCTGGCCGAAATAGCCTCCGCAATTTCC
>Ga0181529_10000673_pt1 | contig 48610 bp, 43 predicted proteins | sample PEATcosm2014_Bin_36_FD_119763 | JGI IMG/M metagenome (GOLD analysis project Ga0181529, IMG submission 119763) | Peatland microbial communities from MTU Mesocosm Facility, Houghton, MI, USA - PEATcosm2014_Bin10_30_metaG | ecosystem: Environmental > Terrestrial > Soil > Wetlands > Peat | place...
AATTCGAGGAGGAAGTCTGGGCGTCGATCGATAGCCTGGCCGCCGCCGTCGAGGCTAAACTCGTGGCCTTAGGCAAGGCTTAGTCTCCACCCGCGTTTCCCGCGTTTGCACCATGACGCATTGCCGCCCCACCCCCGTTCGCCGCGTGCTCCTGATCGAAGCCAATAACATGACCAAATGGGTCGGCTCCACGATGCCATATGAAGTGCATATCCCACCGTTGGGGCTGATGTATCTGGCATCCTCACTCCGTCAAGCAAACCCCGCGGTCGAGTGCCGCATCGTCGAATCCTCACTGCATGTTCCCTCCGCCGATAAGTTAGGCCACCTGCTCGATGAGTTCCGACCCGACGTAGTAGGTATCCGCTCGATTGCATTCTTCCTGGAGGAACTGCAGCGCATCGCCGCCACAGTTCGCGAGTGGAGTGTCGCATCGGTTGTGGTGGGCGGTCCCGTCGTCGAGACCTATAAGAGCCGTCTTTTCGACGAGGTGCCTGAGATAGATATCGCCGTGAAGGGAGAAGGTGAGCGCGTCTTCGGCGCCCTGGTTGCGGGCGCTCCGCTTGCCACTCTGGACGGGATTCTCTTCCGCGAGGGAGGTGGAGTGGTGGAGAATCCCGACGCGCCGGAAATCCCCGACATCGACGGCATTCCATTCCCAGCTTACGACCTGGTGGATCTCGATCTCTACGAGCGACAGCTCAGTTATGCTTATAATCACCGCCGGCAGGGAGTGCTTCTCTCCAGCCGCGGATGTGTTTACGACTGCACATACTGCTTCAGTCACTGGAAGAAGGTACGACTGCGCAGCGCCGCTAATGTGTTCGCGGAAATCGATGAGTTGTTCCTTCGACATGGAATACGCGATTTCTACATCGTCGACGACATCTTCAATATCAGCGTGAAACGTTCCCTCGACGTTTTCGACCGGATCATTGCGTCAGGCTATCGACTGCGGCTTTACTTCGTGAACGGACTGCGCGCCGACATCGTTAGCGAGGAGTTAGTCGACCGCGCGATCCAAGCTGGCGCTATTTGGTTCACTTATGCAATTGAGTCCGGTTCTCCAGAGGTCCAGGCGTACGTCCGCAAGAACCTGAATTTGGAGAAGGCACGGAATATCATCGCTTACACGCAGCGCCAGAATGTCGCGGTCAATATCTCGACGATGTTCGGGTTCCCGGCGGAGACTCCCGCGCAAGCGCAACGCACTCTCGACTTCCTCGGCGAACTTCCCAAGGCGTCGCTGTTGCCATATCACTTCTGCCTGCGATTCTTTCCCGGCTGTGAGATCAACCAACAGGCTATCGATGCCGGCTGGGCTCCGGAGCAACTGGAGGCCACCAGCCGCTTCTCGTATAACGACCTGCCAATGGGCACGCCGACGCTGCCGCGAGCCGAGATGTACCGCATCCTGCTCGAGTACCACGACCGCTTCGGGCTGAGCAACCGGGCGGCGCTGGACGACGCGGTGCACACGCTGGAAGCCGTGGGATACCGCGAGGAAGAAATCCTCCACATGTATTCCGTACTCAAACGGAAGATCGTGCGGAACACGGGCGAGTTAAAACTGGCGGTCGGAACGTGAAGCGCTGGTACTCACATCGGTATCACACTCCACTGGCTCATCGGATCGTGTTCGCCACGATTCCAGTGCTGCCGCAGTTCGCGCATCCACCGATTGCGGCGCTCACGGCCGCGATCTTCTTCCTGCTGCTGCGGCGCGAGCGACAGGCGGTGGCCGAGAACTTGCGTTACATCGCGCGCACGCACGGCCTGCGGCTGTGGTGGAAAGTGGGGCGTGTTTTCTACTCGTTCTGCGACTTCATGGTGTCCTACTGTTACGTTCCAGGCGCGGACTTCAGCGACCTGCTCGGTATGGTGCAGGAAGGCCAGAGTGGGCTGCGCAAGATCGACGAGTGCCTGGCGGAGGGCCGCGGAGTCATCGTGTGGACGGCCCACCTGGGCAACTGGGAGTTCGCTTCCCGGCTGCTCGAGATGCACGGGCGGACGGTGAACGTCGCGCGGCTGGTGGAGAACAGCCCGGCGGAGACGATGCTGCGCGACCTGATGACCAACGAGCGGCTACGGATCGTGGACCTCGGCCGCGGGGCGGCGGCGGCGATCGAACTCGTTCACGCACTGCGCCGCAACGAGATTGTGGCCATACAGGGCGACCGCGTGTACCAGCGGCTGACCGCGACGGTGCCTTTCTTCGGTACGCCGGCGGTGTTTCCGCTGGGCCCGTTTCTGCTTTCGCAAGCTTCCGGCGCGCCGGTGCTGCCCGGGTTCGTGCTGCGCAAACGGTGGCTGCGCTATCGAGTCGTGATGGGCGAGCCGATCTGGCCGGCGGATGGCCCACTTGCGGAGCAGCAAGGCCGGCTGGAGCAGGCAGTCGCTTTTCTTGAAGCGACTTTGCAAACCGATTACGATCAATGGTTGAATTTTTATCCATTCTGGCCGACGGTACCGCATGAGTGAGGCATCGAGCATTATTGTCATCACCGGCATCGGGGTGGCCAGCCCGTATGGCCTGGGGCTGGGACTGCTGGAGGCCGGGCTGCTGGCGTCGGAGTGCCGCCTGCTCCCACTGGCACGGTTTTCACCAGGATTCGCCGCTACCGTAGCGGAGTACACAGGCGAGCTTCCGGAGACTGGCCACGCGGGGCGCTGGCTTTCGCGCAGCGATCGACTGGCGATCGCGGCCGCACGAGACGCGGTGGGTGCGGACGATGTGCGCGAGTGCGGCGTAATCATGGCCACGACCGTGGCGGGGCTGAGCGAACTGGAGCCGCAGTTGGTGGAGGACCCCGCCCGGTGGTATAGGGCGGGCGGCTCGGAGCGTGCGGCCAGTTACCCGGTGGCCAGTGTGGCCGAGGCAGTGGGCAATGCGGTGGGCACGCGAGGCCCGCGCTGCGCCGTCAACGTGGCGTGCGCCTCGGGTGCCATGGCCATCGCGCTGGCGGCCCAGATGTGCCTGGATGGCGCAGCACCGGCGATGCTGGCGGGCGGCAGCGACGCCCTGTGCGAGTTCACGCTGAGCGGGTTTCATGCTTTGCAGGCGCTCGATCCGGAACCTTGCCGTCCGTTCGACGTGGATCGCCACGGACTCAACATAGGGGAAGGCGCGGCAGTGTTGCGGCTGGAGACGCTGGAAAGTGCGCATGCGCGGCGCGCGCCGATACTGGCTGTGCTGCGCGGGTGGGCAATGACCAACGACGGGTATCACCTCACCGCTCCACACGAACAGGGGCGCGGGTTGGCCACTTGTATGTTCGAAGCGATGCGCGCGGCTGGCGCCGACCCGGATGAAATCGGATACGTGAACGCTCACGGTACGGGAACTCCTTTGAACGACGTTGCGGAGTCGAGGGCCTATGCGGCGGCGTTTTCCGCTCGTCAGCAGCCGGTGCCGGTTTCCTCCACCAAGTCTCACTTCGGCCACTGCCTGGGAGCGGCGGGCGCCCTGGAGGCGGCCGTGACAGTGATCGCGATTCGCCACGGCGCGCTTTTCCCCACCCTGCGGCTGGGCAATCCTGTGGAGTGTCCGAAAGTGGACTGGCTGCAGGGCGAACCGCGGCACCAGTCTATGGCGGCGGCGATGAGCGTTTCGGCTGGTTTCGGCGGCAGCAACGCCGCGCTGGTCTTCGGGGTGCACACGGCGTGAGCATCGGTTCGATCGACATTACGGGGCTGGGGTCCGTTGGGCCGTGCGGACCGGTGAGTGGACCGCTTCGCGAAACCGAGCCAGCGCCGACGCTGGTCGCCGCCTGGCCTACAGAGGGCCCGCGCTACGCCCTGCCGGCGGCGCCGTTCCGGTTGGCCGACGTGCTTCCCAGAGTCAACACACGCCGCCTGGACCGGCTCTCCACGTGGTCGCTGGCGGCCGCGGCGCTGGCCTTACGCGATGCAGGCTTGGACCTGTCCGCCGTGGACGGCTCTCGCACAGCGGTGGTTTCGGCCACTGGCTTCGGCTGCCTGAGCCTCACGGAAGCATACTTGGGCAGCGCTCATGAGCATGGCTGGCAACAGACCGACCCGATCTACTTTCCCGAGACGCTGGGCAATGTGCCCGCCGCGCACGTAGCGCGCGTGTTCGGCTGCCTGGGACCTAACTTGACTGTGGGCAGCCGCGGACCGGCGGCGGAAACTGCGCTGCTGATGGCAGTCTCCCTACTGCGCAACGGGCAAGCCGATCGGGCTCTGGTGCTGGCAGGCGACACGCTCACGCGTGGGCTCTTCGACTGGTACGAGGTGGCCGGACGGCTCTCTGCGGATGAAGGTGGATTCGTTCCTAGCGAGGGCGTCGCAGCAATGGTGCTGGAGGCGGCCGGACGGCAGCGCGCCCGCGCCAGGCTGCTGGATTCACGGTTGGTGCATTCGGACAGTGGCGAGCGCCTGCCGTGGGACACCGCGAGCGCAACCCTGGTCGCAAAAGCCCAAAGCGTGCCAGCCGGCCTCCTGGCAGCACTTTCACCCCAAGCCTGCTTCGCCCCGGCCTGCGCAATTGGCGACGGACTGCCGGATACGGGCGGCTTGTTTCGCATCCTGACCGCACTCGGAACGGCCGCGCCATCCTCCCGGCTGCTGGTTTTGGGCGCTGCACGCTCAGGCGCTTGCGCCGCGGTGTTACTGGAGGCGCCGGCGCATGATTGACGATGTACGGATCACCGGCGCGGCCTACGCCTTGCCCCCCGAAAGCGAGACGGTCGCGGATATCATCGAACGCGAGCGGCAACGTGTTGACGCGGTGCTGGCGCCGCTCTCGGAAACCTCGCGCCGGCGGGCGATGGAAGGGCTGGGACTGGAGCGCGTGCGCGTCTGCGGTTCGCGACGTCCCTACGAGCTGGTTCGCGAGGCGGCCGTACAGGCGCTCAACCAGGCCGCTCTTTCGCCGCGCCACCTAGACCTGATCCTGGACTACAGTACCCTGCCTGGAGAGGAATCTCAATACGTTTCCTTTGCCAGCCTGCTCAGCGCCGAATTGGGGGCCGAAGGCTCGCTGAACCTCGCCTTCAAGGCCGGTGGATGCGCCGGGCTGCACCTGGCGTTGAAGACCGCCATCGGCTGGATGGGTGCGGACCCGGACATCCGCTCGGCGCTGCTGGTGTGCGGCGACACGCCGCCGCCGGGCAATCGCTCTCTGCTGCCGATCACGGTGCAGGGCGATGCCGGCAGCGCCATCGTGCTGCGCCGGGACGCCGGAGACGGGCCCACCGTGCTGGCCGTGGAGGTGCAGACGGCCGGCTACCTGCACGACACCATTCGCCTGGACGGGTGCGACGGCCGCATCGAGATCCAAGTGGATTCGGTCCGCATGGAAAAAGAGGTGATGCCAGTATATTATTTGAACCTGCTGAGGTTGGTGTCGAAGGCACTGGGCCAGTCGTCGCTACTGGTGAGCGACGTGGACCATTTCATCTACTCGAATATCAGCCAGCGCGATCGCGATGGGTTCCGCCGCATGCTGGGCCTGCCGGAAGGGGCGCTGCCGCCCACGGCCATGGCGGAATACGGCCACACCTTCGCCAGCGACCTGGTGATCAACTACGCCGACCTGCGCAACAACGGCGAAATACATCCCGGCCAACTGCTCCTGTTCGCTTCGGCCGGCATCGGCTTCGCCTGGGGTGTCACACTTGCCCGAGCCTGACACGGCCCTGCTGCACGAGTGGCTGCTTCGCACGGCGGCGGCTACACCTTCCGCCATCGCCGTGGAGGAAGAAGACCGCACCATATCGTTCGGAGAGTTGCTCACATCGTCATGCGCCCTGGCCGCCACGCTCCGCGCGCGTGGGGTACGGCCAGGAGATTGCGTGGTACTCGTGCTGCCAAAAACAACCGAGGCGGTGGTGGCGGTGTTCGGCTGCCTGCTGGCAGGTGCCGTTTACGTTCCGATCCATCCCCACTGGCCGGCGGATCGCATCGCAGACGTGGTGGAGGACTGTGGAGCACGGGTGGTTTTGGAGGTGGCGGACGGCGTCGTCCAGCTTGCCGGTGCGCGCGGGGAGTCGCCAGTGCGGTGGGATGACGCGCTCGCTTCGCCGCCCGGTACGCTGCCCTCGCCGGAAAGGCGCGACGAAGATGCGGCAGTCATTCTGTTCACCTCCGGCTCGACCGGCCGCCCCAAGGGAGTGGTGCTCTCGCATCGCGCCGTGGCGGCGTTCGTTCGGTGGTCGGCCGTCGAGTTCGGAATCGGGGCGGCCGAACGGATCGTCTGCCCCTCGCCTCTGGGGTTCGACCTTTCAACCTTCGACTTGTTCAACATGGCGCTCTGTGGTGCCACCTGCGTTTTGGTGCCGGAGAATATTGCGTGGATGCCGCGGTTTGTCGTCCGCTACGCCGCCGAAAAGCGCGTGACGGCCTGGTACTCCGTGCCGTCCATCTTGTCCCGCATGCTGCGGGACGGCGGCATGGGCCTGGGGATCTGCCCGGCGTTGCGCGTGGTCCTGTTCGCGGGCGAGGCGATTTCGGGCAGCGATCTGGCGCTGCTTACGGCTGCCGTGCCTGGGGCCATCCGTGCCAACCTGTACGGGCCGACCGAGACCAACGTCGTCACTTTTTACCGCGTTCCCGGACAATTCGACGGGGCGGCACCGCCGCCGATCGGCCGCGCGTGCCCTTTTGCCGAGGTGTTGGTGGACGAATCGACCGGGGAACTGCTGGCGGGTGGCGAATCCCTGATGAGCGGCTATTGGAACCGGCCGGAAGACACCGCCGGCGCGTTCGTCAACCGTAACGGCCGCCTGTATTACCGTACAGGCGACCGGGTGCGGGTCGATGGCGATGGAAACCTGGTGTTTGTTGGGCGTCTGGACCGGCAGGTGAAGCGCCACGGGTACCGCATCGAGCTGGGTGAACTCGAGACGGCACTCTCGAGAAACCCGGCTATACTGGAGGTCGGCGTAGTTGCCACCCAGGAACAAGATAAAGGGATTGTGATCACCGCTTTTATCGGCACTGGTCCTGCGGGAGGGAGTCTTTCGCTCCTGGAAGTCAAGGCTCACTGCGCGGCTGCGCTGCCTCCGTACATGGTGCCAGACCGTGTCCGTTTCGTGGAATCCGTCCCGCGCGGGACGCGGGGCAAAATCGACTATTCCGCTTTGGAGAAATTCGCCCGGGAGTGAGGCTATGGATGTCAAGCAGGAGATACGGGGATACGTTGTCGAGCACTTCTTGCCAGGAGGGCAAGGGCTGGACGAAACAACCCCGTTGATTTCCGGCGGTGTCATCGATTCCATCGGCATGCTTGGTTTGGTGAGCTTCCTGGAGTCTCGCTTCGGCATTGAGTTCATGCCTCGGGAAGTCGATGCACACGCGCTGGACAACCTGAGGATGATCGAAGCGGTAATCGAACGCAAACTCGCGGCCAAACAGGGTTGAGGCTCACTAGTGAAGAATCGACCTCATTTGTTGGCGTTGCTGCTGACTGCGGCTCCCTTCCTGGTCGCTGGCTGTCGCCGCATGCACAAGGAACCGTTCGAGAAGGCACCGTTAGTGCCGGGCCAAATCGAGGCGGTCCGGCTATCGGAACGCCCCAACCTGGTGGTGGATCGGTTGCGATTTTGGTCCACCGAACTCAACGAGCCGCGGTTCTTCCTGGCGTTGGTTCCCAAGATCACCGCGACCTCACCGCGCGTCTTGATCCTCAACCACGGCTGGTTCGACCGGCCGGAGGACCTGCTGACTCAGCTCCATGTCGATGAGGTTTTCGATGGCATGATTGGAGCGGGCGAAGTGGCTCCGGCTATTGTGGTGATTCCGGATGTTCGGTTCAGCAATTTCTTTCGTCAACAATCGCGGCGATTCCCGTTCGCGAATTATTTGACTTTCGTGGCGGAGGAAGTGGCGTCCACAGTCTCGGGCCACTACCACGTGCCGTTCGACCGAGAGCGTTGGGGAATCGGCGGATTCTCTTTCGGCGGGTATCTCTCGCTGGATGTGGGCCGGCGATATCCCGGACGCTTCGGCGCAGTGGCCGTCATTTCGGGCTTCGCGGACGGCGATTGGAGCTTCTGGCCGGCGGTTGCTCCGCCGCCGGGTCCTGTGGACGCCAAAGGCAGGGGCAAACAGACGGTGGTGGTGCCTGGGCCGGCTCCGCGGCTGCTGCTGGCGTGCGGGACCGAGGACCGCCTGTTTGGAGCAATGCGACTGCTGCACGAAAAGTTATCGGCGCAGGGACTTCCTCACACCTGGTCCACCGGCACAGGCGGCCACACCTGGAAATATTGGTCATCGGTTCTCAAGCCGATGCTGCGATTCGGCCTCGGTTCCGGCCCCGACAAGGAGATATCGCGATGAGGGCGCTCCTGGTGCAAAGCCCGGCGACATCGCCGTGGGTGCCGCGCCGGCAGTGGGAACCGCCGAGCATCGCCTTGGCGACCATCGCAGGTCAAATCGACAACCACGATGTGCGAGTGGCCGATATGATCGTGTGGCGTAAGCGCGCCGTGGCCAACTTCCTCAAGGTGCTGGAAGAGTTCCGGCCCGACGCCGTCGGCTTCACTTCGATGACGTTCCAGTACGACAGCACGCTCCGTTTTGCCGCGCTGACCAGGCGCCTTTACCCGCACATCCGTATCGCTCTCGGCGGGTATCACGCCACACTGTTCTATGACCAGATCGCGGTGGGCCCGGACCGCGAGTATTGGGATTTCCTGGTTCGCGGCGAGGGCGACTTCACGTTCGGGGAGTTACTCGACTGTATCGAGGATAGCGGTAAGAACCTGGACAAGGTATTAGGCTTGTCTTATCGAGATGGCGATCGGTTCGTCCATAATCCATGCCGCCCTCTCGCCGATCTAACGAAGATCCGTCTGCCCGCCCGCGACAAACGGCTGGCCTCGGGCTTTCACATGTACTTCCGGAAGGCCGACGTGATCGAAACGTCGCGTGGCTGTCTGCACCTCTGCAATTTCTGCAGCATCCGCGAGATGTACGGCACCTCGTTCCGGTTGTTCCCGATCGACCGCGTTCTGGCCGACATCGAGGACGCTTACAGCCGTGGTGCCCGCCACATTTTTTGCACCGACGACAACATCACACTCGACATGGAGCGCTTCGAGGCTCTATGCGACGGAGTGATTGGCCTCAGGCTTAAGAACCTGGTGTTCACGACTCAGGCTAGTCCCATCGGTTTCGCCAAACGCCCCGATGTGGCGAAAAAGATGGAGCAGGCGGGCTTCGTCTCCATCTTCTTGGGAATCGAAAACGCCTCCGCCAAGAACCTCAAGGCGATGAAAAAGCCCAACACGCTTGACCTCATCCGAAAGGGAGTCGCGGCTCTCCAAGCGCAAGACATCGCCGTAATCGCGGGCATTATCAATGGCCTACCCGACGACGATCTAGAGAGCATCCGGGAGAACTATCAGTTTGTCAAAGACATGGGCATCACCAGCGTCATGGACCAGCTTTTGACGCCTTACCCAAAAACGCCTCTGCGCGACGAAATGCTGCGGGACGGCCGAGTGGCGAATCGCGAGGACTTCCGCTGGTATGACGGCTACTTCAGCAACGTTCGGACTAACAACCTCTCCCCCGCCGAACTGAGTTTCATTCGCTGGAAAATCCGCCGCGAAGTGATCGGCATGTGGAGACCGACCCGCGCCGATTGGAAGTACTTCAAGGGCTACACCTACTTGTGGGAATTCGGCCTGCGGCACATCGTCGGCTGGAACGAGAAAGTCCTGGAACTGATATTCGGTTTGGAGGGACGCTATAAGTTGCAGATGCGCCACTTCACCAATCTCAACGATTTCGGCCTCGATATACAGGGGCGCTTGAAGGGCGACTCTTACCATCCCATCTTCGGCACTCACGAAGACCCTTTCGCCGATACCCGCTTATCGCTTCTGAAGAAGCGTCTCACACTCTTCGGACACAGCGGCTAGTTCAGACAACTGTGGCGAGCGCGGCCGGAACGGCCGAAGCCTTGCCGCCAGCCCACTCGAGAAACAGCCGCATCCCCTGGTAGTCGCGCGGCCCGAGCAGGTGGACGATGTGCCGTGTGAGATAGTGCCGCACGAATTCCGGCGCCAAGCCGAGGCGCGCCGCCTCCGCCGCGACAATTTCGTCCATGTGCTCGAGACCAAAGCGGCAGGAATCGCGAAACGCCTGAGCTACGGAATCGTTCGCTATGCCCTTGCGCGCGGCCCACACGGCGAACACCATCGGGTGGCCGGTCATCTCCACCCAGTCCGCGCCCAGGTCGCGGACTTCGTGGGGCAAATGGGCCGGGTCGATGCGCAAAGCAGGATCGCCGATGATAAGCGCTGCATCGGCAACACCGAGCATCGCCTCGAGATCCGGCGCGTGCGGCAATACACGCGGCCGCGCGCCGTACTTGTGATCGAGGATCACGCGCGCCAACTCTACCGAGGTGCGCGAGCTCGAATCCGCCGCCAGCGTGCATACTTCACCCAGCGGCTTGGTTGCTATTAGCAGAATGCTGCGCACCGGGCCGTGGCAGGCGATTCCTGCGCCGGGGAGAATGTCCAGATCCTGACGTGTGAGCTCGAAGGAAGGCACGATCCCAATATCCGCCGCGCCAGTGGCCAGCGCGTCGGCACACGCGGAAGGCAGGCGGAATTCCAGTTCGAACATGCTGCGTTGCGGCCCGTGCATCATGCCCCAAACCAGAGGAGTGGTGTTCGAGAAGCTGACCGCGCAAACCCGCAGCTTCGAGGAATTCGGGAGTCTCAATCTTCGAGTTTACCGTAGCGGCAGCCGGGGCTGCCGGGTTGGTTCACTTCCGGGTTGCGCGGAATAGAAGGGCATGCCAGAGCGTACCCCAACTATTGGAGCGCGCTCCCCCATCTCTGTGAACGCCTCAAGAGAGCATCTGGTAACAGGGGATGTGGGCCAGCGGACCGAGCAGAGCGCGCGCCGGGTGGGCCGCTTCCAGCCGGCAGGAGGCACCGGCGGAACGCCCCTCCAGTGCCACACTGCCCGCCGAACGCGTTACCCGGTAAGCCGCCCGGGCGCCATGGTGTTGGCGCAGTGGTTCGATGTCCCAATCCGACCCGAACACCATGTGGATGCTGCCATCAGCCCCAACCAGGACCGAGAACTGGCAATCTTCGCCAGCGTCCTGCCGTGCAGCGGCAAAGATCTCTTCGGCATTCCTGAGAAACGCGTTCACAAGAACCTTATCGCCACCACTGGGCATTCCTTGAATTTCGGGTAATCCGCGAAGTGGGAGGACTAGCCGGTTTAGGACCGGCGAAAAAACTGGCCGCTCGATGCGAGGTGTTAGATTGTGTGCATGGCTCACGCCTCGCAAGAAAAGCCGGTGGCCCCGCGCAGCGGCGCTAGTGAGGATCTCGGCTGGCCAAATCCCCGCTGGTTGGCTTCGGCTGGCCTCTTCGCGCTGGTTTTGCTCGCATATGCCAACTCGCTGAGCCTAGGCCTGGCGGAGGACTCCCAGTTTCTGCTCACGCAGGACCCACGCCTGCAAAGCCTCACCTGGCACAATCTGGCGCTGGTTTTCTCTAAGAGCTATTGGTGGCCGATGGCGGCCGACTCGATCTACCGGCCGATCACCACGGCTTCGTTGCTGTTGAACCAAACGCTGGCTGGCGCGGCCGGCGGCCTGTTCTGGTATCACCTGGTCAATCTGTTGCTGCACGCGCTCAACGTCTGGCTGATGTGGAAGCTGGCCACGCACCTGCTGAACCGGCGCGCGGCGTGGTGTGCCGCGGCGCTGTGGGCGGTTCATCCAATCGCGACTGAAGCGGTGGACAACGTGGTGGGCCGCGCCGACCTGCTGGCGGCGATGGCCGTGCTGGCGGGCCTGTTGATTTACAGCCGTGCCAACGCGCAGTCGGGCCCGCTGCGCTGGCTGGCTTTGTTCTCGGTGGCGGCGGCGGGCGCGTTCTCGAAGGAAAACGCCGTGGTGCTGGTGGGATTGATGCTGCTCTCCGACTTCGCGTTCGGCGTGCCAGGCGGCATCCGCATCCGCCAACGGGTGGCGGCATATGCAGCGGCTGTGGGCGCGGCCATGGCGCTGCTGGTCGCGCGCGCCGCGGTGTTTGCGCCACTGCCGTCGCCGCCCGTGTTCTACATGGATAACGTGCTGCGCTACCTCCCACGCTGGGAGCGCCTGTTCAGCGTCCAAAAAATCGAAGGCATGGACCTGTGGCTGCTGGCGTGGCCGGTGCGCCTGGTGTCGGACCGCTCTTTTGACGCTCTCCGTCCGGCGGCATGGACGGAAGCGGGCGCGTGGATTTCGCTGTTGGTGCTCCTGGCGCTGCTCGTGCTGGCCCTGGCCCTTCGCTCGCGCCACCCGTTGGTGTTCTGGCTGGTAGGGTTCCTGGGGCTCACGCTGCTGCCCACTTCGAATCTGGTTGTCAAGCTTGCCAGCGCCATGGCCGAACGCTTTCTCTACCTTCCCTCCGTGGCATTCGCCATCGCGGCGGCGGCCCTGGCGTGGCGCTACCTGACGCCGCGCATGGCGTGGGCCACTCTGGGGGCACTGCTGCTGCTGTACACCGGACGAACCTGGGCGCGTAACGCGGACTGGCAGGACAACCTCACGCTGGGCTTGGCTGACGTCCAAACAGCGCCGCGCAGCGTGCGTCTGCACGACATGCTGGCGAAGGCGTGGTTCGACCGAGACCCGCGCGCCAACCTGGACCGCGCGATCGCCGAACAGGAGACGGCCTGGAAGCTGGTGCACTCGCTGCCGCTCGAGCAATCCTCCGAACTGATTCCGGGCCGCCTTGGCATCTATTACGCCGAAAAGTCGAACCTCGCGCCGCAGGCCGAACGCCGTTTCTGGCGCGAGAAGTCCATCGCCGTGCTGCTCGACGCGCGACTGATTTCGCTCGCCGCGGAGCAGGTTTTCGATAACGCACAACTGGCGCACGACAAACCGTTGGCGCCGCGCCAGGCCTTCCTGCTGCTCTATCTTTATCTGGCCGACGACTACCTGAAGCTCGGCCGCTTTCCCGAAGCGCTGGACGCCCTCCGCTACGCGCGCACCCTCAATCCGCGATTCTCGACCGTGTACGAGATGATGGCGGTTGCCTACCACGGCCTCGGCGACGCCCAGGGAGAAGCTGTCGCGCAGGCCGGCCAGGCGCTAGCCGAAGGACGCGCTCCCGACCCGGCGCTGTATTGCGCCGCCGTGGGCGAGCTGACCCAGGCCTTGCGCGACCATCGCACACCGGATGCCACCTTCGAACTCGAAAGCCTCGCGCGCTGCGGCGCGCCGCGGTAAACGGGTGGAGCAGGATTCCACTTGCTAATAGCGGGCACATATCTCCACCACAGTCAAAGATCTCACCACGTCAGAGTGTTTTCAACAGCTCCAGCGCGTCCTCGCCGTCTTCATAGTAGCGGCGGATCTGGCGCCGGCGAACAAAGCCGAATTTCGCGTACAGCGCCTGGGCCGGCCGGTTCGACACGCGCACTGCGAGCGTGATCCGGCGGACGCGGCGTAACCGCAAGCGGCGCAGCGTGCTGAGCATCAGGGCGCAGGCAATCCCCTGGCCGCGCCAGGCCCTGCCAACCGCCACCGAAACCAGCTCGGCGCAAGGCGTATCGCGACGGTCCGCGGTCGCCGTGACCATGTAGGCGCGGATGCGAGCTCCCGCCGCGGCCACCAGAAACAGGCGCCCGCATTCGCCGAAAAGCTCTGCAAACAAGTTGCGATCATAGGCGTCGGCGCCGAAACTGGCGCGCTCAATGGCCAGCACGGCTTCCAGATCGGACATCCGGAAGGGCCGAATACGGTACTCAGGCTTCATGGTCCTAAGCGTCATTTTGCTATACTGAGCACCTTAGGGGCAGAGTGTGAAAAAAGTCAAGCGCAAACCGGGCGAGGGGTGTCTTGACAAGGATTTCGGAGTCGCGCATACTGGTACTGAGATGCAACTGAGTGGCAACAAGAACGCACCAGAATCCCTGCCGGCGAGTCTGATGGACTTACGCCGCGGCGACGCCGCGGTATTGAGCGAGATCGACCTGCCAGTCGAAGATGCGCGCCGTTTGATGGAACTCGGCTTTCTTCCCGGAGCGCGTGTGGTGGCCGGGCAAAGCGCGCCGGGCGGCGATCCGCGGGTATTTCAAGTGGATGGATCGGAAATCGCGGTCCGCCGCGAAACCGCGCGACGACTCAAGATCCACCATAAGGGACGCGTTCCGAGGAAGGCATGAGCGAATGCGGGGACTGCGCCGGCTGCGGCCCGGCGGCGGTTGCTACATATTCCAACGCCGCGGTTAAGGCCGTGGCCGTGATCGGCCCGCCCAATTCCGGCAAGACCACACTCTTCAACAGGCTCACCGGCTTACGGCAGAAGGTCGCCAACTTCCCCGGCGTGACTGTGGAGCAACACACCGGCATAGCCGAGTTGGCTGGCGGCCAATCCGTGGAACTGATCGATTTGCCCGGTGTGTACAGCCTTTCGCCCCATTCGGAAGACGAACAGGTGGCTTACGATGTGTTGACCGGCCGGCGCACGGACACGTCCAAGCCCGAAGCAATCCTCCTGGTCCTCGATTCGACCAACCTGCGCCGCCATTTGATGCTGGCTGCGCCGATCCTCGCGTTGGGCCTGCCGACGCTGATTATTCTCAACATGGCCGACGACTTACGCAACCGCGGCGGCACGCTCGACACGAAGGCGCTCTCGAGGGAACTGGGCGCGCCGGTGGCTCTCATCAGCGCGCGCCAGGACGAAGGAATTGAGCAGGTACGCGATTTTCTCGCTGGGGCCATGGCGCTGCCCACGCCCAGGTCGCTGCCGGTGCTGCACGACATCCCGAAGTGCCGCGAATGGGCTGGGGAAGTGGGCAGCCAGGCCGACTATCGTGCGCCGATCGCTCCCAAGTGGACGCGCCGCCTGGATCGCATCATGCTGCATCCGGTGGCCGGTCCGCTGGTTTTCGCTTTCGTGGTGATCCTAGTGTTTCAATCCATCTTCAGCTATGTCACGCCGCTGATGGATGGAGTGAAGTGGCTATTCGACGTTTCCGGCAACTGGGTTGCAACTACGCTGCCGCCCTCGCTCGTCCGTTCGCTGCTGGTGGACGGCGTGTGGAGGGGGGTGGGCTCGGTGATCGTGTTCCTGCCGCAGGTGCTGCTGTTGTTCCTGTTCATCGGCATTCTGGAGGATTCCGGCTACCTGGCGCGCGCGGCGCTGATCGCGGATCGCACCATGGCGCGCTTCGGCCTACAAGGCAAATCGTTCATCCCACTGCTATCGGCCTATGCCTGCGCGGTGCCGGCGATTCTCTCCACCCGCACCATTGAAAACAAGCGCGACCGCACGGCCACCATCCTGATTGCGCCTTTCATGACGTGCGCGGCGCGGTTTCCCGTCTACACGCTGATCATCGCGGCCTTTATGCCCAACCGGCAACTGTTGGGTTTCCTCAGCGTACGCACGGTGGCGATGATCGGCCTCTATGCGCTGGGATTCGTGGTCGCGGTGTTGACGGCGCGGGTGCTGAAATCGTCCATTTTGAAAAGCGGACGCACGCCGTTCGTCCTGGAGATGCCGGCCTACCGCTGGCCCACGGTGCAATCGCTCGGGCTGCGGCTGTTCGACCGCTCGAAGGTTTTTCTGCGCCGCGCCGGCACGGTGATTCTGCTGGTGACGGTGCTGCTATGGATGGCGGCGCACGTGCCGTACACACACGGCCATCCTCCGGCCATTCGGGATAGCCTGGCGGGCACGCTGGGCCGCACCATCGAACCGGTCATCCGGCCGCTCGGTTTCGATTGGAAGATCGGCATTGGCATTATCACCTCCTTCGCCGCGCGCGAGACCATCATCGCCACGCTGGGCGCAATCTATGGCATGGACCATCCGGATGCTACCAGCATGGATTTGCAAAGCGCCCTGCGTCACGACCTCACGCCCGGCGCGGCGGTGGCGCTGCTGATCTTCTTCGCATTCGCCATGCAGTGCGTTTCCACCGTAGCCGTGGTGCGGCGCGAGACGGGCGGCTGGAAGTGGCCGCTGGCCCAGTTTGCCTACATGAGCGCGCTCGCTTACGGCGGAGCGTTCTTGGCATTACACCTGATGCGGTTCGTGTAGCGGCGAAGCGCTCGCCAAACGGCAGGTTGTTTTCCGGCTTCGTGGCGACCAGAACCGCAGATAAAGCAAATACGGTTGAAGATGTTCTGAGCTTGCACTTCCGGTCACTTTTTCAGCACCCTGCAAAGCACGCCTCGCTAATTCCGCGCGCGGTATGATTGGGGCTGATATGAGCGCCGGAATTGCCATCCGCGCGCCGCGGGGCGGCGCCATTTCCTGCAAGGGCTGGCATCAGGAAGCCGCCTTGCGCATGTTGCACAACAACCTGGATCCGGAGGTCGCCGAGAAGCCGGATCAGTTGATCGTGTACGGCGGCACCGGGCGCGCGGCGCGAAGCTGGGAGGCGTTCCACGCGATCGTTCGCGCACTCAGATCGCTCGAAAACGACGAGACGCTGCTGGTGCAATCGGGCCGGCCGGTGGGCATTTTCCGCACTTCTCCGGAAGCGCCGCGCGTGCTGATCGCCAATTCGAACCTGGTGGGCCACTGGTCGAACTGGGACGAATTCAATCGCCTCGAGCGGCTGGGCCTGACAATGTACGGACAAATGACGGCGGGCTCGTGGATCTATATCGGCAGCCAGGGCATCGTACAAGGAACCTTCGAGACGTTCGCGGCGGTAGCGCGCAAGCACTTCGGCGGATCGTTGGCGGGCAAGCTGGTGGTGTCGGGCGGCATGGGCGGGATGGGCGGCGCGCAGCCGTTGGCCGCAGTGATGAACGGATCGTGCTTCCTGGGCATCGATGTCGATCCGGACCGCATCCGCCGCCGGCTGGACACGGGCTACTGCGACCGCATGGAGCGCAGCCTGGATGTTGCATTGGCGGCGCTCGATGAGACGCGGGCTCGCGGCGAAGCGATTTCGGTCGGGCTGGTGGGCAACTGCGCCGACGTGGTGCCAGAGCTGGCGCGGCGCGGAATCGTGCCGGACGTGCTTACCGACCAGACCAGCGCGCACGATCCGTTGAATGGCTACGTGCCGCATGGCATGGTGCTTGCGGAAGCGGCCGCGTTGCGAGCCGCCGATCCCGCCGAATACGTGCAGCGCTCGACCGCGTCGATGGGCGTGCACGTCGCGGCCATGCTGGAGCTGCAAAAGCGCGGCGCGGTGACGTTCGATTACGGCAACAACATACGCACGCACGCGAAGAACGCCGGTGTGGAGCGCGCTTTCGACATTCCCGGCTTCGTGCCCGAGTATATACGCCCGCTGTTCTGCCACGGCCGCGGCCCATTCCGCTGGGTAGCACTTTCGGGCGATCCGGCGGACATCGCTCGCACCGACAGGCTGGCGCTCGAACTGTTTCCGCGCGACGAGACACTGGCGCGGTGGCTGCCGCTAGCGCATAAGCGGATCCAATTTCAAGGGCTGCCGGCGCGCATTTGCTGGTTGGGTTACGGAGAACGCGCCGAATTCGGCGTGGCGATCAACCGGCTGGTGCGCTCGGGCGAGTTGAAGGCGCCGATCGTGATTGGCCGCGACCATCTGGACGCGGGCTCGGTGGCATCGCCCTTCCGCGAAACGGAAGCGATGCGCGATGGCTCGGACGCGATCGCCGATTGGCCACTGCTCAACGCGATGGTGAATATCGCCGCCGGGGCGAGCTGGGTGTCGATCCACAACGGCGGCGGCGTCGGCATCGGCTACTCGCAACATGCCGGCATGGTGGTGGTGGCGGATGGGACGGTGGAAACCGAGCGGCGGCTGGAGCGCGTGCTCACCACCGATCCCGGCACCGGCGTCATGCGGCACGCCGACGCGGGTTACGATGAAGCCGTGCGTTTCGCCAAAGAACACGGCGTGAAGATTCCGATGCAGCCGTAGCGCGGGTGCGCTCCCCGAAAACGTATGCCCCGACAACTCGTAGAATGCGTTCCGAATTTTTCCGAAGGCCGCGATGCGGCCAAGATGGAAGCCATCGTTGCGGCGATCACGGCGGTGCCGGAGGTGACACTGCTCGATCGCGAAGCGGACGCGGATCATAACCGCTCCGTGCTGACCTTCGTGGGACCACCGGCGGCGGTCGCTGAGGCTGCTTTGCGCGGAGTGGAAAAAGCTGTCGAGCTGATCGACCTTACAAAACACCAGGGCGCCCATCCGCGCATCGGCGCGGCCGACGTTGTGCCGTTCATCCCGATTGAGGGTTTCACGGTGGAGGAATGCGTGCGCCTGGCCGAGCGAGTGGGCGGTGAGATTTGGAACCGGCTCAAGGTGCCGGTTTACCTGTATGAAGCCGCGGCCCGGCGCCCGGAGCGTGTCAACCTGGAGAACATTCGTCGCGGGCAATTCGAAGCGCTGGTCAAAGAAATGGGCACGGAGGCGGGACGGGCGCCGGATATCGGCGAGCCGGTATGCCATCCGACGGCCGGTGCGGTCGTGTTGGGGGCACGCAAGTTTCTCATCGCATACAACGTCAACCTGGGCACGCCGGATGTGAACATCGCCAAGCGGATCGCCAAGACCATCCGATTTTCGAGCGGCGGTTTCCGCTTCGTCAAATCGATGGGCGTGATGCTGGCATCGCGCAACCTGGCGCAGGTTTCGATCAACCTGACCGATTTCGAACAGACCCCGCTGCACCTGGTTTTCGAAACCGTGCGGCGCGAGGCGGAGCGATACGGCGTGCCGGTGGTGGGCAGTGAAATCGTGGGACTGATTCCACGCAAGGCGATCGAAATGGCGGCGGAATATTTTCTGCGGACCGAGAATTTCCGCCCGGAGCTGGTGCTGGAGAATCGCATCGCGGACGCGGTAGCTGCGCACGGCGGGTTGCCGGAGTTTCTGGACGCGCTGGCGGCGGGCACGGCCACGCCCGGCGGCGGCAGCGCTGCGGCAGCGGCAGCGGCGATGGGCGCTGCTTTGGGAGCGATGGTTTCGCGCCTCGCGAAACTGGACCCTGCCGCGTTTGAAGACGACCGCGCCTTTTTCACGGCGGCCGTGGATCGCGACGCCGCAGCGTTCCAGCACGTGATGGTGGCGTTCAAACGCCCGAAGAGCGAGCGATCGCCGTTCGTGGAAGAGGCGCTGCACGGCGCAGCGCTGGTGCCGCTGGAAGTGTTGGAGCGCGCCGCAGCGATGGGCGCGCGCCTGGAAAGACTGGCGGTGCCAGCGCGGTTCGCTTCCGATGTCGCAGTGGCCAAGGCGCTGACCGCAGCGGCGAAGACCGGCGCACTGGAAAACGTACGCATCAACCTGGACAGCATCGGGGACGCAGCGTTCAAAACTGTGGTGGAAGCGCGGCTGGGCCGACTGAACTAAGCCGCACATTAAGACCAAGACAGGATTGGCCACGGATGAACACAGATAAACACGGATAAGATCAAGAAAGATCGATTCTGAACTCATTTCTCTTATCTGTGTTTATCTGTGTTCATCTGTGGCTCAGACTCTTTATGACAGATCTCGTCATCGTCAATTGCCGGCAACTGGTCACCTTGGCCGGGCCGGCGCGGGCGCGCACGGGCGCGGAAATGCGCGAACTCGCGGTCATTCCGGATGGCGCACTGGTGGCGCGCGACGGTCGCATTCTGATGGTGGGGACGCGCGCGGAAATCGAGCGCGTGGCTGCGGCGGATTCGGAGATGGTGGACGCGGGCGGCCGCATCATGCTGCCGGGCTTCGTGGACGCGCACACACACCCGGTTTTCGCCGGCAACCGCGCGGACGAATTCGACCTGCGCGCGGAGGGCGCCACGTATGCCGAAATCGCCGCGTGCGGCGGTGGCATCCGCTCCACCGTGCGGCGCACGCGCGAGGCTGGCGCGGCGGATTTGCTGGCCACGGCGCGCCGCTACCGCTCGTGGTTCCTGCGCGGCGGGACCACTACCATCGAAGCCAAGTCCGGCTACGGGCTGACGTTGGCCGACGAGCTCAAGATCCTGCATGTGATTCGCGATTTGGGCGCGGAAGGCAGCCTGCGCGTAGCGTCGACATTCCTCGGCGCGCATGAAGTGCCCGACGAGTACCGCGATCGCAGGAGCGATTACATACGCCTGCTCATCGAAGAAATGTTGCCCGCGGTTTGGCGCGAGGGGCTGGCAGAATCGTGCGACGTGTTCTGCGAGCCGTCGGTCTTTCCGGTGGAAGAGGCACGTGGCATTCTGATGGCGGCGCGCGCGCTCGGCTTCCGCATACGCATGCACGCCGACCAGTTCAGTGCCGATGAAGGATCACTGCTGGCTGCAGAGGTGGGTGCCGATACGGCCGATCATCTGGAAGCGACTACGGAGCGCGGTTGGGCGGCGCTGGCCGCCGCGGGCGTGCAGCCGGTTCTGCTGCCAGCTTCGGCGTGCTGCCTCGGTTCTGGCCGGTACGCGGCGGCACGGCAGATGATCGAGTGCGGTCTCGCGGTGACGCTCGGGACCGATTTCAATCCCGGATCGTCGCCCACCACTTCCATGCCGCTGGCGTTGTCATTGGCTGTAACGCAAATGAAAATGACTTGCGCCGAAGCCATCACCGCGGCGACCATCAACGGCGCGTACAGCCTGCGGCGCGGCGGTAGCGTGGGGTCGCTCGAAGAAGGCAAGTTGGCCGATCTCGCAATTCACGATTGTTGCGACTACCGTGAGCTCGCGTACTTTTTCGGCCGCGACACAGCGCGCGCGGTCTATATCGGCGGCGTGCGGCAAGTCATCGAATAAAGGCGCCACACGGTCCAAGCCCTTTCGATGGAACAATTCGCTTCCCTGCCCTGCCCCCTATCGGCGGTTTTCCTCAACTTTTTTTGAATGCGTGCGATCAAAACCGCGGATTCCATCGTCTATTAATAAGAGCCCCGTAGAATTGCATTAGATGGAACGCCACGTGAAAAAGCTCGCGCAACTTCGTGCCCGCACCGACCGGCAACTGGTGGAACTGATTTCCGCCAAGCTGGATCGCGGATTCGCGTATGCGCGCGTGCTGGCGGCACGGGATTCCGGAGCGTCGCGGCCAATGTCGAGGGAGTTCCTGCAGCGCGCGGAGGAGGCTTGGCACGAAGCCAATCATTTGCTGCCGGCGCTCGGCGGCAATGTCGGAACGGACCGCGCCGCCCTGCTTCGCCGCGCCGGAGTTCTGCGCGAGGTACTGGACCAGTTCGCGGCGGACGCGTTGCCAATCCGGCGAGCGGCCGGTTTCTAGAGCGGCGCAAGAGCGGAGCGCAGAGCCCAGCGCGCACCACTCCGTAAGTTCCGCGCCAGACGCCAGCCAGGCCCGGCCTAGTCCAGCAATTCCACGCGATACTCTTCAATCACCGGATTGGCGAGGACATCGTGAGCGATGATCTCGATATCTTTCCGGGCTTGTTCGCGCGTCACTCCGCTGGCGATGGCGATATCGAAGAACTTGCCCTGGCGCACATCCTCGATGGCCGGATAACCGAGGCCTTGGAGCGCCGCACGCACCGTCTTGCCCTGTGGATCGAGCACCGTGGTCTTTAAGGAAACAAAAACGCGAGCTTTCATGGAGAACTTCGATTATAACCGGCGGCGGCGGCTTCGCGCTGATCCAGACTTCGCATCCCGGCGAGTCCTGACGCCCAGTTTAATCGCCGACGACCGCTCCTCGAAGGCTGTGGCTCTGAACGCGCCGCTCAATTCAGCAGCCGCCCCTGCCGCATATAGGCCGGCGTGTCCAAATCTTCCAAATCGAATTCGATCGACCCGTCTTCTGCGGCGGGCGCTGCCGTCTGCTCAACCTGAGCGGGCAGCGCGGCGGCCGGCTCGGGTAGCTCCAGGGCCGGCGGTGGAATCGGCTCGGGGTCGGCTCCCAGCGAGCGCACTCGAATCACCCCGCCTGGCCGGCGCTCCGACACCATTGATTGCTCCGCCACGGCCGCCTGTTCGGGCTGGAACCCGGTGGCGATCACGGTGATCTTTACCGCGTCGGCGAGGCTCTCGTTGAGAATCACGCCGAAGTTGATCTGCGCATCCTCGCATCCGGCCGCCTCGCGAATGATGGAACACGCCTCGTTCACTTCGTGCAGCCCCAGCCGGCTGGAGCCGGTGATGTTGATGAGGATGCCCTTGGAACCGGCGATGCGCGAGTCTTCGAGCAGCGGGCAACTGATGGCCTGCCGCGCCGCATCCACCGCCGCCTTTTCGCCGCGTCCCACCGCGGTGCCCATCATCGCGTAACCCATGCCAAGCATGGTGGCCTTGATGTCGGAGAAGTCGCGGTTGATCAACCCGGGCGTGGTGATGATGTCGCTGATGCCCTGTACCGCCTGCCGCAGCAGGTCGTCCGCCACCTTAAACGCCTCGAAGAAACTGGTGCCGCGCGGCACCAGCGCCAGCAGCCGGTCGTTGGGAATGGCGATCACCGTATCCACCGCCGCCGCCAATCTGCGCAGCCCCTCTTCGGCCAGCCGCATGCGCCGCGGGCCTTCGAAGCCGAATGGCTTGGTCACCACGGCCACCGTCAGGGCGCCCATTTCCTTGGCCAGGCTGGCAATCACCGGCGCGGCGCCGGTTCCGGTTCCGCCACCCAGTCCGGCAGTGACGAATACCATATCGGCGCCCTGCAGCACCTCCAGAATGTGGTCGGTGTTTTCGAGCGCGGCCTGCTGGCCCACTTCCGGGTCCGCGCCCGCGCCCAGCCCTCTGGTGAGTTTCGGCCCCAGTTGCACTTTGTGGGGAACTTCGACCGCGGCCAGCGCCTGCAGGTCCGTGTTCATCACCGAAAACTCAACGCCCTCCACGCCTTCCCGCACCATCCGTGCCACGGCGTTGCAGCCGCCGCCGCCCACGCCAACCACCTTGATCCGGGTCCCCTGGTGCGATTCTTCCGCGATCTCGTATTTGAAATCGTCGTTCTGCGAATCCATCAGCCCCATTTTCGTCTTCGCCTCCTGCTACAGAATCCTGCTCAACCAGCCCACCGCAGCCCGCTGCCGCTCGGTCTGCTCCTTCAATTTTGCCGAGTACATCGCCAGGCCGGCCGCGGTGCACCATTCCGGATCGTCCATCATCGCCGGCCAATCGTCAATTCCCACCGCGATACCGAATCGCGACTGGCAGCCCAACTCGTCCGCCGCCACTTCCAGGATCTCCGCCAGCTTAGCTCCCCCGCCGGACAGGAAGACACCGCCGAGCAGCGACTGCTCCATGCCCACACGCGCCAGTTCGCCGCGCACCAGTTGAAACAGCTCGCGAGCTCGCGATTCCAGGATCAGATCAACGTGCCGCTTGGGCGCCTGACGCGGCTTTTGGCCCTCCGGCACGGGCAGTTCTACGCACATATTCTCGAGCGATTCCTTGGCATTCGCACTCCCGTACTCGCTCTTCACCCGCTCGGCCTCGACCGGGCCGACGCACAGCCCGCGTGCCAGATCGCTCGAAAAGTGGCAGCCGGAAACCCGCACGCCCGAAGCGAGGCACATGACCTCGTCGTAGTACACCACCAGGGACGTGGAGTCGGCGCCGATGTCCACCAGCGCCACGCCGTCGCGCCTCTCCTCGGGCTGCACCGCCGCGTACCAGGCCGCCTGCGCCTCGAAGACCGTATCTTCCACCACCAGGTGGGCCTGGTTTACCGCTCCCACCAGGGCGCTGTGTTCGCGCACCGAGGCTGTCACCAGATGAACGTTCAGCTCCAGCCGCGCCGCCGCCGTCCCCAGCGGATCGCGGTGGCCCGGATGATCGTCCAACACGAAATCCTGCGGGAACAGTTGCAGCACCATGCGGTCTTCCTGCAATTGCACGCGCGCCGCGCGATCCCGCACGCGGTTGATATCGCGCCGTTGAATCTCCCGTGGGTATCCCAGTTCCACTACGCCGCGCCCGCTGCCGCTGCGCACGCTGGGCCCGCCCATCCCAACCACCGCCGACTCCAGCGAAACGCCGGCGCTTAATTCCGCTTCTTCGAGCGCCGCCAGAACCGATTCACCTACCGCCCGTTGATCCGCGATCGATCCCTTCGACCAGCCACGCGACTCCACCTCTGCGCAACCGAGCAGGCGCAACCGTTCCTCCAACGCGCACACCACCATGCGCGTTTTCGTGCTGCCCGCATCGAGTCCCACTGCGTAGATCGGCTTATCCGGCATGATCCCTATTCCTTCGCGGTGATACGATCCTCCAGCCGGAGATCGAAAGTTCTCGCCCGCGGCAACCGCTGCTCAATCTCCTGGAAGTGCCCCAGAAAACTTTGATAGCGCCGTCCGAAATCGGCATCGCCCAGCAACAACGACACCGCGTGGTGATCCACCTGTACCACCACACGCATGTCCTCCGGATCGGAAGCGTCCACTTCGGAGACGTCCTTAGCCAGGTATCCCATATCCTCTTCGAGCCGCAGCAGCGACCGCACCCGTTCACGCCGCGCATCTTCCGTCGAGTCTTCCCGGATTCCGCTCAGTACAGGAAAGGAGAATGATGCCTGCGGAGGCGGCTCCAGCAGCACGCCTTCGGCGTCGATCAGTTCCACGCTGCTCCCCAAGTAGACGAATGCCACGGGATTGCGCTCGCGGATGCGGACCATCAGCCGGTCCGGCCACACGCGCGAAACCGAGGCATCTTCCACCCAATCGATCCCGAGCAGGCGGCGGCGCCGCTCGGCCAGCGGCACGGTAAGAATCCCGTGGCCGAAATCGGCATCGAAAACGTGCCGTACCTTCGATTGCGACGCGTAGCGCAGTCCATCGATCACCAGCGCGTCCTGGCGGTCGCGCGGGAGCGAGAAGCGCGGATCGGCGGCCACGTAATCGCGAAGCTTGAACGCCGCCATCGCGATAAACGCGCAGGCCAGGCTCAGCGCGGCAAGGCTCAACCACAGCCGCCAGCGAATGCCACCGCTCTTCTTGCTCTCACGCGCCATGGCCGGCCTCCGCACGCAATCGCCGCAAAACCGTCTCGCCCGCCTGCCACACGTTGCCCGCGCCCAGCGTGAGCACCAGGTCGCCCGCGTGCGCCACCTCCAGCAGTCGCTCGACGCCGCGCGCCATAGTTTCCACGTACTCCACTGAGCGGTGGCCAAACTGCCGTATCCGCTCCACCAGCGCTTCCGCCGTCACGCCCTCGATGGGCTTTTCCGAGGCCGCGTAAATGTCCAGCACGAACACGCTGTCGGCCTGATGGAAAGCGCCACCGAATTCGTCCATCAAGTGAAAGGTTCGCGAGAAGCGGTGCGGCTGAAACAGAACGTGGATGCGCTCGAAGCCGCACAACCGCGCCCCGTCGAGGGTAGCCCGAATTTCCGTCGGATGGTGGCCGTAGTCGTCCACCACCGTGATGCCCCGTTCCTTGCCGCGCACCTGAAAACGGCGGTCCACGCCGCTGAAGGTCCCGAGCGCATCCCGAATGGCATCCGGCTGTACTTCGAGCTCCAGCGCGACCGTCACCGCCGCGGTCGCGTTCAATACGTTGTGCCGGCCGGGAACGCGCAAGTGGAAGCGGCCCAGATCCTTCCCGCGCGAGCGCAGACGGAAGTCGCTCGAAAAAGCTCCACACTCGATCTCGCAGGCTTCCATATCGGCCTGCGCGGTGGTGCCGTAGGTAATCGTGCGCCGCCCAATCGCCGGCAGTATGCCCTGCACGTTGGCATCGTCCAGACAGACGATTGCGGCACCATAAAATGGCACCTTGTTGACGAATTCGATGAACGCCGCCTGAATGGCCTCGAGCGACGGATAATGATCCAGGTGCTCGCGGTCGATATTCGTGACTACCGCCACAATCGGCGCCAGCTTGACGAACGACCCGTCGCTCTCATCGGCTTCCGCCACCAGAAAATCGCTGCGTCCCAGTCTGGCGTTGGCGCCGCCCATGGTGCCGACTTTCCCGCCCACCACCACCGTCGGGTCCAGGCCGGCGCAGTTCAGGATCGTCGCCGCCATGGACGTGGTGGTGGTCTTGCCATGGCTGCCCGCCACCGCGATGCCGTACTTCAGGCGCATCAACTCCGCCAGCAACTCGCCTCGCGGGATGACCGGGATCTGCAGACGCCGCGCCTCGACAACCTCGGGATTCTGTTCATCCACCGCCGAACTCACCACCAGCGCACGCGCCCCAGCCACGTTGGCCGCGGCGTGGCCTTCGTAGACTTTCGCTCCCAGCGCCGCCAGCCGCTCCGTGGTGGGCGAGGGCCGCAGATCCGAGCCGCTGATCTCATACCCGAGATTCAGCAGCACCTCGGCGATGCCGCTCATGCCGATGCCGCCGATTCCGGTGAAGTGAAAGTGCTGTGGACGAAAAAACATTTGCTCTCTATATTGTTTCGGCTGGCGCGTCAACTGTCAATCGAAAACTCACTGCTGCGTGCAGCTTCTTCTGGTCCGGGCAAGCTAAAGCATGCCCCACCAAAGCTGCCCTTGGTGAGGCATGCTTTAGCTTGCCCGTCTCTTTTCCAATCCGAAGCCGCCCGGCCCGCACTACCATTCCGCCACTTCCTCCAGCACTTCCGCCGCCCGAGCCGCCGCACGGGGCCGTGCGAACTGGCGCGCCGCGGCACCCATCCGCTCCAGTTCGCCTTCCGTCGCCGCCAGATCGCGCACCAGTGTGAACAGGCGCTCTCCGTTCATCTCGACATCGCGGACCAGCCGCGCGGCACCACTCCGTTCAATCGCCTCCGCGTTGCGCGCCTGGTGGTCGTTGGCGGCGAACGGAAATGGAACCAGAATGGAAGGCTTGCCCGCCGCGGCCAGCTCCGAAACCGCGCCCGCTCCCGAACGGCTCACTACCAGGTCGGCCTCGCCGAACGCCGCCGGCATGTCGGCCAGGAACGGCGTCACCTCTCCCTCCAAACCGGATGCCGCGAACGCCTGCCGCATTTCTTCCAGTTCGTTCGAGCCGCATTGGTGTACTATGCGCACCGCGAACCCCGCCGCGCGGAACAGCGGCCAGCTTTCCCGGCTGGCCCGGTTGAGCGTGCGCGAGCCCTGGCTGCCTCCCGTGATCAAAATGTGCAGCCGGTCACCCCGCGGCTTCGGCGGGATCGCGAAGAACTCCTCCCGCACCGGCAACCCGGTCAGCTCGGACTTGCCCCGCGCGAAGTACCGTGCGGTTTCCGGAAAAGAAATCAGCGCGCGCGCCGCAAGCCGCCCGATCGCGCGATTGGTGAATCCGGGAATCGCGTTCGGCTCCATCACTACCACCGGAACGCGTTTCGCCAGCGCCGCCATCACCGCCGGTCCGGCCACGTACCCGCCCATGCTAAAAACAGCCGACGCGCGGTAGCTCATCGAACCCAGCGCAGCGAACGGCAGACGCGCCAGCGTCGATAGCTTCCGCCTCACACTCACGCGATTCAATCCGCCGATTTCGACCTTTTTCAACTCGAAGCCCGCCTCCGGAACCAGCTTCGCTTCCAGGCCCCGTTCCGTTCCCACAAAAAACACGTCGTGGCCCCGCCGCCGCAACTCCCGCGCCACCGCCAGTGCCGGGATCACGTGACCGCCCGTGCCTCCGCCGGTCATCAGAAACGGAGCATGCGCGCCCGGCTTACCCGGCATGCTCGCTCACGTTCATCAGGATTCCCAGCAGCGCCAGCGTGCTCACCAGCGAGCTGCCACCGTAGCTGATCATCGGCAGCGGAATCCCCTTGGTCGGCATGATGCCCAACACCACGCTCATGTTGATAAAGCCCTGTACCACGATCACCACAGTCACGCCCAAGGCCAGGTAGCGGCCGAAATCGTCGCGTATGCGCAGCGTGGTCCGCAGGCCGCGCCACAGGATCACCAGGAACCCCGCCAGCAAACCCACCGTCCCAATCAGGCCCATCTCTTCGCCCGCCACCGCATAGATGAAATCGGTGTGCGCCTCGGGCAGGTACAGCAGCTTCTGCCTCCCGTTCATCAGCCCGACACCGGTCACGCCGCCCACGCCCACCGCGATCTGCGACTGCTCCAACTGGTAGTTCGTATCGCGCGTGCGCAGCGTCCGTTCGCTGCGCGCCTTCATCCAGCCGTGCGGGTCGACGCGGGACACGTACTGAAACGTGGGATCGAAAAACCGGATCACGCGCCCAAGGCGGTAAGGCTCCGCGAAAATCGAAACCACCAGCCCCAGAAATGCCAGCGCCGCCACGATGAAGCAGTACCGCCATTGCAGCCCTGCCACAAAGAACACCGCGATGGCGGCCAGGCCCAGCACCACCGCCGTTCCCAGATCCGGCACCACCACCGCGAAAATCAGAAACCCCACCGCCAGCGCCGCCGGCACCAGCGTGTGCCGCGCGCTGTTAATGGCCCGCGCGCGCCAGGTGACGAAGAAGGCGAGGAAGATCACCAGCGCCAGCTTGGCCAGCTCGGAAGGCTGCACGCCCACCGGCCCTCCCAGGCGCAGCCACCGGTGGTGCGCCGAATCCACGAAATACACCGCGAACAGCAGCACCAGCGCCACGCCAATCGCGCTGAAGGCTACCGCCGGATTGCGGAACTTGGCGTAATGGGTGCGCTTGAGCGCCATCATCACCACCACCGCCACCACCGCGTAACCCGCCTGGCGGACCACGAAATACCAGCTCGAGTTATAGCGCGCGTCCATCCGCGCCATGATAGAAGAGGCGCTATAGACGATCAGCAGACCGAACAGCACCAGGCCGAGCACCGCCGCGAAGAGGTACCAGTCGGTCTTGAAGGTCTGCATGTCAGCTCTCCCGCTCGAGTTGGTTCACGATCTCCTTGAACGTTTCCCCGCGATGCTCGAAACTGCGAAATTGGTCGAAACTGGCGCAGGCCGGCGCCAGCAGCACCGTGTCGCCCGCGCGGCCGTTCTGGTAGCCGTAGCGTATGGCCGCCTCCAACGTGCCCGACTCGACCAGCGGCAGTGCGCCACTCAACTGCCGGGCGAGCTTCGGCGCCGCCGCGCCAATCAGCAGTGCCGCGTGCGCCTTCCGGGCCAGCGGCTCGCGCAGCGCCGAGAAATCCAATCCCTTGTCCTTGCCGCCCAGAATCACCCACAGGCCACCGGGAAACGCGTCCAGCGCCTTCAGCGTGGCATCCACACTGGTGGCTTTCGAATCGTTATAGAAATCGATATCGTTCAGCCTACGCACAAATTCCAGCCGGTGTTCGACGGCCTGAAACGTTCGCACGGCGGCGGCAATCGCGCCGCTACCCACACCCGCGCGCGCTGCGGCGATCGCGGCCGCCAGCACGTTCTCCACGTTGTGCCGTCCGCGCAGCGGAATCTCGCCGGCTTCCATGAGGAGCTTCCCATCGAGCATCAGCGTCTCGCCGCATAAGTACGCGCCGCGCTCCACCACGCGCGATCCGCTGAACCATTCCAGCGTCGCCGCAGTCTGTTTGACATATCCCGCCGTCATGGGATTGTCCGCATTCAAAATGGCAAAGTCGCCGGCCGTCATGTTGCGAAACAGTCGCGCCTTGGCGGCCGCGTAGTTGTCGAGCGTGCGATGCCGGTCCAGATGATTCTGCGTGACGTTCAGCGCTAGCCCGATGTGCGCATGAAAATCGCGGATGGTCTCGAGCTGAAAACTGGACAGCTCCAGCACGTTCCAGCCGTCCTCGCGCGAGGTCGCGATCATCGCCGTCACCGGCGTTCCGATGTTGCCGCCGACCTGCGTCTCCAGACCCGCCGCGCGCAGGATGTGGCCGATCAGGCTGGTAGTCGTCGTCTTCCCGTTGGAGCCTGTGACGCCAATGGTACGCCCTTTCAGAAACGGCTCGGCTAGTTCGACTTCGCCGATCACCTCGACGCCGCGCGCACGCGCCGCTGCAAGAGGCGCCAGATCCACCGGCACGTCGGGTGAAATCACGATTGCATCCGATTCCAGAAACGTCGCCGGCGTCTGCAATTCGCATGGAATCCCGAAACGCGCCAGGACCTCCGCCGCCTCGCCCAGTTCCGATAGCGGCTTCAGGTCGGTCGCCCGCACGCGCGCGCCCAGGCCAGCCAGCAGTTGCGCCGATGCCAGTCCCGATTTCTTCATGCCGACCACCAGCACTCTGGCGCCGGCCCAGTTTCTTGTCATCTCAGTTTCAGCGTAGTCAGAGCGAACAGCGCCAGCACCAGGCCAGCGATCCAGAATCGCGCGATGATTTTCGATTCCGTCCATCCCAGCGCCTCGAAGTGATGGTGCAGCGGCGCCATTTTGAAAATGCGTTTCCCGTGGCGCAGCTTATAGCTCCCCACCTGGAGAATCACCGAGACCGCCTCCAAAATGAAGATGCCCCCAATAAACGGAAGCAGCATTTCCTGTTTGATCAGCACCGCCACCACCGCCATGCCGCCGCCCAGTCCCAGCGACCCAACGTCGCCCATGAAAATCTCCGCCGGGTGCGCGTTGTACCACAGGAACCCCAAGCTGGCACCCGTCATCGAGCCGCAGAATACGGTCAGCTCCGAAGAGTGCGGATTACGCGCCAGTTGCAGATACTCGGCCAGTTGCGCGTGCCCGCCGGCATAGGTGAGCATGGTCAGCGCGCCGGCCGAAATCACCATCAGCCCGATCGCCAGTCCGTCCAATCCGTCCGTCAGGTTCACCGCGTTCGACGAAAACACCACCACCAGCGCCACGAACACCACGAACGGCAGCACGCCGAACAGGTACGTCCAGTGGTTCGCGAGCAGGCCACCAATCAGCAGCGAGGGCTGGTAGCTCTTGAGGAACGGTACGTTCGCCGCGGTGGAGAATTGCCCGTGACCGCGCATCACCAGCAGCACGGCGGCGAAAGCGAAGCCCATCGCGAACTGATAGAGCAGCTTCCGCTTGCCCGACATTCCCAGGTTGCGCCGGTTGGTAACCTTGGCGTAGTCGTCCAGGAATCCGATCCACCCGTAGCCCACCAACCCGGCCATCGCCACCCAAACGTAAACATTGCGCAGGTCCGCCCACAGCAGCGTAGGGATCACAATCGAAATGATGATCAGCACCCCGCCCATGGTCGGCGTGCCGGCTTTCTTCTGATGCGACCTCGGGCCTTCCTCGCGGATGAACTGGCCGATTTGAAATTGCCGCAGCCTGGCGATCAGCCACGGCCCCAGCGCGATGCACAGAAACAGGGCCGTCAGGCTGGCAAACGCCGTACGGAAGGTGGTGTAGCGGAAGACGCGGAAGGCGCTGACGTGCCGGAAGAGCTTTTCGTAAAGTAAGTAGTAAAGCATCGCGTCGATTCAGGGACGGCCCCGCTCCTTATCGAGCTCGCCCGGCCCCTCCGCTTGAAACCTCTCGAGCGCCCTCTCCATGCGCACCCCTCGCGAGCCTTTGAACAGCACCGCGTCGCCCGCGCGCGCCATCTCGCGGACGAATTCTCCGGCCTCGGCCGGGTCCTCGAAAAAATGCGCCGTGCGAAGTCCCTCCGCGGCCGCCGCTTCCACCATCGGCCGCGCCTGGCCGCGCACGCCAATCAGAACGTCCACACCGTGCCGCGCCGCGTACGCACCCACCTGGCGGTGCATTGCTTCTGCCGCATGCCCCAACTCCAACATCTCGCCCAGCACCGCGAAGCGCCGCGCCGCGTGAGTTTGGCCGAGCACGTCGATCATCCGCCGCGCCGCCTCGGGATTCGAGTTGTAGCAGTCGTTCCACACCACGATGCCCTTATGAACCGAGCGCCCGCCGCGCATCGCGTCCACCGTGAAGCTCGCCACCGCGTCGCGCAGTTGCGCCGGCGGGATCTCCATCACCCGCGCCACGGCCAGCGCCGCCAGCAGATTCATCACCGCGTGTGTGCCCGCCAGGCTGGTTTCAAAATCCACGCCCAGGGCACGAAACCGTGTCCCTGCGCCGCTTGCCGACACGCCTTCCGCGCGCACATCCGCATCTTCCGAAAAGCCGAACGTCACCGAACGTCCCGCGTGCGCGTCGCGAAAACCGCGCACGCGCGAATCGTCGGCGTTCAACACCGCCACGCCATCGCGCGGAAGGCTCTCGATCAACTCCCGCTTCGCCGCCGCGATGCCTTGGACGGAATCGAAGAACTCCACATGCGCGTATCCCACGTTGGTCACAACGCCGATCTCCGGCCGCGCCATACTGGCGAGCGCGCGGATTTCGCCCGCGTGATTCATCCCCATCTCTAGTACCGCAGTCCGCACCGCGTCCGGCAGCCGCAGAATCGAAAGCGGCACGCCGATGTGATTATTCAAATTCCCGACCGTGCGCCCCACCGGCCCACGCACTTCCAGCAAATGCGCAATCGCATCCTTGGAGGTGGTCTTCCCCGCGCTGCCCGTCACCCCGATCACGGTTCCGCCCCACTGCCGCCGCGCCCACGATGCAAGCTCCCCGAGCGCCGTCAGAGTGTTTGCCACCCGCAACGCTTTGGCGTCCGCGCCCCGCACCGCTTCCACCACCACCGCCGCCGCGCCCTGCTCGAGCGCCCGCGGAACGAAATCGTGGCCATCGCGTTTCTCGCCGCGTAGCGCAAAATACACGTCGCCCGCCTGTTGTGTTCGTGTGTCCACGCTCCAACCGGCTACTGGCAGGGCCGCGGGCTCGCCCGCGGCCGCCATGGCGCGCGCAACCTGCTGTAGATCCAAGGTCATGGTTCCATCCGCGACTGATACCCATAACCTCGCAGCACTTCGCGGGCCACCGCCCGGTCGTCGAACGCAATCGTCTTGTCGTGCAGGATTTGATAGGTCTCGTGACCCTTCCCGGCCAGAATCACCAGGTCGCCTTCGCGCGCTTCGTTGAGAGCGCGCGCGATGGCCGCCGCCCGGTCCGGTTCCACCACCAGCGGTTTATCCACCCGGCGAATTCCCACCAGCGCATCGTTCATGATCGCCAGCGGATCTTCCGAGCGCGGGTTGTCGCTGGTCAACACCACTAAGTCGCTGAGCTCCGCCGCCGCCTGCCCCATCAGCGGCCGCTTGGTGCGGTCGCGGTCGCCGCCACATCCAAACAGCGTAATCACGCGCTTCGGATTCAATCCGCGCGCCACCGCGATCGTGTTCTGCAGCGCATCCGGCGTGTGGGCATAGTCCACCACCACCACGAACGGCTGTCCCGCATCGACTCGCTCGAACCGCCCCGGCACGGCCTGCAAGCTGGCGATGCCGCGCGCGATTTCCTCCGGCGGCAAACCGTACGAGAGTCCCGCTCCGCACGCCGCCAGAATGTTATACACGTTGATCTTGCCAAGCAGCGGCGATTCCACCGCGAAACGCTGCTTCGCGTATTGCACTTCGAAGCGCAGCCCACGGCTTCCGGAGGCGATGTGCACGGCCCGCAGGTCGGGGTCCTGGCCCAGCCCGTACCAGAAAACCCGCGTCTCGGCCGGGATGTGCATGCTTCGCGCGAAGCTGTCGTCGCGGTTCAACACTGCGAACGCCGGCGGCTCGCCTCCCGCGCCATCGAACAGTTTTTGCTTGGCCGCGCCGTAAGCCTCCATCGTGACGTGAAAATCCAGGTGGTCGCGCGTCAGGTTGGTGAACACCGCCGTGTGGAATTGCAACCCGTACACCCTCCCCAATTCGAGCGCGTGCGAGGAAACTTCCATGGTCGCGTGCGTGCCGCCCTCAGCGCGCAATTCGGCCAGCAACCGGATCAGGTCCAGCGATTCCGGCGTCGTATTTACCGCCGGCAGCACGCGCCCGGCGAGGCGATACTCGATCGTGCCCACCAGGGCGGTTGTCAATCCCGCCGCGCGCAACACCGCATCGATCAAGAATCCGGTAGTGGTTTTCCCGTTGGTACCGGTGATGCCCGTCAGCGCCACCTGCTCGTCGGGCTTGCCGTAGAAAAGCCGGGCCGCGCGCGCCAGCGCGTGCCTTCCGTGATCCACCTCGATCCAGCGTTCTTCGAGACCGGCCGGCGCCGCCGATTCGCTCGCCACCGCTACCGCGCCCCGGGCGAGCGCAGCCCGGGCGAATTCGCGGCCATCGGCCCGGCTTCCCGGAAAAGCGAAGAAGAGATAGCCCGCCTGCACCCGGCGCGAATCGTATTCGAGCCCTGTAATATCGGCACTCGCCAGATCTGGCGGCGCCGGGCGGCGCAGCCGGATTCCCGAGAGTAGCTCGCCCAGCTTCATCGCGAAAACCGCACCCGAATCCGCTCTCCCCGCCGCAACACGCTTCCCGCCGGCGGACGTTGCAGCCGCGCCACACCGCTGCCGTCCGGAATCACGGCCAATCCTCTTTCGGCCGCTTCCGCCAGCACCGCGCGCATGGTCTTGCCTTGGAAGTCCGGAACTCTCGGCCCTGCCAAAACAGCCGCCGCTACCGGCGCATCCTCTTCGCTTTCTTCCAGGATATTCGGTTCCCGCGACCCCAGGTCCGCGATCGCAAGATCGTCCTTGTCCGCGTCGCTGTCGGCCACAACAACCGGCGGGGGCGCCTCCGGCAGGTCCTTGGGGACGTCGAGCACGCGCAACGCTTCGGTCGCCACCGCGTGGAACACCGGCGCCGCCGCTCTGCCGCCGAATCCCAGGTTGCCGTGCGTCCCGTTCAGCGTCACCACCACTACGATGGATGGATTGTTGAGCGGCGCGAACCCGATGAACGAGCCGTTGTAGTAATGCGTATAACGCTTGGCGGCCACATCGTAGATTTGCGCGCTCCCGGTTTTCCCCGCCACGGAGTATCCTTCGAGGCGCGCCTCCGGGTATCCGGTGCCGCCCGGCAACACCACGCCCTCCATCATTTGCCGCATGGTGATCGCCGTCTCGGGCCGGATCGCCCGCACTGGCGCCGGAGCCGCCACCGCCTGGCCGCCTTTCTTCAGCACCAGCCGCGGCCGCACCAGCATGCCGCCGTTGGCCACAATCGAGGCCGCCTGCGCCAGTTGCAGCGCGGTCACCGAAACTTCCTGCCCGATCGAAATTGAAGGCAGCGAGATCTTGCTCCACCGCTCCAGGCTGCGCAGCCGGCCGCGCGATTCCGCCGGCAGCGGCACGCCGGTCCTTTCGCCAAACCCGAAACGGCGCACGTACTCGTGCATCCGCGCCTCGCCCACCGTCATGCCGATCCGGATGGCACCCACATTGCTCGAATGCGCCATCACCTCCGCCATCGAGATGACTCCGTATCCACCGTGCGCTTCGTGAATCGTCCGCCCGAACAGCGTGATCGATCCGTGCCCGCAATCGATCTTGCTCTCCGGCCGTAACTGGGTCGTCTCCAGCGCCGCCGCCAGCGTGACCACCTTGAACACCGATCCAGGCTCGAAGGGAACCGAGCTGGCGTGGTTGAGGCGCGCTTCCGGATTGTCCGCCGCCACCGGCGCCAAGTTGGGATCGTAGGCCGGGTAACTCGCCAGCGCCAGAATCTCGCCATTCTGCGGGTTCATAACGACCACGCTCCCGCTGTGCGCGCCCTTCTCCTGTGCCGCACCGGCGAGTTCGCGCTCCGCCACGAATTGTACCCGCTCGTCGATGGTCAGCGTCAGCACCGCACCCGGCTTCGGCTCCGATTCCACCAGCGCATCGATGCCGCGCCCCTTGACGTCGGTCAACACACGCTCTTCGCCCGGCGCTCCTTCCAGATCCGCCTCCAGCTCTTTCTCGATTCCCGAGTTGCCCTTTTCCGCGAAATCCACGCCGCCCAGGATGTGCGCCGCCAACTGGCCGTTCGGGTAATGCCGTTCGCTGCCGCTTTCGATCTCGATCCAATCGAACCCCATGCCGCGCAGGCGCTGCGCTTCCTCCCAGGCCGCCTTCTTCTTCACCATGAAGTAGCCGCGCCCGTCCTCGCGCGCCGCTTCGAGGCGCGCGTACAGCTCCGCCCGGTCCATCGTCAGCACCATGGAGAGAATATCGGCCGCCACGCCCAGATCGGGCACTTTTTGAGGATTGACGAATATCGATTGGGTGGGCACGCTCATCGCCAGCGGCGCGCCCGTGCGGTCAAGAATTGCGCCGCGCGGAGCCAGGATCGTGATCACCTGTTCCTGCCGCGCCCGCGCCAGCCCCGCATAGAGCCCGTGATGCACCACCTGTAGGGAAACCAGTTTGCAAAGAATCAGCCCGCCCCAGATCAGGATCAGTCCCGCGAGCCATTTGAGACGCCGTTCCAGCATGCTGCGCTGCGCGATCCACTCACGCGCCCTCGTTCCCGCTACTTCGCCAGCGCGAAAGCGCCGTCCGGTTTATTGCCGTCCAGGTGCACCACTTGGCCCGCCCGCGGCGCCACCAGGTTTTGCTGCTCGGCCACCTGTTGCAAACGATCCGGGCTCAGCAACTCGGCTTCCTGCAAGTCCAGCGTGCGGCGCTCGTCGAGCAACCGCCGCTCCTCGCCCTTCAGCGCTTCCAGCTTGTATCCTTCCAGACGTCCGGCCAAGCTCGGAATCAGCGTACCGGTGAGGAGCACCAGCAGCACCGCGGCACCGGCTACCGCGCTCCAGCACGCCCCGCGCGCCCTCGGGTCCGCGGCCCGCACTAGGCGTGAGTTGTCGATCGTCTTTGAGAAGAACAGCACGTGATCGAACGGCAACGCCCGCAGGCGGCTGGAGTTCTTTTCCGCACGCGCAGCGGCCTGCGCCGCGCCGGCCACACCCACGCTCGCCGTCCTACCGAAGAATGTTGACATCGTCGCCATGGTGCCCTACTTCCCTCTTTCGATAATCTCGATGGCGCGCAGCTTGGCGCTACGCGAAGCCGCGTTCTCCGCCGTCTCCCGGTCGCCCGGCACCAGCGGATGCTTGGTTAAAAGCCTGGCACGCCCTTGCTGCGCCAGTTCCCGGAATCGCACTTTCACCTTGCGGTCGTCGATGCTCATGAAGCTGATCACCACCATCCGCCCGCCAACCGCCAAAACCTCCGGCCCCGTCTCCAGCAGCCGGTCCAACTCCCCTGGCTCGTCGTTCACCGCCATCCGCAGCGCCATGAATGTTCTCGTGGCTGGATGCAGACGGCCCGTCCGGTGCACGGCCCGCTCCACTACATCGGCCAGATGTAATGTGCTCCGTATGGGCCGTGCGCGGACGATTGCTCTGGCTACCTTCCGCGCCCCCCTTTCTTCGCCCATCTGATAGATCAAATCGGCGAGTGCCTTTTCGGCTGTATAGTTGACAAGATCGGCCGCCGTCATGCCCTGTGTCGGGTCCATGCGCATGTCCAGCGGTCCATCCGACAAGAACGAAAAACCTCTCTCGGGCGCGGTTAATTGGTACCGGCTCACGCCCAGGTCGGCCAGCAGGCCGTCCACTCTCTCGAGTCCCTCGCCGCGCACCGTTTCGGCCAGTGTCCCGAACGTCCCCTGGTGAAACCGGATACGCTCCGCCAACGCCGCGGTGTTTTGCCGCGCCATCTCCAGCGATTGCGCGTCGCGATCGTTGGCGATTACAAACCCACGCTCCAGCCGCGCCGCAATCAGCGCCGTATGCCCGCCCAGACCGGTGGTCGCATCCAGGTAGATTCCGTCCGGCCGCACTGCCAGCAACTCCAGCGACTCGTCGGCCATCACGGAATAATGCATACGCCATCAGACCAGCCCCGCCGCCTCCAGCTTCGAGACGTCCTCGGGCGCTGTTGCCGAGGCCTCGCGCTTGCGCTCTTCGTATATCTTTTCACTCAGCACTTCGATCCGGCCGCGATACGCGAACAGTCGCACCGGAGCGTTCTCGATCCCCAATTCGCGACGCAGTTCCGGCGAAAACAGGATCCGCCCTTGCCCGTCCATTTCCGCTTCCGCACCCAGGTCCGCCGCGTTGAAAGCCACGTTCCGCGCGAGGCGTGGATCTTCCCGGTAGCTGTCGAAAAACTTTTCGTTTTGCCGCCACACCGCCATCGGGTATATTTGGGCTATGCGCCGGTCCAGACTCGTAACAAATAACTTCTTCTCGCGCAGGGCGGCGAAGAACTGCTGGAATGCCGCTGGCATCTTGGCCCGGCCTTTGTCGTCCAGCCGGCTGGGGTACATCCCCCGCGGGGGTTCCACCATCAGCAGCTCTTGAGTCCAGTTATCCACTTTTAGACCACTTCCGTACCACCACAACCAATAGTGCCACGAGGCTCTGGCCATTGCAAGAGGTTTTTGCGGGAAGTAGCTGATTAGGACGGAGTTACTCTGCTACCACTGAATCTACACTGATTGCGGAACATACTACATATAGGTCTAATGGCGAACAAAAACCGAAATAGGTAGGTGGATCAAACGTAGGGGACCAGAAGAACGACGAGGCACTGATAGGCGTGAAAGGAAGTATTCGGGGCCGGGAGTAAGGCCCGGCCCCGAATACCGGCAGCGCTAGTCGATCGGGATCTTGCTGCCGCTGGAGTTGCTGTAATACGTCTGCGTCGCACCAGCCGGTATCAGTCCCACCGAGAACACCACATCGTTGTTCTGCGGCGCATTGGTTGGCACCACGAACTGGACGGTGTAAACGCCGAGCATGTCGGGCGACAGTTGTGCCGCCGTCAATGGCACCGCACTGTTGTTGATGCCGACAACCACCGTGCCGTTGACCGCCGATGGCGTCTCGGGAATGGGAAGCGCGTTGGTCGCGACCTGCGGGCTCACCGGACCCAGCCCGGTAACGAACGCCGTGTCTGTTTCCCCGCGCCGCGCCGGGTTGGTCGGGCTCGCAAACGTGCCATCCGGCCGCTCGATTACCGCGCGCACCACTCCATCGGACTGGGTCGTCTGGAAAATGCCCGGGCTGGCCGGCAGCACATTCAGGCTGAGGGTCTGGCTGCCGCCCTCCACGGTCACCGTCACCGGCTGCGTTCCCGGCGTCACTTCGCAGGGCACCAGGAAGACGATCTGCTGTTGGCCAGCGACGTTCGAGACCGAAAAGATCGGCGCCGAAATCGCCGACGAACCGGTGCCGAAGCTAATCGTGTCGGTTGCGACTTCATACGACAGCGGTCCCACCATAGGCGGCAGGCCCGATCCGCCCACTGCCACTCCTGTACCGACAATCGCCGCAATACCACACGGCGAAATTGAACCGACCTGGCCATCGGCTCCGTTCACGAAACTGGAAACCGCCAGGTTCGGTCCCGGAGGCACCACGGTCAGACTGAAGACTTGGACCAACCCGCCGATCGAGGCAGTCACCGTCGCTGGGCCCGCCGTAATCCCCGCGGTCGCTGCTACCTCCGTCACGCCGGTCGAGTTGGTGGTCGCTGAAGTCGCCGAAAGTGTGACCGGTCCGCTCGGTGCGAACGAGACCGTCGCGTTGTTCACCGGCAGCCCGTTGCTGCCAATCACGATCACCGCCAGTTGATTAGTAAACGCCGCACCTTCCACCGCCGTCTGGTTGTTGCCGCCTTGGATGGCGAAACTGCCCACCGTGATCGGCTGCGTAGCGTTGATGGTGAACGTTGCCACGGCATCGGCATTGATACTGGAAGTCGCGGTTACGGTGATCGTGCCGGTCGCCGAGGCGGTCAGCACTGGGCTCGCTTGCTCAACCAGCCCATTGACATCGGAGGTTGTGGTAGCGCTGTTGAGCTGGATATAGCTGGCTGGCGTGGCGGCCCACTTGACGGTCTGTCCCGCCAATGGTTTCGACGTGGTATCGACCACCTCGGCCACCAGCGGTTGCAACGTCTGGCCGGCAAGCCCGGATTGGGGGTTACCGCTGAACACCCTGACGCCGCCCACCGTGGGCGCTGTCACGACGAAGGGCCAGAGCCCCGTGTTCCAGTTGCCATCCGGAACGCTCACCGAGGTCGCCTGGGCTCCTCCGGTGACCAGCGTATACGTTCCCGAACCCGCCACCGGGCCGAACATGACGTTGCAGGTTGCAACCCCCGCGGAGTTCGTTAGCGCGGTATACTGACCGGCGCCTAACTGCGTTTCGCAGTAAGCCGAGGGCACAGTCGTCGACGGTCCGAGCGTAAAGATCGGATTCCCGTTCACATCCGAGCCGGCCGAATTCGCCAGAAACACGGCAACATTGGGAACGCCCACCCCGAGAGCTGTGTAGACGCCCATCGGGAAGGATGGCCCCGCCGAATTCTCGAGCCCCGTAATTGTCGAGTCCTGGGGCGTGTTCGCCCAGCTCGGGTAGATGTCAATCGTGTTCGGCCCTGGGTTCAATCCCGCCGCCTGCGTCTCGTAAAACGTGGCTGCCGCGGTCCCGGAAGCAGCCGTAATCGTGCTCATAGTCCCATACTGACCGTTGGTATCGAAGGATTGTGGCTGCCCAATCTGAGCCGATGTCTGCCCATTGCCGCCGGTGAACGTGGTAATGGTGTTGATGGCACTGCCGTTCTCGAAGAAAAACGCGCCACCACCGACCACCGACCAAACCACCGCCGCGCCGCTGATCGGGTTGCCGTTGCCGTCGGTGACTTCGACGACCAGGGGGTCGGGATGTTGGAACATAGTGTTGTTGCAACCCAGGCAGGTCAACTGCCCATTCCCCGAAATGACTGTAACTGCGGCTGGCGTCTGAGCCTGTAGTGCAGCCGTGCAGAGCACGCCACACAGGACCGCAAAAACGAGATTACGCATTGTGTTCAAGAGAACCTCCAGTTCAGCAGGCAACACGGTTGGAATTGTGGTCGGACGCGGAAGAACTCCAGTGTAGCACGTCCTGGCCCAAAATTCAGCCGTGGATTTTCACTGGCCCCTTCTGCATTATTCCGCTAACTGGGCTCGCCGTCCGTCTTCGCCTCGGGAGCGGCCGCAACCTGGCTGCGGTGTATCGCATCCAGCACGCCGTTGACGAATTGCACCGATTCCTCGCTTGAGAACTTCCGCGTCAGTTCTAGCGCCTCGTCGATGGTGACCGCGGCCGGCGTCACGCCATGCAGTAATTCGTAAACCCCCAGCCGCAGGATGTTGCGATCGACGGCCGGCATTCGCTCTATGCGCCAGTGCTCGGCGTGACGGGATATGAGCCCGTCCACTTCCTCGAGGTGAGCCATCACGCCTTCGAGCAGGCTCACCGCGAACGCGTCGCGCTCCGGGCGCTCGTCCGCGTACAGCGTGTCGAAGTACGCGCCAATCGCCTCGTCGAGCGGCTGCCGGCGCGCATCCCAGAGAAATAGGATTTGCAAGGCGCGCTGGCGCGACCTGCGGCGGGCTGGCACTTATTTGGCCTGGCGCAGCGCGCGCAGCAAATTGGCCATTTCGATGGCGCTCATGGCGGCGTCGAAGCCCTTGTTGCCGCCTTTGGCGCCGGCCCGGTCGATGGCTTGCTCCAGCGTGTTGGTGGTCAACACCCCAAACGCCACCGGCACGCCCGTCTCCAGGCTCGCGTGTGCAATTCCCTTGGCGGCTTCGGCGGCGATGTAGTCGAAATGCGGAGTGTCGCCGCGGATCAGCGCGCTCAAGCAGATCACCGCGTCATAACGGTGCGTTCGCGCCACTTCCGCGGCCACCAGTGGGATCTCCCAGGAACCCGGTACTTTGATGACTTCGATCAGGTCTGCCGACGCGCCCGAGCGCGTCAAGGCGTCCATCGCACCCGCCAGCAGGCGGTCCGTAATAAAACTGTTGAAGCGGCCGGCGATGATGACAAATCGCAGCCCCGCGGCACTTAGCTGGCCTTCCCACACTCGCGACATAAACTCACTTTCCCGTAAACGCAGGCGCTCTTTTTTCGAGAAACGCCCGCGTGCCTTCGCAGCAGTCTTCGCTGGCTGCTATCAATCCGAACAGCGCCGCTTCCAATTGCAGCCCTTCTTCCAAACCGCCATCGAGACTCGCATCCACCGCTTGCATCGCCAGTCTCACCGCTAGCGGACCGTTCTGCAAGACCTTCCCCAGCCAGTTGCGCGCCGCACCGAGCAACTCCACCTGCGGCACAACCGCATTCACAAGGCCGATCCGCCAAGCCTCGGCCGCGTCGATCGGGTCGCCCGAGAGCAGCATCTGGAGCGCCCGCCCGCGGCCCACCAGACGCGGTAGCCGCTGCGACCCGCCAAAGCCCGGGATCAACCCCAGCTTCACTTCCGGCTGCCCCAGCCTGGCGTCTGCCGATGCCATCCGCACCGTGGCCGCCATCGCTAACTCCAACCCGCCGCCCAGCGCAAACCCGTTCACCGCCGCCACCGACGGTTTGCCCGCCGTCTCCAGCCGCCGCAACGCGCGCTGCCCATCCAGCGCGTACCGCCGCATTTCCATCGCGGACAGCGCCGTAAGTTCGCCTATATCCGCCCCCGCCACAAACGCCGCATCGCCCGCGCCGGTGACGATCGCCGCGCGGATCGCCGCATCGTCCGCGACCCGGTCGAATGCCGCGCCCAATTCCCTCATCACCGCTCGCGAGAGCGCGTTGCGCTTTTCCGGCCGGTTAATGGTGACCAGCGCAATGCCCGTCTCATCCACCGCGAACAGGATGTGCTCGAACGACGCCACCGATTCAGTGTAGCATTCGCGCAGAGGTCCCCTCTTGGCTTGGCCGCCGGAAGCCTCCGCCGTAAACGGGCTTCGCTGACCGCCTATTGATAACCCAGGTGCGCGGCCGTCTGTGCGGACCCTGGGTGGTCGGCACAACAATCCTGCGACAAAGCTTCGCAAGGCAGAGCAACTGCTTCATGTCCGGAAGGAGGCGCGGATTGGCGGGCCCTCCGGCATTTTCCATATCCGGTTCCACCATGCGGTTGGCGATTGCGGCTGTGGGCACGATTAGAATCGGCCCGGCCTTCTCGGCAGGAGCTTCGACTCCATTTCGATGGTGGCGACTGCCGTCCGTAATCCGGCTCACCTGGGATTATGGCGATTCTATCGGCGCGCCAGCATTGGCCTCGACCTGAATCGTGTGAGCATGACTGCCGGAGCGCCCGACTAAGGCCGGCTCTTCAGATCGGACCGGCGCGAATAAGAGCGTCGGTTATTCGCTAACCGGCCGCAAGGCGCGGGTCCACCTTGAGGGCAGGAATGACCTGGCGCGGATACGTACACTTTGTCACCGAGTAAGTGCCACAGTTATGTCGAGTTTACGTCTATCACACAGCTTCTCACTGTACACTGCTGCTATGAACCAGGACCAACTGACTCGATTCGCGCGAATCACACGCGCCGTTTGCCGGGTGGGGACGATCGTCGGAGCACTAAGTGCGTGGGCGTTGGCACAGACAGCTCCGAATACCTTTCTAGTACATAAGTTAGTTTCCGACTTAGCTGGTGTCGCGGATCACCAGGATCCCAATCTCGTGAACCCGTGGGGCAACGGTTTCGGACCGACTCCGTTTTGGGTTGGCAACAACGCTACCGGCACTTCGACGCTGTACGATGGAACCGGCGCAGCAAAGTCGTTAGTTGTCGACATACCGGCGGCCGGCGGCGCGAAGACCGGCGGACCGGTTACCGGAGTGATTTTCAATACGTTCTCGTCCGACACTTCTGCCTTCGCGGTTGCCGCGGGTAAGCCAGGGTCGTTCCTGTTCTGTTCCGAGGATGGCCTCATCACGGGCTGGAATTCGGGCGTGAGCTCCACCGAAGCCGAGGTCCTGTTCGACAACTCAGCGTCGGGCGCGGTCTACAAGGGCTGCGCATTGGGTGGGGTGACGGGCGCACCCCTATTATTTGCCGCCAACTTTCACGGCGGGAGCGTTGATGTTTTTGATGGCAGCCTGACTCCCGTCCATGTCTCCGGAGCGTTCGAGAACCCGGCCGTCCCTGCTGGGTTCGCTCCCTTCAACTTGGCCATCATCGGCGGAAACATCTACGTTACTTACGCCAAGCAGGACGCTGCTCAACACGATGACGTGGCCGGACCCGGGAACGGCTACGTCGCCCTGTTCGATCAAACCGGCAGGTTGATTGTCAACCTGATCGCAAATGGGGCGCTGAACTCGCCCTGGGGGATGGCGCTGGCTCCTTCCACCTTCGGGCCGTTCGGAGGAGCACTGCTGGTCGGCAACTCTGGCGATGGGAAGATCAATGCCTACGACCTGATTACCGGAACTTGGTTGGCCACCTTGGACGATCTTACCGGGGCACCGATATCTTTCCCGGGCCTATGGAGCCTGAATTTCGGAAGTGGCGCTGCCAGCGAAGACCCGGGCACGCTCTACTTTACCGCCGGTATCGGGGGAGGTCCCAATAACGATCCGGTGGAGTCTCACGGTCTACTTGGCAGCATCCAGCCCGCTCCGTCATTTTCCGCGACGGGCATCCAGAATGCGGGCAGCTTCCTGGGCGGGGACATCGCCCCGAATACCTGGGTTGCACTGAAGGGCGCCGCCTTAGCGGTCCTGCCCGCCACTTGGACAGTTACCGGTAGCACGCTGCCGACCACGGTGGGTGGAGTGGGAGTGACTGTAAACGGCGAGGCTGCGCCCGTGAGTTTTGTCAGCAATGTGCAGATTAATTTCCTGGTCCCCGCCGATATCGTGCCGGGGCCGGTTCGGATACGGACCACCAACAACGGACTTACCAGCGCGGCTGTATCGACCACGGCCCTGCTCACCGCGCCTTCGTTCTTCACCATCGGATCCAATGCGACTAACGGTCATATCTACGTCGCGGCGACCCACGCCAACAGCTCGCTGATCGGTCCCGCCGGACTCATCAGCGGTGTTACTACCACCGGAGCCGCGCCAGGCGAGACCATCGTGCTATATGGAACCGGCTTCGGTGTCACCGATCCGCTGGCGCCGACTAGCCAAATCATCCCATCCCCGCTCCCGCTCCCTGCCTGGCCGACCGTGGTCATTGACGCGGCCGAGGCCCAAGTCACGTACGCAGGTTTGGTGGCTCCGGGTCTCTATCAGATCAACGTTGTGGTGCCGACGGGTTTATCGGCGGGCGATCACCTGATCGTAGCGCTGCTGGGCGACTCCGACACTCAGCTTGACGCTTTCCTCACCGTGGCGGCTCCATAGCGACGGGCGGCGTTGGTCGCTCCGTTTCCGGCCGGCTACCGCCGTTTCGCACTCCGAGGCGTCTGTCGAGGTTCGCGGTGGCGGCCGATGTGGGCATGTCCAGCTACACGCTGCCGGGAAAGAGAAGTTTGGCAAGAGCCTCGCTCTTGCTGATATTTGACTCCACGAATTCCGCGCCCTCGGCCGAAATCGTGTAATCCGCGTTGTCGGCCGCAGTCACGTAGTTCTTCGCGCGCAAGAACCACATCGTGAAGTTCAGGTATTCGCGCGGGAACGCCATCCGGTGTTCCAGAAAGAGCAGCGAGACGGCGGGATGATCCGGGTCCTGGCGCCGCTGGTTGTACAACAAGGCCAATACTCCCAAACGCCGGTTCGGCTCCGCCTCCACGCCGGATACAAAATCCTTGAGCTCGAAAACTGGCATCGGCTCGGCGTCCTGCTTTTGCCGGCGCGCATCGTACTCGCCGCGGCTGACGGGGTCGGACAGCACTTCATAGGCCGCCTTCAGTTGCAGGAATTTCTCGACGTCGGCAGTCTTCGGATTGTCCGGATGAAAACGAGCTGCCATGATCCGGTAGACGCGATAGATAGTCTCGGCTTCGGCCTGCTCGCCGATCTGCAAAACATCGTAATAGTTTGGCTCTTCTGCTTCAGGCCCAGCTTCATTCTCCGTCAGAGCGCCTCGCACGAGTCGAATGCTATGGGTCGCGCCGTGCCTGGTGCTCTGCCGGACGAAGTACTTCTCCGGACGGGATCCATCCACGGATTCGATCAGCACGACGCTTCCAGGCCGGATCGACTCGATGCGCTGGAGTGCCATTTCGTTGCCTGTGCCAGCCGATCCCGGATACTCCCCAGAAAGCCCGGCTTCGTTCTCATCCATTGCCAACATGGATTCGTCGTCTATTAAGCTCTCGGGCTCGAGCGGCATACTATTCTGCATTCGTGTCTTCTCTCTGGCGACTGGCGGCGTATGACCTCGTTCCAGATCAAATGATAATCCCGGATTCTCCGTCCGACAATGGCTGCGGGTACCGGGACCGACCTGATCCGCTAGCCGGTATAGGACAGTGATTGTGGGGTTATCGACGAGTGTTCTCGATTGTTATCAGGCGCATGTTATCGGCTTGGGCTAAGACCCGCTTTCGATACCTTAAGGTGGCGGCCGGCAAAGGTGAGAAACACCGGCCAGTTCGGCGCCGGAGTGTGTCCGCCACTGTGCTGCCGGAAAGCTATCTGGCCATCGATCAGCGGCGTCTCCAACGCGGGGAATTCGCTGGTTCCCAGATCCTGCTTGCCGAGCAGCCTGTAAACCGGACCCGCGCCAACCTCCGCCAGGAACATGCCCTTCGCATCCGCCCACCCATCGCCCTTAGTCGTGCCGGCGCCAATGAATACAGGGCGCGGCGCGCACAGCCCAATCAGCTCGTGGGAATCCACTGGCAAGTCATTCGGGTTGAACAGACTTGCGTACTTGATGAAGTTACCGGCCATCCAGTGGTATTCGCCCGTGCCAGCCACGTTCTCCAGTAACTCGCCAAAGTTGCGCCGGTGCAGCCTGGCGCCTCCTTCGCCGGAGGAACTGACATAGGCGATCGCAAAACGCGAATCGTACGCCATGGCGACTAGCGCTGCCTTGCCATAACGCGAGTGGCCCTCAATTCCCACTAGACCAGCGTCAACCGAGCGATCCGTTTCGAAGTAATCGAGAGCGCGGCTGGCGCCCCAGGCCCAGGCGCGCAGCGCGCCCCAATCGTCCAACTTGCGCGGCTGGCCGTGATTGACCAAACCGACGATTCCGCGCGTCAGGCCCGCCCCGTTGTCGGCCTGCACGCTGGTCGGCGTCAGGATGGCATAACCCCAACCCAGCGCCAAAACCTGCTCTTGCCAGGTGGGTCCGCTGGCGCCAGCCACCCCGACACCCGGTGCCCGATTGCTACCGGGCGCGCCGAAGCTGAGCTCCATCATCACCGGCACCGGACCGGCCGCCTTGGCCGGCGTGGTCAAGCTCAACTGGATATCCACCGTAATCGCCGGATACGAAGAGTTGTCAACATGGCCCACAAGCTGTTTTGTGACCACTGGCACATCGCCAACCTTGTCGCTCCCCGTGCTCGCAACTTCCCACTTCACCGCGGGGGTAACCCGCGGAACTCGGCCATAGACTTCCCGGTCAAAGTCCTCCACGATCTCCGGACGGCGCTTGTTCCACCACACTTTCGCCGTCACCACCCGCTTCCCGTTCTTCAGTAACAGCGGGTCGGGCAGCTTCGGATAGCGGTTCGCTTTCGATTCGTCGTAGTTGACCGCATTCTCAGCATCGGGATGCCTGGCATCCGCTCCCGGCCGCAGCGTGTTGATATTCAGCAAATCCATCAATCGCCGATGATCCTGCTCCGCCGTCATCTCGACCGGCGGAGGCGGACCACTGCCCGCTTGCGAAGCGCTCTGGCCGGTTATCGGGCCGGACGCCGCGAGCACGGACACTATGCCCGCCAACCACATAGCCCGCCGCGTGCCGGACGCGAAACTCGCGGTTGGTTGCGCCACCATAGCTCGATTCGAATCCTTCGCTGGCAGCATCTGTTTCACAGTCAAACTATAGGCGCGTCCTCGGCTGAACGTCAAGGCCAGGACGCCGGCGTGATCGCGTGGGCCGCTCAAAAAAAGGCCGCGCGGATTGGTCCCGCTGAGACGAAAATGGCATTATGGATCGCGTGAGAATGGATAAGTGGCTCTGGGCCGCCCGATTCTTCAAGACGCGCGCGCTTGCTTCGCGGGCCTGTGAACTCGGCAGGATTCAGTCCAACGGACAGCCTGCCAAGCCGGCGCGCGAGGTCCGTTCCGGGGACCTGCTGATCGTCAGGAACGCGAGCGGCGATTTTCAACTCGAGGTTCTGCTTCTCAGTGAGATGCGCGGCCCAGCGGCGGTTGCCCAAACGCTTTATCGCGAAACAGAGGCGAGCCGGGAGTTGCGCCTGAAGCTGGCCGAGGAGCGAAAGACGATGCCCAGTTCTGAATCGATGAGGGATGGCAAGCCATCGAAACGCGACCGTCGCCAAATCGGCCGGCTTCGCGGCAGAGTCTAACCACGCAAGAAAGGTGGGGGCTGCGCGATTACTCAGGGACCACGTCGGCGAACACGAATCCGTCGCGCACGACTACTTCTCCCGGCCGGACCCCGATGGGACGCGAGAACGGCGGTGCGTCGTATACAAACGTGTGAAACTCCCCGTTCTCGCCGCACGGATCGATTCCCGGCGGCAGATCCTCCAGGAAGTCCCGGTCATACTCGCGACCGGCAAACGACCCAGCAAGCTTGGACGGATCCACGCAGGTGACTTTCGCCTTCACCCCTGCCGCAATCATCTCCAGAGCCAACTCTTCAGTTGGAATCCGCCACAGCGGAAACAGCGGTTCGAGGCCGGTCCCTTGCAATTGCCGAACGCGGTAGGCGCGGATGTCCTCGAGAAACAGGTCTCCGAACGCCACCGCCGTGATTCCCTCCGCCACCGCGCGCTCGCACACGGCGCGCATCCGGTCTTCGTACTCCACGTTAGAGCAGGGGTGAGGCAGTTCCACCGCCCAGAGTGGAACTCCCGTGCGCTCCGCCTGGGTCTCCACCAGCGTCCGCCGAACGGCATGCATGGCCACCCGGTTAGCCTCGGAGTTAAAGCTCGTGACCAGCGCCGCAACTTGAATGCCCGCGTCTCGCCACAGGCGATGTAACGTCCACGCACTGTCTTTTCCGCTACTCCATGACAAGAGAACGCTCTTCAATGTCGGGTTACCTTTCCCCAAGTTGCATCGGACAACTGGCACCATACCACCCGGCAATGCTGTCCAAATTAGCCGGAAGGGGCCTTGATCGCCATTGAGAACATTGGACGAGTATGGCCCGCAACGGCTAGTTTCCGGACCTGGTTCCCCCTTCCGGTTGCGCATTCCGACTCTTGC